>ERZ772954.2407-NODE-2407-length-12065-cov-8.519650_pt1 | contig 12065 bp, 5 predicted proteins | sample MGYA00580684_ERZ772954 | MGnify/ENA primary metagenome ERZ772954 (study PRJEB29015, sample SAMEA2737654) | human gut metagenome | biome: human gut; feature: human-associated habitat; material: faeces | place: China | collected 2012 ...
TCAAGATGGAAGCAAAATTCATCAGCAATGTAGACCCGGATGATGCAGCAGCAGTTCTGTATGGTATCGACGTAGCACATTCTATCTTTATCCTGGTTTCCAAATCCGGTACAACACTGGAGACACTGACCAACGAGTCCTTCGTAAAAGATGCCCTGAAAAATGCAGGACTGGATGCTTCCAAGCATATGATCGCAGTAACCAGCGAGACATCTCCACTGGCAAAGAGCGACGACTATCTGGCAGCATTCTTTATGGATGATTACATCGGCGGACGTTATTCATCCACATCCGCAGTAGGCGGAGCCGTATTATCCCTGGCATTCGGACCGGAAGTATTCGAAAGATTCTTAAACGGTGCAGCAGAAGAGGACAAACTCGGAACAGAAAAAGATATCAGAAAGAATCCGGCAATGCTGGATGCACTGATCGGCGTTTATGAGCGTAACGTACTGGGCTATCCAAGCACAGCAGTACTGCCATACTCACAGGCACTGAGCCGCTTCCCGGCACATCTGCAGCAGCTTGATATGGAGTCCAACGGTAAGTGCGTGAACCGTTTCGGTGAAAGACTTGACTATGTAACCGGACCGGTTATCTTTGGTGAACCGGGAACAAACGGACAGCATTCCTTCTACCAGCTGCTCCATCAGGGAACAGACATCATCCCACTGCAGTTCGTAGGCTTCAAGAGCAACCAGATGAACACGGACGTAGTGATCCAGGGCAGCACAAGCCAGCAGAAACTGTGTGCAAACGTGGCAGCTCAGATCGTAGCATTTGCATGCGGAAAAGAAGACGAAAACCGCAACAAAAACTTCGAAGGCGGACGCCCGTCCAGCATCATCATTGGTGAACAGCTGAATCCGGAAACACTGGGAGCACTGCTTTCACACTTCGAAAACAAAGTCATGTTCCAGGGCTTCGTATGGAACGTAAACAGCTTTGACCAGGAAGGAGTACAGCTCGGTAAAGTACTGGCAAAACGCGTACTGGCCCACGAGACAGACGGAGCACTGAAAGTACTCAGCGATCTGATGAATATTTAGTCTCAGAGAAGAAGATTTTGACATGCGATGCAGGAGATGCATCTCGCAGCAAGAATGCCAGAGGCATGCTTGAACATGGCGAATTTGACAGTATAATATAAAGACATGATATAAAAAAGAAATCCCGTCGTACAGGAGATGTGCGGCGGGATTTTTTTAATTACAGGGATGTGCATTGCGTTGTATAAGGCAGACAGCGTCAGCGGCCGCCGCAGGTGCGAAAATGTGCCTTGATGCATGCTTTGTTCTGTTGCGGCGGATTTTTCAGGATGCTATAATCAGTTTAGGAACATTACAATCGTGATCCGGAACAGATATCTGTCTGGCAGAAGATTTTGATAAAAACAGGGTGGGTTTAACAGATGAGGGCATTGGTGAAAGAGGACTCCGGAGCGAAAAAGGTGAACTTCAGAAGAGTAACGGTTAAGGAATAGCAAAAATGTAGCATTATTTTGAGAAACTTATGTAAACTGATTGTAATAAAAATTAAATTCGGCGTGCAATTAAATTGTTGATAGATAAGACTGATAAAGTTGCGAAAAGACGTAGGAAAGATATTAGGAAAAGAAAGAAGATTCCGGAAATGTAATGTTTCTGGAATCTTTTTTTGTGGGAACAATATGCTAATACTAAATTCCGTAGAGTACCTTATTCCACGAAATTAGAGGGGAAAGGGCAGGACAGTCGCTGCATATTCTGACGTTTCAGTTCCATTGTCGGGTGAACATAGCGGTTCATGGTGATATTGACATTGGAATGACCAAGAATCTCACTTAAACTTTTAATATCAAACCCGGCTTCTACGCATCTTGTCGCAAAAGTATGGCGTAAAGTATGAAAGTTTGTTGTTTCTACCTGTGCGGCAGTCAGTACATATTTAAAATGGTTTTGCATCGTTCGGGGTTCTACATAAGAATCTGAGCCAGTCAGCAGATAACCTTCTTTTTAATGTTATTCCAGCGAAGGGCACATATTTCTCCGATACGAAGTCCTGTGTAGAGGCATATAAGAATTCCCATGTTTTTATAGGACATATGTTTGCATAAATATGTACATAATTGTTTTTGCTCATTTATGCTGAAGACACGGAATTCACGGGAAGATTTCTTGATTATGATTTCTTTCCCGATGCATGGAAGTACGATTTGTGGTATACTGGACATGGCATAAATCTCCTTTGTAAAGATGGTTTCTAGTCAACTCCATTATACCAAAGTGAACAGGTTTATGCCTTTTTTATTGGCTGAAATATTGAATTTTCAAGGTTCAACACACCGATATGGTGTGGGAAGTTTTAGTTATTAACTTTGTTATTGATTCTTATTTTCGGATAAGTGCGTGAATGCCTTGAACCAAAGGGAGATAAATGGTAGTATATCTACAAAGTATTTTCCTGATGTTTGGGGCATTTTTTATGGGAAGGGGGGCTTACATGCGACATTTAAAACTTCCGCTTGGAATGTCTGATTTTGAGGAGATCAGGCAGAACGGTTATTATTATATTGATAAAAGTGGTTTGATTTCGGATCTGTTGGTGAGGAAGGCGGCTAAAGTGACGCTAATCACCAGACCACGCCGCTTTGGAAAGACGCTGGGGATGAGTATGCTGGCTCACTTTTTTGACATTGAAAAAGATAGTAGAGCACTTTTTGAAGGGCTGGAGATTTCAAAGCAGAAGGAACTTTGTGTGCAGTGGATGAATCAGTATCCGGTTATTTTTCTTACATTCAAAAAAGTAGATGGATTAAATTTTAAAAGTGCGTATGAAATGCTGGAAGTTACGATAGCAGAATTCTGTCAGAGGCATTCTTTTTTGATGGAGAGCGAAAAAATTGCAAAAGAGCCGAAAGAAATTTTTCAGAGATTAAAGGAATGTAAGGCTTTTAAGACGGAGCTGAAAAACAGTCTGGAACTTCTGACAAGGATGATGCAGATTCATTATGGAAGACCGGTTATTTTACTGCTGGATGAATATGATGTGCCGATTGCGAAGGCGAGCAGCAATGGCTATTACAAAGAGATGCTGGAAGTGATGAAAGCAATGCTCGGTTCATCTCTGAAAGATAATCCATCTGTAAAGTTTGCAGTGATCACCGGATGTCTGAAAGTGGCGAAGGAGAGTATTTTTACCGGAACCAATAATTTTGTGTCGGACAGTATTCTCTCTTTTGGGTTCAGTGAATATTTTGGGTTTACCCAAAAAGAAACCGAGAAACTTCTGCTGGATGCGGATGCGGCAGAGTATGCACCGGCGGTCAGAAAATGGTATGATGGTTATCATTTTGGGAATTATGATATTTACTGCCCATGGGATGTGCTGAATTATCTGCACGATCTGCAGGATAATCCGCAGGCAAAGCCGGCAAGTTACTGGAAAAATACGAGTGATAATGCGATCATCCGATCTTTTATTGATTATGCCGGAAGCAACATTACCAGAAAAATGGAAACCTTGCTTTCCGGGGGATATATTGTACAGCAGATTGAAGAAAATCTGACATACGATTATCTGCATTCCTCGGAAGAAAATCTGTGGGGTATTTTGTATCTGACGGGTTATCTTACAACGGCACAAAAAGAGGGATGCAAAGAAAACCTGAAAGATGGTGAGTATGCTCTGCAGATTCCAAATGCAGAAGTTATGGAAATTTTTGAATCTACGATCAAAAAATGGTTTGATGATACTGCAAAACTTGAGAACAGACAAAAATTGTTTAATGCTGTGTGGAATGGCAATGATGAACTTTTAACGGATGAGATGACAAGACTGCTTCGCACCACGATCAGTTACCATGACTATGGAGAAGATTTTTATCATGCATTTCTGGCCGGGATTTTTGCCGGGGCGGGGTATCCGGTAGAATCGAATAAAGAACATGGAGAAGGCAGAAGCGATGTGATTGTTTACAATCCGAGAGAAGCAAAAGTAGCTGTTTTTGAGGCAAAATATGCAAAAAAACTCTGCGATATGGACAAGGCATGCGATATGGCACTTTTGCAGATCAATGAAAGAATGTATGCAGAAGAGTTTGCGGATGACTATGATGAAATTCTGTGCTATGGAATTTCATTTTTCCGGAAACGGTGCAGGGTAAGAAAAAGATAAACAGCAGCTGCAAAATGACTGAATAATTGTGATAAATGAAACAAACAAGACTGGGGGACTACAAATTGATAAAGATGGATCGTCAGAAGTTTATCCGGCCGGATCGGCAGATGGTTCGGATATCCAGAGAGAAACTGATCATACCGGAGCGTGAGGCAGCCACACAGCGGATGTTGGCTGAATTGCAGAGGGAAACAAAAACGGCAGATATAGCAAAGACAGAAAAAACAGCAAATGAAAATATAGCAGAAGCTGTAAACGCAGCAAACAAAAATATAGAAAATGCAGTAAATACAGCAGCCACAGAACATCTGCAAACGAAGCAGCCTGAAATAGCAGAGGCAGCGAATAAACCAGAAAACAGCATTGTTTTAGCATGTAAGATCGATGAGGTGATCAACTATGCACTGGTTCACAATGGTGCTTCTGTCGTGCGTGATATCTGCATCAAAAACACATCCGAAACGGAACGGAATGCTCTGCTTTTAAAAATCGCTTCGGACGGTGAGCTGATGGAGGATTTTGTGTGCGGGATCGAGGCACTGCAGACAGGTGAGGAGCTGCATTTTCGAAATCTGGATCTGACATTCCATGTCGGATATCTGGCATCGATCACGGAGAAGTTTTCCGGTCAGCTGACGGTTACGGTTCTGGATGGGGAAACTGTGCTGGCATCGGAAAAGATCAATATCACGGTTATGGCGTTTGATGAGTTCCCGGGATTTCAGTATACGCCGGAGCTTCTGACATCTTTTGCAATGCCGAATCATCCGGCGGTGGTCAGTCTGATCCAGCTGGCATCGAAATATCTGGAGAAATGGACGGGCGATCCTTCTTTGGACGGTTATCAGTCCGGTGATCAGGAGCGTGTCAAAAACATGGCGGCAGCAGCTTATGCGGCGATCCAGCAGAAAAATATTACATATGCATCGACAGCGAGCTTTGAGGCATGCGGGCAGAGAGTCCGCCTGGCGGATGCGGTGCTGGAGCAGCATTTTGGAAACTGCATGGATCTGACGCTGCTCTATGCGGCATGTCTGGAAGCGATGGATTTAAATCCGTTCATGGTGGTTGTGGAAGGTCATATTTTTGCCGGTGTCTGGCTGGTGGACGGAGCGTTTGCAGATATTCTGGTGGATGATCCGTCACAGCTTGAGAAACGTATGGCAAAAGGCATTCAAGAGCTTACGGTCGTGGAATGTACGGCGATGTGTTCCGGGCAGAATGTAAGTTTTGACGAAGCAGCAGCCATGGCAAAACGGCGTGTTTCCAATTATGGGAAGTTTTATTTTGCAATCGATGTGAAGCGTGCCAGAAGCAGGGGAATCCGTCCACTTCCAATCCGGGTTCAGACGGCAAACGGGTTTGAAGTTCTGCACGAGGACCGAAAAGAAAAGGAGGTCACAGGTGCATCAGACAGCAAAATCGAAATCTTTGATTTTTCGGACTGTACGGAAAAAGCACAGGTCACAAAACTGACGCAGTGGGAGCGCAAACTTCTGGATCTGAGCCTTCGTAATATGCTGATCAATATGCGTGTCACAAAGAGTGTTGTGCCGGTTTTATCCGCAGATATCGGAAGTCTTGAAGATGCATTGTTTGACGGGGAAGAATTTCAGGTAATGCCGCGTCCTGCCGATGTGGGTGTGAATCCGGCAGCAGAAAGTCAGATCGAACTTCTCAACAAACTGGGAGAATTATCAGAATTTATTTCTTTTGAAAGCAAACACAAAAGACTGCATTCCATTTACAGCGAGAAAGATTTAAGCACTTCTCTGACGAAAATGTACCGTTCTGCAAAAGCATCTCTGGAAGAAAATGGAGCAAGCACGTTATATCTGGCACTTGGTATGCTTCGTTGGTTTGAACAGAAAAAGAACGCACAGGCAAGATACGCGCCGATCGTTCTGGTACCGATCGACATTGTGCGAAAGTCTGCGGGCAGAGGCTATGCGATGCAGATGCGGGATGAGGATTCACAGATCAACATTACGCTTCTGGAGTTTCTGAAGCAGAATTATGAGATCACGATTCCTGGCATGAATCCGCCGCCGCAGGATGAGCATGGAATGGATATGCCGAAGATTTTTGCAATGATTCGAAAAGCGGTGATGAGCATGGAAATGTGGGATGTGCTGGAAGTTGCCGTGATCGGAAACTTTTCTTTTTCGCAGTTTGTGATGTGGAATGATATTCATAACAACCGTGATTTCCTGGAGGGAAACAAGATCGTCCACAGTCTGATCGAAGGAGCTGTGGACTGGGACTGCATGATCCCTGAAGAAGTGGATCAGGAGGAGGCTTATTTACCGGTAACGGCGGATGCTTCTCAGCTGCATGCCATCAATATGGCTGCCGCAGGGGTGAGTTTTGTACTGCACGGACCGCCGGGAACCGGTAAATCGCAGACCATTACAGCATTGATTGCAAATGCACTGACAAAAGGAAAGACAGTTCTTTTTGTGGCAGAAAAAAGAGCTGCACTGGAAGTGGTACAGAAACGTCTGGCGGCACTTGGAATCGATGATTTCTGCCTGAAATTACATTCGAACAAAGCTACGAAAAAGGCAGTTTTAAATCAGCTGCGGCGTGGTCTTGAGATTGACATGGAAGGCACAAAAACAGATTATGAGCAGAGAATTGCGGACATCCATGCGATGCGTACCGAACTGGATGCTTACGCAAAAGCACTACATAAAAAAAGAAATTTCGGAAAGAGTCTGCGTCAGCTGATTGATCTTTACGAAAGTATTCCGGAAACAAAAGAACAGGTAAAATTTCCGGTATCGGATATCAAAAATATAACAGAAGGTGATCTGAGCAGTCAGAAAAACCATCTGGAACGTCTGATCTCAGCCGGAAGATCCATCGGTCATCCGTATCAGAATCCGCTTGCGGCAGTGAAAAGGGCACAGTACAGTCAGCATCTGAAAACGGAACTGGAGCCGGCGATGCAAAACTATCTGTCTGTACTTGATAACATCCAGGCTCAGATGGCGGATTTTGCTGCCTCTGCCGGAATTAAAAACCCGGTCACAAAGGCAGAATGGAATCAGGTATCCGAATTGATCCGGTGTATGGAAAGTACGGAAAAAATGCCTGCCTTTTTGAGGACAACAGATTCTGTTGAACGTGAATTTTCCGTTCCGGAAGAATATCTGGAAAAACAGGAGAAATTTGAACAGAAAAAGGCAGAAATGCTTTCAAAATGGAACGAAAATTTCTTAAGTCAGGACATGAGTTCTTATCATGCGAAGTACGAAGAAGCAAACAAAAAGGTATTTTTCTTAAAAGGAAAAGCACAGGCGGCACTTGTGGCAGAAATGCAGCTGTTTGCCGCATTTCCGGTGGAGGTCGAGCAGATTCCGCTGTATCTGACGGAGATCACTGCTTATCAGCAGGAAGAGCAGAAAATGGAAGCGGCAGAAGCAGAACTGTCTTATGACTGGAAACAGATCTTGAAAGAACATCTGACAAATGAAGAATTGCAGTCTTATAAAGTACAGATCCAAAATCAGAGAAAGAATATGGTACGTTTTGCCGGAGTACTTCAGGAAATCGAGGCGAGGGGCATTTTAAGTACACTTGTCCGGAAGGGAAAAGCACTCTTTTCTATCTGGAATAGCATGGATGCTGCAGAGCGAAAGGTCGCAGAGCTGCTGGAACTGAAATTTTGCGATGAGAAAGCAGACTGGATTGAGAACAGAAAGGCACTTTGTGGCTGTATTCTGGAAAATGCAGCCGCATTAAAAGACTGGATTGTTTATCAGCAGAATGTAGATTTGTGCCGGAAAAACGGGCTTGCTCCGATCTGTGATGCCTATGAAAAAGGCCTTCCGCATGAAGTGGTATTGAATGTATATCTGCGTTCCATTTACCGGGCGATCATTCTTGGCGTGATCGAATCCGAACCGGTGCTGAACGGATTTACCGGAACCGGTTTTCAGGTTCAGATCGGGCAGTTTAAAAAGCTGGATCAGGAATGTATGCAGCTGACGAAAGAAGAAATGTTTTACCGGCTGTCATCGCAGCTTCCGTCTGTCAGTGATTCGGTGGAAGTCAGCAGAGAACTGAATTATTTAAGAAGGGCGATCAGCAGCAACGGCAGAGGTATTTCCATTCGTCTACTGTTTGAACAGATTCCGCATATTTTGCAGAGACTCTGTCCGTGTATGCTGATGAGTCCGATTTCGGCGGCTCAGTATTTAAAGGCAGAAAATGATCTGTTTGATATTGTGGTATTTGACGAAGCATCGCAGCTTCCGACCTGTAAAGCAGTCGGTACCCTTGCAAGAGGCAAAAATGCAGTGATTGTAGGGGATCCGAATCAGATGCCTCCGACCAGCTTTTTTGCGGGAAATTCGGTGGATGAGGACAATCTGGATATCGAAGATCTGGACAGTATTCTCGATGACTGTCTGGCACTTGGCATGCCGTCCGCACATCTGCACTGGCATTACCGAAGCCGCCATGAGAGCCTGATCGCTTTTTGTAACCGGGAATTTTATGAAAATTCTATGCTTACGTTCCCATCGGTAAATGACCGGCAAAGACGCGTCAGCATGGTAAAAGTGGAAGGCTTTTTTGACCGCGGCAAGAGCCGTGTGAACGAAGGAGAAGCACAGGCGATCGTTGCGGAGATCAAGAAAAGATATGCCGATCCAGAGCAGAAAAAGCAGACGATCGGTGTGGTTACTTTTAATGTTAATCAGCAGACTCTGATCGAGGATCTGCTCCAGGAAGAATATCAGAAAGATTTAAATTTTGATAAATGGGCAAATATGGGAGAAGAGCCGCTGTTTGTCAAAAATTTGGAAAATGTCCAGGGAGATGAGCGGGATGTGATCCTGTTTTCCGTGGCATTCGGACCGGATGCGGAAGGAAAGCTGTCCATGAATTTCGGACCGCTGAACCGGGATGGCGGATGGAAACGTCTGAATGTTGCGGTGTCCCGTGCCCGGTGTGAAATGGTGGTGTTTTCTGTTATGACAGCCGATCAGATCAATTTGAGACGAACAAAAGCAAAAGGCGTAGAATCTCTGAAATATTTCATGGAATTTGCTCAAAATGGAAAATTGCGGGGAGACTACAGACAGAATGAAGCAGTCAAAAATCAGGGGATTAAAGCAAAAATCTGCCGGGCACTTGCAAATGCTGGATACGAGTATCAGTTAAATGTCGGCCATTCAAAATTCAAAGTGGATATCGCAGTGATCAATCCGGATCATCCGGAAGAATATCTGCTCGGAATTATGACGGACGGAGATTCTTACTGTCAGTCGGCAAATACGAAAGACCGTGAGGTGGCACAGTTTGAAGTGCTGAAAGGACTTGGATGGAAACTGTATCGCATCTGGACGATGGACTGGTGGGATGATCCGCAAAAGGAGATTACAAAACTTCTCGGAGTGCTTGAACGCACAGGTTGCGAAGCGGATTGTGAATGTCCGCTTTACATGAGAAAGAAGGAAGAACAGTAACAGAAAGGAAGCAAAATGGGAAAAGAAAAGGAAAACAGAAATGGAAAAACAAAAGGAAATGCGATCGCTCTGTTGCCGATCGGCGTATTTCTTGTGCTGTATCTCGGACTTGGTATTTTATTTGAATACGTGATGAAAATCCCGATGGGATTTTATAATGTACCGATCGTGGTTGCTTTTCTGGCAGCGATCCTGGTTGCCTGTCTGCAGAACCGGGCGGTAAATTTTGAACAGAAACTGGAGATCATGTCTGGCGGCGTGGGTGATAAAAACATCATCACGATGCTGCTGATCTTTCTGGCGGCGGGTTCGTTTGTCGGAGTTGTGGGAAGGGGAAGTGCAGAGAGTGTGGCGTATTGTATGCTCTCCCTGATTCCGGCGAGATATGCAGTGGCGGTATTGTTTGTGGTGGCCTGTTTTGTCTCCGTGGCGATGGGAACATCGGTCGGAACGATCACACTTCTGGTGCCGATCGCATCGGCTGTTTCCGGTGCTTCCGGATTTGACTTGGCATTCTGTGTGGCATCCGTTATGGGCGGAGCAATGTTCGGTGATAATCTTTCTTTTATTTCGGATACGACGATCGCAGCCTGCAACGGGCAGGGCTGTGAGATGAAAGACAAATTCCGGGAGAATTTCTGGATTGCATTTCCGGCAGCAGTCGCAACGCTGATTTTAATCCTGATTCTGTCCTTTCAGACAGAAGTGCAGGGGCAGGTCAGCCAGTCTTATCATCTGGTGCAGGTGATCCCATATGTGCTGGTGCTGATCGGAGGCATTATCGGCATTAATGTCTTTGTGGTGCTTCTGATCGGGATTGTTTCCGGGGCGTTTATCATGCTGGCCGGAGGGCATATCGCACCGGTCGATCTTCTTGCAAACATGGGGAATGGCGTTTCCGGAATGTTTGAAACCTGCATGGTTGCAATCCTGGTGGCGGCAATGTGTGCCCTGATCCGTGAATATGGCGGATTTGATGCTCTGCTTGGCTGGATCCACCGGATTTTCCGTGGTAAACGCGGCGGTCAGCTCGGCATGGGACTGCTGGTCGGTGCGATGGACATTGCCACGGCAAACAATACAGTGGCGATCGTCATGGCAAATCCGATCGCAAAAGAAATGGCACAGGAGTACGGCATCACGCCGAGAAAAGCAGCGTCGATCCTGGATACGTTTTCCTGTATTTTCCAGGGCATCATCCCATACGGTGCCCAGATGCTGGTGGCGATTTCTGCCGTAAATGAACTTGGCGGAGAACTTTCGGCATTTCAGATCATGCCGAGACTCTTCTATCCGATGCTGCTGCTTGTCAGTTCCGTGATTGCAATTCTGTGGAACAGGAAAGAAAAATAAAAAATTTTGCTATCAGTTGTCAAAAGCGACAGTAGAAATCGAGCGGATGGTGATCCGGGTAGAAAATCTGTTTATCGAAAGTTCTTCCCTGGAGCCGACACTTCTGGAGCGGATACGCATGAATCTGGAAAAAATCCCGCAAATGCAGAACGAAGAACCGGAAAAATCTACAGCTGGTGGAATGATCTGGGCAGCGATTTCATCCGTCTCAATCAGAATTATCAGGATTATATGCGTGAGCTGAACAGTGTGAAAGCGGAGCAGATGATGAAAACGCAGGAATCTCACACAGCAAAAACAAAAAGAAGCAGAACTTCTGGCAGTACAGGAACAGTTAAAACTTACCGACTACGAGAAGATCAAGAGCAGGCTGGATTACTGCATGGAACGTTTGAGCGTGATTCCGCAGGAAAAAGAAGCTTCCGCAAGAAAAAGAGGTGAGCTGGAGAGCGGGAGAAAAATTCTGGAAGAAAAACAGAGAGAAAATCAGAAGATCACCGAAAAACTGCAGGACAAAGAAAGAAATCTGGCTGAAAAAAGTATTTGAAATAAGGCTACCGCAATCCCACTGGCTTTAGACGGTGGGTTAAGGTAGCCAAAAATCAGAAATTATAGTATACTCATGGCATGGGAACCTGGAAATCTAAAAACAGACACAAATACCTATTACAATATCACATTATTTTTGTCTGTAAATATAGGAAGAAATTACTGGTTTCGAGGCAGATATCAGATGATATAAAACAGTTTTCGTATGAGATATGTCAGAGACACAGTGTGATAATAAGATATATGGAAACAGATAAAGGCCACATTCACTATATGATAGAGACAGAACCAACAATGTCTATTAGTAAGATTGTAAACCTGATGAAGAGCTATACAACATACCATATATGGAAAAGATATCCCCAATATTTACGAAAACAATTCTGGAAAGAACATACCTTTTGGAGAGATGGATATTTTGCATGTAGTGTAGGAAATGTATCGGAAGAAATGCTGAAGAGATATATAGGAAATCAAGGTTGAGAAAGAAGGTGACAGTGGATGTTAAAGGCATATAAATATAGAATA
>ERZ772954.2416-NODE-2416-length-12007-cov-2.732513_pt1 | contig 12007 bp, 10 predicted proteins | sample MGYA00580684_ERZ772954 | MGnify/ENA primary metagenome ERZ772954 (study PRJEB29015, sample SAMEA2737654) | human gut metagenome | biome: human gut; feature: human-associated habitat; material: faeces | place: China | collected 2012 ...
GGATAAAAAATTCTTCCGAAGGGACCAGATTTGGTTTGTACAGAAAGACGAGCTGGGACATTCGGAATTATGTGCGCTTTCGGACTTTAAGGTGCGTTCCGATGCATCATTTGAAAAGGATTATCTGGCGGGGGTATATGGAGGAATTCCATTTCTTAAGGAGTTTTCCTTGAAAGAAGGTGAGTAAGAAGAGTATGTGTCAGCTGTGTAATGGCAACCGCATGGTTTTATAAGGCAGAATTAGTGCGGTATTATGGCAATTTTCTTGTGTTTTCTGTATGGAAATGTTACAATTAAATTGGAGAGCATTTCATTTTACAGTTACAAGGGGGAGTTATTATGAAACGTTTTAAAAAGTTTGGAACCGCACTTTTATCCTGTATGATGCTGACGGCATCTTTCACAACAGTCTCAAATATGACGATGATTACAGCTGAGGCGCATCAGGGACGAACCGATGCACAAGGCGGTCATCATGACTACAAGAATAAGAGCGGTCTGGGAAGTTATCATTATCATTGTGGCGGCCATGAGGCACATCTTCATCCAAATGGAGTCTGCCCGTATAAGAATGGGGCTGTTTCGAATGGAAATACGTCCAGCCAGACGCAGACTCAGACACAGGCACAGTCCGCAGGTAATCAGAATCAGGTAGCGGAACAGATGAACACGTATCAGCCGGTGTTTGATGCAAATTATTATTATATGAATAATCCAGATTTGCAGTCGGTCATTGGCTTGGATTCGCAAAAGTTATTTGAGCATTTTTATACGTGTGGTATGGTAGAAGGACGCAGGGCATCGGAGAATTTCGATGTCAGTGTATATAAGGCAAATAACCCGGATTTGGCGGCAGTGTTTGGAGACGATTTGAAGGCTTACTATACACATTATGTGCAGAGTGGGCAGTTGGAGAACCGGGTTTGCAAATAAAAATAGGTGATGGAAGAGAAAAGCCATGCGGTTGTGTAATAAAGCCGCATGGCTTTCTATTTTCGCTTTTCTAAAACCAACTTCCGCATCCTTTGTTTCATGGAAGACCAAAACGGGGGCGGGAAAACTGTCCTGTTTTAGAGTTTAGAGAAATCTGAAAGCATATCTATAAAAGTTAAATGTCCTTGTTTCTTTTCAAAGTGATGCTTTCCGGTATGAAAAACATTTAAAGCATATATGGTTAAACCTATTTTTTTCATGGCATTGGCCTCCGAGGTAATATTTATAAATCTGTAATTTGTAAATGCTAACAAGCCAATTATAGAACTTATGTTCTGCAATGTCAACTGAGTTCGCTATCAGTCCGATATGTATTTCTAAGTAAATGTAGAATTTTGCCTTTGTACCCTTTATTTTAAATCAACTCCCGCAAGAAAAAAGCAATCTGCGATCCTCGATTTACCATATACTCCAGCACCGTCTGAGTCTTCAAAGCCAGTTCCACATCGTTCCTGAAATCCATGCGATGACGTGATACAAAAAGACCGACGTACTCTTCCATATAATACAAGGTTTGCTGATAAAGCGGTAACCGGCAGTCAGGATCACGCGTGACCAGTTTATACATCCAGTCGATTCCGTTTTCAATGTAAGGTTCCCGCCCAACGGTATAGAGCAGCCGGGAAATCGCATAGAACAGGGATTTGAGACTTCCTGATTTGTCGATAAAATCGTCAAAGAAAGCCGCTTTTCCTTCTGGAAGGAAGGCGCATCGGTGAACGCCGGATCTCCAGGGAGAATTGCCAAATAAATAGCTGATAATCACTTTGTCCAGTCCATACGGATGGCGGTCATCAAAAGAAACCTGTGGTTTGCTGCTTAATGCAAGAAGGTAAGGTTTCAGTAATTCCCATATATTCCAGAAAGCATCCGTTTTTCCACAGATATCTTGAATTCGAATAAGTTCGGTAATCAGATATTTTGAGTTATCATTCCGAATCAAATCTGCAGATTTGAAAAATGCATCGATCAGACCTGCCTGTTCTGCCTGCTCACAATGGAGCAGAACATCTGCCAGCCAGGAAACATAGTTTAATGTATATCCAGAAAGTTCCCTGCGTTCGGTGCGCAAATCCCTGTTATCTGTAAAAACAAGTTCCATGACAAGATCTTTCGTTGCATCCGCGAATTTAAATGCCTCTGCTGCTTGGGGAGAGATCAAGGAAAGAAGCGTGAAAATTGTTATATTCTGGAGCTTGGAAAAATCAAAGTCGGTTATATCAACTGAGTCTTTCGCAAGCGCACGGGCAATCACATCCTCATTCCGCTTGAAAAAGTCATCGCTGGAAAATGACTCATTTTTCAAAAGCGCGTCTTCATAAGAATCGGCGAGGAGTGAAAACAGATACAGGAAATGCCATGCAGCATTCTGGCTGTGCACCCAGATGGTTGACGCGATTCCGTTCACGATACGGCTGTTATAACTCCAGTCATTCAGTGCCAATTTAAGAAGCAGGCACAGAGGATTTTCGTCATTTATGGCTTTTATATTATCTTCATTGCTTAAAAGAACCAGTCCAACGGCAATTGCATCGATTCCATTTCCAGCCTGAACGATTTCAAAGTGGGAAGCGTGTGCAAATAAATCAGCAATAGAGAAGATGATACATTCGCATAATGTCCGATCTTCATGTGACAATGTTTCCTTAAAATCCCGAAGTAAAACAGCACTGGTGTAAGATGCGATCGCGGTAAAGCGGTGCACGATCACAGATATATCGTCGGAAGTGAGTTCCTCATTGCGAACTTCAGGGTCCATATATGCCCAGATTTCGTTCAGCTCTGAGCAAATGGTGCAGACATTCTCATACTTTTTATATTCCCGGAATTTAACATCATGGTGGAATTTATAATCGCTCCATAACTGTAAATCCATATATTTCAGATGAGGTTCATAGGCGGCAGCGTTCTTCTGGCTTAATGCTTTCATGTCTTCTGTAAAATCAGGGAGAACCGTACAGAGTGTCTGCCCGTGCTCATTTTCCTGAACATCAACAATTTCCTGATAACGCCGTAAATCCATCCGGTAATAGGCAAATTTGTCATTGGATGACCAGGTATCGATATCGGCAGCCGCCCGGTCAATCGCCTGATACAGCGTTTGCTTCCGCAAGTCGAAGGCTTCTTTTGATAGACCGATGGCGTTGGTTTGATACGATAAAATAACCTCTTCCAGCCGCTTTTTCCTGAAAGAAAGCCGGTTACTCTCCAGCCGTTCTTTTTCAAGAAGATCTTTTCCGGACAACAAAAAGGAAGCGGAGGATTCGGCGGTGAATCGATGTGAATCCAGATGAAACAGCTCTTTTGTGCGAAGAAGCTCGCAGACAATCTCAAATAGTTTATCTGGATAAGCTTCTGCGGCGCTGACGATCACGGAAGTTAACATAACATTGCGGGACTTTTGCAGGATATAGCGGCAATAATTAACAACAATATGAGTTTCTGAATGCTCGATAACCGTAAGAAGCCATTTTTCAAACCCCATCAAGAGACTAATCAGAAGATTTGGACCAACCGAAGTTCCGCGGTACATCTTCCAGAGTCGGTCAGATGCAATTTGTTCTACAGGTATATTGTTTACATAAATAGTAATGTTTGTACATTCCCCATAATCCTCATTTAAAGATGAATGTGCGTAGGAATTACCAGCTTGATTGCAAAAATCAATTAACCAATCAGTTACAAGATTTTGTTCGGCTTGCAGCAATGGGATAATTGGTGTTGCATAAGCGCTTGCGGTTTGATACCAAAAGTCCAGATGAGGATTTAAACCGAAATCTTCTTCAACATCAGGATGGGCGTAATGGGTACGAAGAGTCATATTGGAGTGAACCCACAATTTTGCCATCAGATGAAGCGCGATTTCAGGCATTGCAGCTGGAACCATTCCATAATGATAAATATCCGATACAGCACATTTTGCCAGGTCCGTATACATACGGGGAAGAGGAGGATGATTTTCATCGCCTGTTTTTTCATCTATTACCATTTGAAAAAGAGATTTTAAGGGTTCCTGAATCATCCATGCAGAATTTACCAATACATCCTGCAGCTTTTCTACCTGCCCTTTTTCAAAGGTATAACGCAGATCCTTGTCGTTGGCTATTTTTTGAAACAAAAATACTCCGATTTCTCCCGCCATGCGGGTATTTTCTGATTTGGCATGATCCAGGTGTTTGGTCCAGGAATCCAGTACCTCAATGATGGTGGAAATCAGACGTTCATCCCAGAGGACTGTCTCTTTCTGCTCTAACAAAAAAGCAAACAAAGCCTGCCAGGCATAGCCGGACGGCTTGGAAAGGCGAAACGGAATCAGATTTCCAGTACTCCAGTATTGTTCCCAGTTCTCTGCGGCGCGGCAGCAGGTGTTGATTAAAATGGCAAGTTTTCGTAACAGCTCATAGTTGTTTGCAGCCATCTTTTGTGTCAGCTTTTGATAAACTTCTTTTAAAGATTCCGTGCTGATAACCGTTAAGAGAATCTCATCTTTCCATATCCGCTCTACCTGTTCGCAGTCGAGAAGGTGGAAAATAAGCTCCTGATGGGTTGGAACAGCGGCAAAATCAGCCAGCCATCCGCGAAATAGCTTTCGGATGCGGAGAGAAGGGTGGAAATCGGCAAAAAACTGCTCATTCAGGGTATCATGCCGGTAGCGTTCAGTAAAAATATGGCTGACAACCAACTCTTCAAATACATCATGGCTGTGCAAATATCTTCTGGCATCGTTGCTCTGGAACAGCACACCACTTTTCTCCAGCTCAGAAAGTGCCTCGGAATCATCCGCTGCGAGAATCTCATAATAATAAATCTCATTTTGAAGCATTTTCGTGGTCAAAGAAATAAGAGCCGTTTCCCTTCTGGTTGGCAGATTGTCCTTCCGCTTCCGGTTGTTACGGATGATATCATTCCAGATCTTTTCCTCGAATGCCTCACGGTTCAAAGAACGCATCGATTCATCCTCGAGGTTTCCCAGAGCCAGATATAAGCCCAGATAGAAAGGCGCACAGAGCAGATCCAGCAGCCGCTTGTCCTGTGGCAGCTGAAAACCATAGGTATGGGATAAAGTGGACAGCTTATCAGAGTCAACCGGTTCGACATGATAGGTCTGAACCTTGCTGCCGTGTAATAGGGAGTTTTGAAAAGAATCCCGGTACGCGGTTCGGAGTGTCAGAATGATTTTCCATCCAGCGGCCATAAAGCGGTTCAGGATATCCTCAAACGTTTCCTGATATTCACAAACAAAAAACTTTTCGGCCGCATCAATATAGAGCACACGTGTGTCAGCCATTTTGTATACATCGATCACTTCATCCAAATTTAATTCGCCATAAGGGGTTAAAAAATTTAGGATATCATTCACATCCAGATCGGTACTTTTAAAAGCGAGGAATGCGCAGTCATTTGTAAGTCCATCCGTAAGTTGTTTTACCAGAGCCGATTTTCCGGAACCGGCAGCTCCGTCAATGAGCAAAACGGACATAGCTGAATTTAGAAACGATCTAAGGTTCAGCTGTGTATGTTCCAGCGCAATATCGTTTTCTTTGTATCTTACACTGGTGTGAATATGATCAAATATTTCTTTTTTGTGTTTTTCAAGATTTTCACAGCAGGTCTGTACGGCAGAGTCCACCTGAAAAAACACATTGCGGCAAATGGTAAGCTGCTTATCCTGCATCAACTGCGCTTCCAGATTGCTGGGACCCCGCCAGATAAGTTCAATGCCAAGCTCTTCAGCGGCTGCTTCCACCTTTTTCTGATAGGAGGGCCTGATATCGTCCTTTTTAGAACTGGGGGAAAACTCACGGCTGATATAGAAATAGAGTGTTGTAATACCCGGATATCTCTGTGCAGCTCCCTTGACAGCGTCGATCAGTTCTTGTTCCTTGGATGACATGGTAACACTGTCTGCATAGTATTTCGACTGGAAACCAATATAGCGATCGCCCACATGAATGGGATTTGTCTCAATATGGGGCTGGTTGAAGTAGCGGAAAATACCGTAGGGCTGCTGGAACTCATGGCAGAAGAGGTAGTATGTGAGAGATTCGAAGGCGTGTTGGGGATTGGTGGAGTATTTGTAGTTAAATGCGGTCCAGTTAACGGGAGTTTGTGGGATCATGGGTGGGGCCTCCTTTGGGTGGTGTGATAAGGGTATTGTAGCATAGGGAGAGGGGAATGGGAAATGGGAAAAGCGGAGATTTGATGGAGTTATTGAAGGAATCAATGATTATGTGGATTTTCAAACAAGTAATATTGCGGATGTAGAAAAGGAATTTCATTGTGCAGTTGACGATTATCTTATATTTTGTAGTGAAGTTGAAAAGGAACCTGAAAAGGAATATAAAGGCACTTTTAATGTCAGGATTAAGCCAGAATTACATAAAAAACTGGCTTTTAAAGCGTTAGAAGATGGCGATTCTTTAAATAAAGCGGTAGAAAAAGCAATTGCTGTTTATTTATCGGATGCAGAGCAAATGATATAAATAAAGATATAAAAAGAAGTTTATGTGTTAAAAAGGAGTATTGTAATGGCGGCTAATAAGAAAAATAATATTAATGTTGATAGACCAATAATTCAATCAAGTGGATACAATGGAAGTGAGCCTGTTCGTATTTGTCCGAATTGTAATAAGCCAAAACCAATCAGCGAATTTGGTTTCCGTAAAATGGGAAATGGTCAAATTAGAAACCAGTCCTGGTGCAAAGACTGTAGATAAAGCGGGGTAAAAACTCCGCTTTTATCTTATTAAATTAATTTAAGAATTTCCTAAACATTCCTTCCCACAAACTTCTATTGAATCCCCCCACAAACCGTAGTATAATAAACTAGACTTCGCATAGGCACAAATCCTCTAAAATCAGGGCGTGCCGGATGCGGATGTATGAAAGCGCGTTAAGAGACGCAGAATAAGAAGCAAAAGCACGTGGAGTAGGCTGCCTGTGATCAATGTCATGGTCAGACGAAAGATGGAACATAGGATGGATAACGATCGTATCCGGGCAGCCTGCGGGCGGCTCCGGGATGGCGAAGCATACCCATTGTGCGCCAAAATGCAGAGAAATGCAAAGGAGAGTACAGGGATGTGGTATGTGATCCAGACACAGACAGGCAAGGAACAGGAGCTGACAGAATGCATCGAACGCGTTTTGAAAGGAAATGGGTACCGCGCCTGTTTTGTGATTGAGCAGGAATGCGTCTGGCGCAATGCCGGGGAACTTTTGGAATACCAGAAACCGCTCTTTCCATCCTATGTTATCGCGGACACCGACACGCCGGAGGAATTCTTTCTGGCGTTAAAGCGGGTCCCGAAGCTTTCCAAACTCCTGCGGACAGACTGTGAATTCTGGGCGATCCGGGAGGAAGAGAAGAAACTGCTCTGCCAGATGATGGAGTTGGATGAATGTCTTGTCCGCCGCTCCTTTGTCACCCTTGACGAAGACGGCAACATCCTAACCGCCCAGGGACCATTATCCTTCTTCCTGGACAAGATTGTACGCAAGCGCATCCGTAAGCGGATCGTGACGGTCGAGGTTGAGCTTCTGGGAGAAAAGCGCAGGATAGAACTGGGAATCTGTCTGCCGGAAGATAAGTAAAAGAAAGGAACCAAAACACAAAAGCATGAATCAATTTGAGCAATACAAGCGCCTGATCAAGCTGGGATTTGCCCTGATATTGGTTGCGCTTCTGACAGGACTCTATGGCGTCATCTGGATCAACTGGTACAACAAGATTATCTGGGCGCCGTTCTTCCGCAGGGGTAACTGGATGATGATATTCATCTATGGACTCCTGCTTATTTTCTTTATGCAGCTGTACGGTGGATTTAAGATAGCGCTCCTGAAACGGGGTAATCTGATCTACTCGCAGATACTGGCGGTGGTATTTACCAATATCATTACGTATTTCCAGATCAGCGTGCAGGATAAGAAATTCACGGCACCGGCGCCACTGGTGGTCAATCTGATAGGGGCGGTTGTCATCATCCTCGCGTGGACGATGACATTTCTCTGGCTGTACCGGGGCATGTTCCCGCCGAGAGAGCTGCTGCTGATCTCCGGCGATCACTCGGATTATCATTTGATTGAAAAAATGAATGCGCGGGAAGATAAATACATAATCAGCCAGATTGTCAGCTACCACGAAGGACCGGAACGCATCAAAGCGGAGATCGCCAAATACGACAGTGTGATTGTCGGAGATATACCGGCGCATGAGCGAAACTATATCATCAAATATTGTTTCGGCCAGAATATCCGGACATACAGCGTCCCGAAAATATCAGACATTCTGCTTCGCAGCTCGGTGGAACTGAATCTGTTTGATTCGCCGCTGCTTCTGTCGCGGAATAATCAGGGACTGCAGATAGAGCAGGAAATTATGAAACGGATCATCGACATCGTCGGATCACTCATCGGAATCGTAATTACGATTCCGATTTTTTTGATTGTAGGAATCTGTATTAAGATGACCGACGGCGGTCCGGTGATTTACCAGCAGACGCGCCTTACAAAAAACGGAAAGAAATTCCAGATATATAAATTTCGTACCATGGTGCAGAACGCGGAAGCAGATGGAAAGGCACGGCTGGCAAGCGAGGATGATCCGAGAATCCTGCCGATCGGCAGGGTGCTTCGGGCAACCCGCCTGGATGAACTGCCGCAGATCTACAATATCTTAAAAGGCGATATGTCCATCGTAGGTCCGCGCCCGGAACGTCCGGAGCTGGCGGCCGAATTGGAAAAAGAGATACCGGAATTTTCATTCCGCCTGCAGGTCAAAGCAGGCCTGACCGGCTACGCGCAGGTGTATGGAAAATATAACACAACCCCTTATGACAAGCTGAAACTGGATTTGACGTATATTCGGAGCTGGAGGATCTGAAGCTGATTATCATGACGCCGAAGATTATGCTGATGAAGGAGAGTACGGAAGGAGTAAAAGAATGAAACGAAAAACGATGACTTCAGAGCAGATTTTTAATGAATTATTTCTGAGATATCCTCAATTGGAAGTATGTAAGAAGGATATAATAGAAAGCTATCATTTGCTAAAAACAACATATAAAGAAGGGGGCACGCTTTTAACTGCTGGAAATGGAGGGAGTGCCGCAGATTCAGAGCATATTGTTGGCGAGTTAATGAAATCATTTCTTTTTAATCGCAGAATATCTGCTCAGGATGAAGAAAAATTTAAAGAATTATATGGTGAAGAGGGTGACGAATTAGCATCTAAATTAGAAGGAACACTACGCGCTATTCCCTTGACTTCAATGCCGGCATTATCCACAGCATTTATAAATGATGTAGATCCTACGCTTACATTTGCGCAGATGCTTTATGGATATGGAAATAAGGGGGATGTTTTTTTAGGAATCAGTACATCTGGAAATTCAAAAAATATTATTAAAGCACTCCAGGTAGCAAAGGTAAAAGGGATCAAAACTATTGGCTTGACAGGAGCAAGCGGTGGAAAAATGAAGGAGTACTGTGACGTGACGATCAAGGTACCGGAAATAGAAACCTTTAAAATACAAGAGTTTCATCTGCCGATCTATCATTGCTTATGTGCAATGCTTGAGGCGGATTTTTTTAATGAAAAATAAATAGAGCGGAGACATATATGGATTACAGAAAATTAGACGTTTTTAAAAAATTAAAAGTTTTAGTTTTGGGAGATTTTATGCTGGATAAGTATATTATCGGAAGCGTAAAAAGAATATCGCCAGAAGCACCTGTTCCGGTTATAAATGTAAAGAAAAAAGATGTCCATTTAGGCGGTGCAGGAAATGTAATTAATAATATTGTTGCGCTTGGAGCGACCGCTCGTATTATCAGCTGTGTTGGAAAAGATGTAGATGGTGACTATCTGATTCATAGAATGAATGAAAAAGGAGTTGATACCCGTTTTGCCTGGCAGAATGAGAATGAACGGACAATTGTTAAGACAAGAGTGTCTGCGAAAGGACAACAGTTTCTTAGATATGATGAGGAAATTGTAAAAGATGTAGACAGAGCATATGTAGATTATTTGGAACAAAATATTGAGAAAGTATTTGAAGGAATTGATATTGTTATCATTTCTGATTATGGAAAAGGCAATGTAACATGCGATACAGCTCAAACATTGATCCGGAAAGCACGGGAAGAAGATATTCCGGTTATCGTAGATCCAAAGGGTAGTGATTACAAAAAATATACAGGAGCAACAACTTGTACACCGAATATGTCTGAATTTTGTCAGGTTGCAGGTTGCGGAGAGAACTTAACCGAGGAAGAAATTGCTCAAGAAGCGGTGAAGATTTGCAAGAAAATTAGTTTAGAATATCTTCTAGTTACTCGTTCTGAAAAAGGAATGTCTTTGGTTGATGAAGTGGCAGGAAAACAGGATTTTCCAACAGTTGCTAGAGAGGTTATAGACGTTACGGGGGCTGGAGACACGGTTATATCTACATATTCGCTAGCGATTGCAGCGGGTATGAGCCGAGAGGATGCTTGTATATTAGCGAATGAGGCGGCATCTATCGTGGTATCAAAATTTGGGTCAGCAACAACTACAGTACAGGAAATAAAAGCTGCTAGTAAAGATGGAGAACGTTCAAAGCTAGTTTCAAGTGATGAGATAGAAGAAATAGTATCTCAACTCAAGAAAAAAGGGAAAAAGATAGTCTTTACGAATGGATGCTTTGATCTGGTTCACGCAGGTCATATATCGTCTTTTGTCCAAGCGAAAGCCAAGGGGGATGTATTAATTGTAGTAATAAATAGTGACGCATCGATTAAGCGCATAAAAGGAGATAAACGACCGATAGTTACACAAATGAATCGTGCAAAACTTCTAAGTGCACTTGGGATGATTGACTATCTCGTTATATTTGATGATGATACACCTCAGAAATTAATAGAGAAAATACTTCCAGATGTTCTTGTTAAGGGGAAAGATTGGGAAGGCAAGGAAGTAGCCGGTCAAGATGTGGTTGAAAGCCATGGAGGTAAGGTTTCTTTTATTAATCTTGAAGAAGGGTTATCGACTACTAATATTATAGAAAAAATAAGAAAATTGTATAACTAATCAATTTACAAAAAGGAGAATTCGAATGAGTGTAATTGTTACTGGTGGAGCAGGTTTTATTGGAAGTTGCCTTGTAAGAACATTAAATGATATGGGAATAGAAGATATCATTATTGTGGATCATATTTCAACGAGTGATAAATGGAAAAATATGGTAAATAAAAAGTACACAACCTATATTCCGCGAGATAAGTTTTTACAGCAGCTTGATACTTTTGATGGAAAAGTTACACATGTAATTCATATGGGAGCGTGCTCTGCAACAACAGAGAAAGACTTTGATTTTTTGTATCATAATAACTTCGAATTTACAAAAATGATATGGAAATTTTGTGTTAAAAATCAAATTTCTATGATAAATGCAAGCAGTGCAGCCACATATGGCGCAGGTGAAAATGGGTTTGACGATAAAAAGGATATATGTGCGCTTCGTCCATTAAATGGATATGGTTATTCAAAACAATTGTTTGATCTTTGGGAAAGAGAACAAGTACTACGTCCTAAACAGTATGTCGGCTTTAAATATTTTAATGTATATGGACCGAATGAATATTTTAAGGGAAGCATGGCAAGTGTAATTTTCCATACATTTAACAAAATCAAGGAAACAGGTAAGATGGGTTTATTTAAATCTTATCGACCGGATTATGAAGATGGACAGCAGTTGCGAGATTTTGTCTATGTTAAGGATATTTGCAAAGTTGTAAAATTTATGATTGAAAATCCAGCAGTCAATGGATTATTCAATCTGGGAACGGGAACCGCCCGCAGTTTTTATGATCTTGCAAAAGCAACATTTACAGCTGTTAAGCCTGATTATAACAATGTATACTATGATGTTATTGATGAGTGCGATTTGCCGGAGGGTGTAACAGTAGAGGAACTTGAAGAAAAGTGGTTTACCGATATGAATTGGTATCCTGTGAAGAAAGAACTTTAAGACAA
>ERZ772954.2424-NODE-2424-length-11967-cov-4.156145_pt1 | contig 11967 bp, 5 predicted proteins | sample MGYA00580684_ERZ772954 | MGnify/ENA primary metagenome ERZ772954 (study PRJEB29015, sample SAMEA2737654) | human gut metagenome | biome: human gut; feature: human-associated habitat; material: faeces | place: China | collected 2012 ...
CAGCTTCGGCGCGCTGTGCACGGCCCTGTCAGCCACCATCGGCACCGGCAACATCGTGGGCGTGGCCACGGCCATCGTCGCCGGCGGCCCCGGCGCGATGTTCTGGATGTGGCTGGCAGCGCTGTTCGGCATGGCGACGAAATTCTCCGAGGGCCTGCTTGCCGTGAAGTACCGCAGCGTCGACAAGAAGACCGGCCACGTGCTGGGCGGCCCGTTCTACTACATCGAGCGCGGCATGGGCATGAAGTGGCGCTGGCTGGCGAAGCTGTTCGCGTTCTTCGGCATGTGCGTGGGCCTGTTCGGCATCGGAACGTTCACGCAGGTCAACTCTATCTCCAGCGCCATCACCGGGTTCTTCGACCCCGAGAAGAACGCCACGGTGAGCATCCTGGGCATGGACTACTCCATCTTCACCGTCATCGGATCCATCGTGCTGGCCGTGCTGGTGGGCCTTGTGGTCATCGGCGGCTTGAAGCGCATCGCGAAGGTGTCCGAGCGCGTGATCCCTGCGATGGTGGTTCTGTACGTGGGTCTCTCGGTGCTGCTCATCGTCACGAACCTCGACAAGATCCCCGGCGCGTTCGTCACCATCTTCGAAAGCGCGTTCGGCCTGCAGGCGGCTGCGGGCGGCATGCTGGGCGCCATCATCATCGCCATGCAGAAGGGCATCGCGCGCGGCATCTTCTCGAACGAGGCCGGCCTGGGCTCCGCGCCCATCGCCGCTGCCGCCGCTCAGACGAAGGAGCCGGTGCGCCAGGGTCTCGTGTCCATGACCGGCACGTTCCTCGACACCATCGTGGTGTGCTCGATGACCGGCCTGGCGCTGGTCATGACGGGCGCGTACCAGATCCCCGGACTCGAAGGCGCGGCCGTCACCACCGCCGCGTTCCAGGCAGGACTACCCTTCATCCCCGGCGAAGTGGTATCATTCGTGCTGATGGCATGTCTGGTGCTGTTCGGCTTCACCACTATCCTGGGCTGGGACTACTACGGCGAGCGCTGCCTTGAGTACTTCAGCAACGGCTCGATGAAAGCCGTGAAGACGTACCGCTGGCTGTACATCGCCGCCGTGTTCATCGGCCCCTACATGACCGTGGCCGCCGTGTGGACCATCGCCGACATCTTCAACGGCCTGATGGCGCTGCCGAACATGATCGCCCTCATCGCGCTGTCCGGCGTGGTGGTGAAGGAGACGAAGGACTACTTCGCCCGCCTGGCCGCTGCCGGCAACGAAGACGAGATGGCGCCGCACCTGCCCGGCGACAACTGGGACATCCCGCCCATCGACCCGCTGGACGACCGCCTGGGCGCGGCCAACTAACCTACTCCGCGCGTCAAGCGCGCAACAGCAGAGAACGGCTCCTCGGCAAACCCTCGCCGAGGAGCCGTTCTTGCATGCGCAACCGGTTCCGCCCCTATCCTGCTTGCCGCTCTTCGTCCTCCCAAGCGGACGAAGAAGACCGGCGACCCTTGCGCACAGGCTTCTCCACATCGTTGAGCAGTTCGAACAGCTCGCTTTTGCTGTGGATGTTGAACTTGCGGTAAATATGGTTGATGTGCGCCTTCACCGTGCCCTGCGACACGTACAGAACCTCTTCGATCTCGGCCACCGTGTCGCCTTGGGCGATAAGCTGCAGCACCTCTTCCTCCCGCGGGCTGAGATTGTACGCGCGCGACAGGTCGGACACGCGAATGGCCATCCGCCCCTCAGCCGATGCGCCGCCCATCGGGTCGTCCTTCAGCACCACGCCCCATTTCGCCGACAGCCCGCGCTCGGTGAAGAAGATCACGACGAACGTCAGCACCACGGCAACCGCCACGCCGCCGTACAGGATAGACGTGGCTTCTTCTCCCAAATGCGCCGACGCGCCGGCGAACGCGAGCCACCCTACCAGCTCGACCACGTAGCGGATGCCGCGCTCGATGCCGTTGATCCATACCGCGTTCACGCCGAACCGGTACGTGATGTTGCTCATGACGATCATGATGTACATGGAAAGCATGGTGTAGCCCGCGTCGTAGCACAGCGCCATGATTTGCGCGTTCGACCCGAAGGTGGGCATAACGAACAGGAATCCGACGATGAACAGCGGAAAAGCCAGCTGGTAGATGGTGTCGAAGTTGAACCAGCGCGATGCGGACAGCACGCCGAAGAACACGAGCGCCGTGACGAACATCGCGCCCAGCACGTTGCCCGGCACCAGCAGCTGCGTCGGCAGGGCCCCGAAGCCGCCCGCGAACGTGCATACCGCCATCAGCAGGATAGGCTTCCACGGGATGGTCTTCGGGTCGCCTTCTTTCATGGCAGGAGGCAGATCGCGCTCCGGCAGACGCGTCATGCTCGAACGCACGCACGCCAGGCACACGATGGGCAACACGATGGAGAAGAACGCGAGATACGGCACCGACATGCCCATGAACAGCCACTTCACCACTTCGCCCACGAAGATGGCCATGGCGTGGTACAGCGCCACCCGCATGGGGTTGAGCGAGCCGTAGAATTCGGCCCACATGAGGATGAGCGACCCCAGGCCACCGCCCGCCGCAAGCAGCCCCGCAACCTTCAACGCCGGGGACGGTACCGCGAAGCATGCCAACACGATGAGGGCCGATCCGCCCACCATGCACGCGCCCGTGGCCAGCACCGCTTTGCGGTTCGCCCACAGCGGCGTCACACGGCGCGCCGCGAAGGCCAACGCCAACGAGACGATACCGATCGCCCCTTCGAACAAAAAGTAATCGAACACCGATATGGTTGGAAACGCATCGTAGCGAAAGAACGTTGCAAGCCAAGCGCGGTAGAACCCCACGCCGAAAAACACGAAGGGAATAGCCGCCACCCGAAGCAGCACGGCTTTCCATCGATCGACGAACCCTTGTTGCGCCTTCTCGGTCACGCTTCTCCCCTCAATCGCCCTCCCATAATACCCAAGAAAGTCCAGCTTGCAAGAGGGTTATACCGCGGGTTATGCATTTAACCCCGACGGACAATTGTCGCTCGACCGCAGAACGATAGTCTGGGAACAGCGCTTGATCAGGGAGTAAGCGCCTGGGATACCCGACGTCGGTGCGCGACGTCGGCAACGTAAGGGAGGAAGCATCATGGAACGTTTTTCTCGTAGGCAGTTCATCACCGGCGGCGCCGTGGCCGCTTTGGGCGGCACGCTCGCATTGGCGGGATGCGCGCCCAGCGGCTCGTCGAATGCAAAAGGCTCGAACGGCGCAGGATCGGGCAGCTCCGCCGGCATCGGATCGGGCATGGGCAAGCACGGGCAGTTCGACGTGGAGGTCATGGTCACCGACGGCAACCTGGATCGCATCACCGTCCTCAACTCGCGCGAGACGCCGGGCATGGGCGACGTGGCCATGGAAGAGCTCACGCAGTTGATCGTGGACAACCAGACGCTGAACGTGGACACCGTGTCGGGAGCCACGCTTTCCAGCATGGCATTCATCGGCGCCGTAAGCGACGCGCTCGACCAGGCCGGCCAGAAGTCGAGCGATTGGAGGAAGCGCGACAAGGCCACGCCCGCGCAGACCGAGCTTCCCGCATCGGCCGATGTCGTGGTGGTGGGCGGCGGCGGTGCCGGCTTCGCGGCGGCCATCACGGCGGCGAACGCAGGCAAGAGCGTCGTGCTGCTGGAGAAGATGGGCGTGTTCGGCGGCGACACCGCGCTGTCAGGCGGCGAGATGGCCGCGCCGGGCAACTGGATCCAGGTGCAGGAAGGCATCGCCGACAGCCCCGACGCGCTGGCGAAGGACATGCTGGAAGGCGGCGACAACGCAGGCGATCCTGCCCTCGTGCAGATCATCGCCGAAGGTGCGCTGGACAGCTCGCAGTGGCTCACCTTCGAAGGCGGCATCTCGTGGAAGCACGACCTCATGCAGTTCGGCGGCCACAACACGAAGCGCTCCATCATCCCCATCACGCACAGCGGCAGCGAGATGACCACGAAGCTGACGAAGCGCGCCGGAGAGATCGACACGCTGACGCTGGCGAAGAACTCCCCCGCCGTCGAATTGGTGAAAAGCGGCGACGCCATCACCGGCGTGAAGGCGAAGAACACGGTGACCGGCGAGGAGTCCACCATCGCGTGCAAGGCCGTGGTGCTGGCAAGCGGCGGCTTCGGCTCGAACATCGACATGCGCGTGAAGTACAACCCGGCCATGGACGACTCCATCCTGTCCACCGACTCGGTGGGAGCCACGGGCGACGGCATCACCATGGGCGAGGCTGCGGGCGCGAACCTCATCGACATGCAGTACATCCAGACGTATCCCACCTGCGACACGCAGACGGGCGCCCTCTTGTACGTGGGCAACATGCGCCTGGAGAATCGAGCCATCTGCGTCAACAAGGAAGGCGACCGCTTCGTCGAGGAGCTGGACCGTCGCGACGTGCTGTCCAACGCCATCGTCGAGCAGACCGACGGCAAGGCGTACATGCTGTTCAACCAGGCGAACGCCGACGAGACCGGTTTGCTGGTCACGCACGAGGACGAGTACGAGAACCTTGAGGCGCGCAAGGTCATCGTAAAGGGCGACACGCTTGAAGCCGTGTGCGAGCCCTTCGGCGTGGACGCCGCCGAACTGGCGAAGACCGTGGAGAAGTGGAACCAGTACTGCAAGGACGGCAACGACCCCGACTTCAACTTCCGCGGCGACTTCAACGCCATCGAGGGCGGTCCCTACTACCTGATGGCCTACAAGCCGGCCGTGCACTACACCATGGGCGGTCTGCATATCAACACCGACGCGCAGGTCCTCGACGACGCCGACGCCCCCATTCCCGGCCTGTACGCCGCCGGCGAGGTGGCCGGCCACAAGATGGGCACGAACCGCCTGGGCTCCTGCTCGATGTCCGACATCTACACGTTCGGACGAATCGCCGGTAAGAACGCCGCAGCGTTCTCGGCATAGCGTACCAACCCCTGCGACCTTGCGCATCGCGCTCGGGTCCTTCCCTCCCTGGCCGCGCCCTCTCTCCGGGCGCGGCCTTTTTCAGGTACAATATCCTCAACGAAATCGCGTCGAGTTCGCAGGAACACGGAAGGGGCCAGCATGGACCAGCATCTCGTTTTCGCCATCAGCAGGGAGTATGGAAGCGGCGGCCGCGAGATCGGCGAGCGCCTTGCCAGCGAGCTGGGCATCGCGTACTACGATAAGCTCCTGCTCAAGCGCATCGCGGAGGAGAGCGGCCTCAGCGGCGACGTGGTGGAAGACTTCGACGAAAAGCCCATGCGGCCGCTGCTGCTGAACCCCAACAGCTTCTTCTGCGGCACCGACATCGAGCACCCGGTGGCCTCGCGTATATACAAAACCGAGGTGGACATCCTCAGGTCCATCGCCAACGAGGGGCCGTGCGTCATCGTCGGGCGCTGCGCCGACTACGTATTGGAAGGCCACCCGGGTCTGGTCAGCCTGTTCGTCAGCGCGCCCATGGAAGCGCGCGTCGCGCGCGTCATGCGGCGCAACAACCTGTCCGAGAGCGACGCACGCAGCCGCATCGCACGCGTGGACAAGAACCGCGCCAGCTACTATCGCTACTTCACCGACGAGAACTGGGGGCAGGCGCGAAACTACGACTTGTGCATCAACTCCGGCAACTTGGACGCGCTGGGAGCGGTCTCTGTGATCAAAACGTTCGTGGAAGCGCGGCAGAGCTAGCGCACCAGAGCGCGTCCCGAATCGCTGCATCCGCAGAGCACAGCGCAGAAGCGGCGTGGAGCACAAGCTGCAACGACGAAAGCGGCCCCGTCACCGGGGCCGCTTCTTTACGCTGCTTGCTCGAGCGAGGCCAGGATGCGGGCCAATTCTTCGGGCGAGCCGAAGGGACGCTCTTCCTTCGTCTCCACGATGAACACCTCTCCCGTCCACGTTTTCTGCTGGATCTGCGGCTTCGCCGCTCCGGCAGACGCCTGCTCAGAGTCTACGACCGTATCGGAACCCTGCTTCTCCTCGGCCTCGAACTGCTTCGTGCGTACGAAATACTTCACGACGAAGCGATCCTTATCGGGAAAATCCGCACGCGAGAAATCGTACTTCAAGCTCTGCAGGATTCCCGCGATCACCTCGGACACCGGCTGAGAGCCTTCGATAGTCGCCAAGCCCTGCTCGCTGTTGAACGTGGCACAGTCGCCCACGTACACGGTGCGAACCCGCTGACGACGCGTGCGCTCCATCTTCACGATGACGGCGATGGCCACCACGATGACCAGCCACCACACGATGGACAAAACCAGATCGAGCGGCTCGTCCACCCGGTTGAGCCCCAGGAAGTACCAGAGCCACAGGAAGAACGCTGAGGCCAAGGCCAGCAGGACGAATACTATCACGTTGCTTTTCTTCATGATGAAACCCCTATTCGCCCAATCCGGCAGCCAACGTCGCACCCGCAGGAGCGCCCTTCGGCGCTATCGGCGCCGAAGCGTCGTCGCCGATCGAGGGAGCGCCGGGAGCGGGGTCGCCGCCCCCGGTCAATCCGTCTTCGTACTTCTTCAGCTTGCGCGAGAACAACCCGCGACGCAGCGCCACGCAAGCTCCGTACAAGGCCGTCACGATGATGCCGAGGATGATGTACCAATGCACCCAGCAGGACGCATGGTCATGGCTCGCAAGCGGCGTATCGTTGTCGCCGATGACCGCCTCGGCCGCACCCTGCAGCGCATCGACGATCGGCGTGACGACGGGCGCTATCGGGCTGTCCGGCGGAACGGTGCCCGGCGTGGGCAGCGGCGTCGGAGTCGGCGAGGTCGGAGGTGTCGGCGGGGTCGGCGGCGTCACGGGAGCAGCTGTGATGGTGAAGGTGCCGGACGCGAACTCGAGCGTGTAGTTGGCGATTCTGAAGGCACCGTTGTCAACCAAGACAAGATCGCCCTGGTTGATGGCGTAAACGCCCGCCTCCTCGCCCGCCTCGCGCTGCAAGCCTCCTGCGAAACGAGCAATCTCGTCATTGACTGCACCAGCAAAGGTATAGGTCAGCTCAGGATCGGTCTCACCGGCAATCTTCGTCTGATTATTCGCCGTCACCGTGATGGTCGCGGGATTGACAACCAGAGAACCCGGCACAACTTGAATATTCACATAACTCGCAGTCACATCTACGCCCTCGGCGTTGCGAATCACGTAACTGGCAACTGTAGCTTCGCTGCCTCCAACATCAGTCTGAGCTCCTTCATACACGATCCCATCAACATAGTCGCCCACCGCTAAACCAACCGGTGTAACGGCGCTTGGCTCAAGAGGGACACCATCGTACGTCTTGGTCAAATCGCCCACTACGATTGCCGCCTCGCCAAGCTGAGTGATGACAAACGTGCCGGGCTTCGTTTCAATCGTGTAGTTCGGGTTGTCAAAGACCACGTTTCTTGCCGCGATCTCATAGACCCCTACAGACTCTCCTGCTTCGCGCGCCACCTCGTACGTGCCAGTAAATTCATCAGCACCCTTTAATCCCTCTATGCTAGCGGTAAGCTCGGGATCATCCTGCCCATAGATCTTACCGCTATCGCTAGCTTTGATGGTTAAGGTGGTCGGGTCGACCTTCATCCAGCCGTCGGTGACGTTGAACACGACGTTGGTGAAGTTGCCGTTGTTGTTGACGAACTGGTCGGCGGCCAGGCCCATGTTGGTGGTGCCCACGTCGGTGCGCGTCGCGGTGGCGTCGCCGCCGAAGGAGAAGTCGGCCTCGGTGTAGAGGCTGCCCTCGGGGATGGACACGTCGTAGCCGCTCGCGGTGTGGGCGGTGCCGTCGTAGACCTTGGTGTCGGTGCGGCCGGTGACGGTCACGACGACCTCGGCGTCGGTCGGGTCGACCTTCATCCAGCCAGGCGTATTGACAATATTGTAGTTGTTGGTCACGTCAGCGCCCTTGGCATCCCTGATCACCGGGGTGCCAGAGAAGACACCTTTGTACTTTCCGATGTCGGTACCCTTAGCCGAGTAGGACAGGCCACTCAACACGTGGTTCTCGATCAGGCCCGTGGTCTTGAAGCCGGTGATCTCCTGCTCATTGCCGTTATAAGTACGACTGGCGGTCTCGCCGATGTTGGTTAGCATGCGCTCCTTAACGGTTAACGAGGGCGCGACCACTTTCCCAACACTAAAATGATTCGTTACATCAAGTCCGGAAGATTTCTCGACTATCTTCATATTGGCATAGTCAATATGACCTTCATAATTACCAATATTGGTTCCCTCTGCGGGCGTCACCATTATCCCGAGGATCTCATACAACGACTGATCCAAGCCATTAACGTTAAAATCGTCAAACTTGTGAAGCTCACCCGTATAGGTTTTATCTAAATGATCGCCAATTATCGACAGCTCGGAAACCGGAGCCCACTGAGCCGTAAATGTTACATCTTGTTTAGGCATGGCGAACAATTTGCCAGGCTCTACGGGAATATCAGACGGCTCCACCGTCCAACCAATGAAAATATGCCCTGACCACGTCGGGGTTTGAGTGGTTACCGAACGGTATTCGCCGACTAAGACATTATTTTCCCTATCAGGCATACCAGAAACTGCGGAACCGGCCAGCCCGGCGTCATATGCAATACCGAACATCTCGCTTTCGATATCTTTGTTTTTCGCCCATATTGCATACAGCTTCACCGGAGATTCCCCATCGTAGAGGATTGGTTCGCCGAATGCCACAAACGAGGGATCCTTGGATACCTCTTCATATGCACCTGGCTTACCTAGCGCATTATTCACACCATCCATACTGGGATCTGTCGTCCACCCAACCACTCGGATTTGGTTTCCATGGTCGCCATAACCCGCTTGGGTCACTTCGCTGAATGTGCGCGCGTAGATAGGAGTCTCTATGCTACCCGATTGAGCAAGCTTATTCCACTCACCTACGTCGTTATGCTTGGAGTAATAGAACACATTAAATTGTTGACTGCTATTCGCCTTATAGTAACGCTTCAAAATCAGGCTACCATCGGCCTTCACGACTCCGCTCAGAACATTACCTTCATTGCTTTCGTCAAAAGTATAATCGGAGTAGGTCTTCGATCCCGCATAGACTGCTGCATCGGTAGTTCCAGACTGTTCGTACGTGAAGGTCGGCGCATCAAGCCATTGCCCGTTCGGCTGCTGCAGATAGTCTGCGATCGTGTACGGCACACCATCATTTGGAACCCAAATCGCGTAGAGTTCCGTATTTCCCTCAATCGCAAACGTGCTACCCGGCTGATAAGCATTGCCCGTACCGTCAGCAAGCGTGTTCCATTCTTTGAACGTATAACCTTCGCGCGAGAAAACATCATTCTGTGCGACCGCGACCTTGTCCCCAACGTAATACTGACCACCGACGGGGAACGTACCGACCACTGTTCCAGAAGGAGCATTCATATGATACGTAAGGTTAATTTTATCTTTCGACAAGAGCACGCCATCGATATTCCACGCATCGTCCTTATGCCCACCCTCGTATTTCATAACATACCAGACCACATACTGAGTTGCTGGATCATAGGAGATGCTCTCCCATTTAAGCGCTTCCTTGATTTCGTTATCTGTAGGAATGGCGTCGACGTTCAGATTGGCAGACACGGCAGCACCTGTTGGATCAGATACGAACTGCCCCGTTTTTACAGCTCCAAGCTTATGAATGGCCTTTGAGTATCCCGAAGGGGCGTGCGTGGACGGCTCGTCAGGAATGCTACCGTTAAGACGAATATAAAAGTCAGCATTGAGGTTCGTCTTGGCCCAAACTGCATACAACGTAACAGCGTACTCGGGCATAGTGAACGTGTCACCAGGGGCATATACCTGCGAAGTATAATGACCTGCGTCGTTCGCGTACCCGTCACGGCTCCACCCCGCAAACCTATACCCCTCTCGGGTCAACTCTGCGCCAGGAAGCACGATCTGGGATCCAGTCGTAGCAGCAATGCCACTCGGCACACTTCCCTGTCCGCCATTTACATCGAATGAAACTTCTTGAGTAGCAACAGCTTTCCCAACGGTGATATAGAAGTATTGAGAGTACGAATACTTCACTCGCACCTTTGATCCCGGTTGGGCATCCTTCGAAATGGCTACGCTAGCAAAAGGATTACTCAACGGATTGCCGCTTGAGACAATGTAAGCGATATCTCCCCCAGAGACGATTGCCCAAGAACCGTAGTCCGCATTTCTATTATCGCTGAACAGATCCACTGTTCCGCCGGGCGCAACTTCATATGCCTTCACAGACGATTCGGCTTTCGTGGACGTTCCCACCACATAAATAGTAAAGTGATCCACGTCGAAGCTTTGGACGGCGGGGTCGGCTTGGCGGGCGCCGATGGTCTCGACTTGAGACGCATCGTCGGACACGCGGTACACGCCCACCTCTTCGCCCTCGACGTTCGCGTCGAAGAAGCAGACGTTCAGGGCGCCATTGGGCTGGATCTCGTTGCCGTCTTTGTCGAGCAGCGTCACATCAATGGCGATCGCATCCTCGAGCACCTTGCCCTGGCTCTCCACTCTCTCGGCCACGGCGTCCACAATGTCCTGACGCTCGACCCGCGTCGCCTGCACGGTCGCACCCTCGGGTAGCACGCCTTCGGCGGCGGTCACTTTCACCAGCACGTTGCCGGCTTGGGCATAGCCCTCGAACGCCGGGTTGCTCACGTCGGCTTCGACCTCGACGACGTCTTCGTCGGCAACGGGGGCTTCAGGATCATCGGTCTCGGGCTCTTCCGATTTCGGCTCCTCGGGTTCGCCCTTTTCGTCCGCCTCGCCCGGCTCGATCTTGGTATCGCTGGTGATAGGCGTGGTTTCAACTTCGGGCTCATCGGAGACAACCGCAGCGGCGACAACGGACACGACCAAGGTGCTGTCGACGTACTCGGCCGCGATGCTAGACACGCCGTCCTGGGTGGTGACGGGCACGTCGGCGTTCGCGGCGTTCTTCGCGGTGATGGCTCCCAGCTCGAAGCCGGTGTCGGCGCTTGCTGTAAACCTCAGCTCTTTGTGCAGTTCGGTGGTCAGCATCGTGCCGGAGAGCAGCTGATCCTTCACGGACACGAACGCGTTCTGAGTTTCGAACGTTACCACGGCTTCGTCGACCGTCGTCGAAACAAGAGGCTGGGAAGGCGTCGTCTTGGACGCATCGGCATCCTTGGCCGCAGCGCTCTCGCCATGCTGCACGGCCTCGCCGACCGCTTCCTTGTCGGACTCGCCGACCACCTGATCGGTGGGAGCGGACTCGGTTTTCGAACCGTCCTTCTGACCTTCGTTGCCTGCGAACGCCAGGATGTTCGTCATCGACATGACCAACACCACAGACATGAGGACGGCAAGGAACTTGCCTTCGAACGTGTTTTTAAGATCTAGCATTTTCTCCAACATACCTATCACCCAGACTTTCGCCAGCTACGGAAGGATCGGCTGTTCGTCGCGAACCGCTTCGCAGTTCCGATCCAAGCACGTAGACGCACTGCGCTTGTCGATGAGCTCATACGTTGTCGAATATGCTGAAAACTCGTCTATCTTATGGTAGGTGACAGACCTGACATACCACGTTCTGCAATACAGAACAAGGGCATAGCCTATAACCCAATCTATATTCTATCACGTTGCGACCCCAAATGCTCTAGTAGTGGCCTCATTAAAACACCAATTGGCAACGCGTTAACAAAACCCGCATTCTATCTGGCCGTTTAAGAAACGAGCATCTGCATCCAACGTAGCGGGAATCGCTTTTTCGTGCCAAAATCAACAGTATCCGGTATGTGCGCAAGGAGGGGTATAATGCCCTTCGAGACAATGAATCGTAGAGAGGGCGCATGCACCTGCTCGGCATCACAGCCGCTGGACGGAAACAACGCGACGGAGCTTGCACGCCGCAACATCGGCGCGCCCGCACGCTGCGTGCGATCGTCCGCAGCGCATGCGCGGCGGTTCTGGCGACGACGCTCGTCGCGCTGGGAGGATGCAGCGAAAACGACGCGGTCGGCAAAACCACGA
>ERZ772954.2425-NODE-2425-length-11965-cov-7.098321_pt1 | contig 11965 bp, 7 predicted proteins | sample MGYA00580684_ERZ772954 | MGnify/ENA primary metagenome ERZ772954 (study PRJEB29015, sample SAMEA2737654) | human gut metagenome | biome: human gut; feature: human-associated habitat; material: faeces | place: China | collected 2012 ...
GGTAGTCGCCGACTTACATGAAACCCCTGAGGAAGAAATTCTTCAGGGGTTTGTTTTTGTTGTGCGTGTGCCTTTTCATTAGAATATCCTGAAAAAATCACATGGATTTGTGAGTGTTCACAAACTTCGTCCAGACCCCTTGATTTTTTATGGGGGGGGGGGTATGATAAGGTGCGAAGAGCACCTTGTCAGCAAAACAGAAAGATCGGCAAACCAGTCGGAAGACTGTGACGCAAGGCGGAAGGCCCGGTATGGGCCGTCAGCTGCACTTTGCTCTGCAACCCTCTTCGACTATGCGGAAATGTGCCGGCACCCCCCAAAGGGCAGCCGGTGCGGGGTTATGGAGAAGTTTATGGGATTGGCTTTTTCGGGAACCACGATCGCCTTGCCCTTGAGAAGCGGCAGACTAAAGCATAGATAGAGAGGGCGAGCACCCCTAAAGTACAAAACGCAAAGCGTTGTACCAGCCATTTGGCTGGTGCGGCGCTTTTTTCTTTTTGTCCGGATGCTTTTTGTAGAGAAACTGGGAGTATTGATGACTGACAAAGGAGGATTTTTATGAAAAAACGGCTCATCAGCCTCTTACTGGCGTTCAGTATGATGCTGACATTCCTGCCTGCGGGGGCAGTGTCAGCATTTGCGGAGGAGAATACGATTGACCCGGAAAAGGGTGTGTTGTTGAAGTCGGGAGATACCATCAACGATAAATTCATCGGGGAACATGATGGTGCAACGACCTATCAAATGCGGGATAATTATGCCAGTGGTGTGACGATCAGTGCAAGCGAGAAAGTGACGATCAACATCACGGGTAATATCGACTATAAGGGGACCCTGTTTAATGTGTCGGACAGCGGCAACGTAACGGTTGAAAACGATAAAAATTATACGGTAAAAGGTGGAGCCAGAGTTGTGTCGCTGGTTCAGGGCACAATCACCGTCAACGGCGGTACTTATTACGGAAGCGGCACAGAAACTTTTCTCAATTTTCGATATAACAAAGGCGTGATGTGGCTCAATGATATCAACGTCATTGCCTCCCGCGATAATGCGGTCAACAATCAGGGCGGCGAGGTTCACATCAAAGGAGGAACCTATACCAGCAATTCGAGCCCGGTCATTTATAACCAGACATGGGACAGAGACAAAGGAGCTGCCGAACTGGTTGGCATTATGACGCTGACAGACGTGACGGTTGAATCGACTTCAAGCGGCACGGGCACAGGCGTGGGCAACAGCGGAAACCTGACAATCACGGGAGGAAAAGTAACCGCTCCGGGCCCTGCGCTCAATACGTATTCTAAAGGTGAAACAACCGTTGAAAGCGGCGATTTTTCCAGTACGGGGGACTGCGCAGTTCGAGTCTATGAAAAGCTCTATCTCAAGGGAGGCACATTTACAGCGCCGAATGGAAGCGCGATTCAGAGCAGGGACGATTCTGCCTATACGGAAATTTCCGGCGGCACGATCAAAGACAGCAAGGTTGGCGTGGAAGTGGTCAAGGGCAGTGTTGACCTGAAAAAGACCACCTTCCAAGGCAATGATATCGATATTTACCTGCAGAAAGATCAGGTCATCACCATTGAGAGCAGCTTCAAGAATGCTGCCACCATCGACTGCGCCGACCCGAAGGATGGCCGTCAGCTGACCAAGGCTACAGAAACAGATTATCAGAAGAATCTGAACCTGACGAGTGCGAATAAGGATTATCTGGTGGGCTACAAAACCGAGGATGGCAAGGAATATCGCTGCCTTTCCTGGAAAGTCGGCGTGACCATTGAGGGCCTGGAGAATGCCGTCATCAAGGAAGGCGAAAGCAAGGACTTTACCGTAAAGGTTGACCCCAAGGGCTATGCCAATCTGGGTGAGGCATTCATCGACTTTGGCGACAAGAACGGCGAGATCGAATATCAGGACGACAACGGTGTGTATCATCCCATGCCGCCTGCCGGCCGGGAAATTGATCTGGAAAGTGGGAAGAATCAGTATACGTTCCGCATTACCCCCCAAAATGCCGGTGCCCAGAAGCTGACCGCTGCTGTGGTGCGTGATGCTGTAAAGCTGGGCACGGCAGAAGAGAACTTTACTGTTGCAGGCCGTGTTCACACCACTGTGGCCATTGAGGGCCTGGAGGATGCCGTCATCAAAGAGGGCGAGAGCAAGGACTTTACTGTAAAGGTTACCCCCAATGATGATGCCAATCTGGGTGAGGCATTCATCGACTTTGGCGACAAGAACAGCGAGATCGAGTATAAGGACGAACACGGTGCGTATCAGCCCATGCCGGAAGGCGGCCTGCCCATTGATCTGAGCAAGGTAAAGGAACCATATGCGTTCCGCATTGCTCCCAAGGAGACCGGCAAGCAGACCCTGACCGCTGCTGTCAAGAAGGATAAGAATGAGCTGGCAAGGGACGAAAAGGACTTTGTTGTGTCTGAAATGCCCATCCTGACCTTGAAGGACGGCGTTATCACCAGCGTAACAGTGCCCGGCAAGGATGGTGCTGACCCCGAGGATATCACCGAGATCGTTAAAAAGAATGCCAACGAGGACGGTTCCTTTCATGTCCCCGAGGGTGCAACGGTGAGTGTTGCATTTGATAAGGATGCTTTTGCAGATAGCGGTCTGAAATTTGGCCACTGGGATATCACCGGCCTGGATGATCCGAACGCTTATCAGGATAAGGAAAGTTTTGCCTTTGAGATGCCTGCAAAGGCCGTGACCCTGAAAGCCATGACACAGGATGCATCCATTGAAGATGACGAGCCCGATATCGTTGGCCCCATCGTGATTGGCACTACTGTTGTTGTCGGCGGTGCAGTGCTGGGCTATCAGGCCTATTCTCTGGGCGCTGAATTTGCAGGCAAGCTGATGGCTCTGCCCTACTTCCCCAGCAACCGCAGCGCCCTTGCCATGATGCTGTGGGAGGATGCAGGCAAGCCCATGCCCGAATCCGAACTGCTCTACCCCGATGTCGGTCAGGAAGAGCGGGATATGGATCTGCAGCACGCCGCCCGCTGGGCCATGGAAAACGAGCTTATCCCTGACCTGAACGATGAGGGAACGGCTCCGGAAGAGATGAAATTCTATCCCGACAACGCCGTAAGCAAGATCGATGTGCTGAATGCATGGCAGAAAGCACAGGAGCTCAAGCAGAATGCCTGAGCAGCCCTAAACCAACCCCCACTTGGCCCGTAAACCGCAATGCGGGCTGAGTGTTCCAAAATTCCCAAAGTACAGAAGCGCTTCATCCTCTCCCGGATGAGGCGCTTCTGTGCTTTCCGGAATTTTTTTCCCGGCACCCCTTGCATCCCGCCCGCCGGTGCGGTATGCTTAACCAATAGAGCATTGCAGAGGGAGGGAGACCCCGGATGGACATGGAAGAGATCCGCTACCTGCTGGGCGGCACGATATTCGCGCGGGCCAAGGCCTACACGGACCGGATACAGGATCTGAACTGCGAAGTGGCTGGGAACGGCGTGCGCCACCTGAGCGCCGACGTGCGCGGCGGCGGGCGGAGCCTGTACCAGACCCAGGTCTGGCTGCGGGAAAACGGCAGCTTTGTCAGCGCCAGCTGCTCCTGCCCCTACAACGAAAACGGCGAGGGGCCCTGCTGCAAGCACATCGGCGCGCTGCTGATGCGGGACAGCGAGAGTCAGGGCCTTTCCGGCAGAGCGCCGCAAAGGCCCTCTGAGAGCCCGGAGAGCATCCCGGGCGTGGTGCGGGGCACGGCCAACCTGCAAACGCCCCAGCCTGAGGAGCCGCCCCGCAGGGACAGCTATGCCTCCAGCCTGGAAATGCTGTTCGGCAAGAAGTGGCGGGGCGAGGAACCGGAATCCGACTACGAGGCACGGCGGCTGCTCCAGGCCTATCAGGAGGGAGCGCTGGCCGAGGTGGACGGCGTGACCGGCCACGGGGAGCTGCGCCCCCACGCCGCAGAGCTGGAGCCGGAGCTGACCCTGCTGCCCGGGGAGCTGCCCTGGCTGCGGCTGCGCATCTCGGCAGACGGCGGGCGGCAGTATGTGGTAAAGAGCATCCCGGACCTGCTGCGGGCCGTGGAGAAGCACGGCTTCATCAGCTACGGCAAGGCGCTGGAATTCCGGCACAGCTGGGAGGCCTTTGCTCCGGAGGCACAGCAGCTCCTCCGCCTGCTGCGGCGGCAGCTCAGCGCAAAGGAAGGAGCCGAGGCGGCCCTGCGCAGCTATGGCAATGCCCCCCGCAGCGGGCCTGCCGGGGGCATCCCGCTGAACGGCGAGATCTTTGACGGTCTGGTGGCCCTCTATGCCCCCACCGGCAATCTGGGCGGCTACACCCTCAAGACCGGCATCCCGGCCCTGACCATGCGGGTGGAAAAGCGCCGGGGCGGCGTGGAGGTGTCCGTGACCCCTGCGTTGGGGTGGAAAACGGGTTTAGACAACGACTATTTATACAGTGAGGATACGATCTGGCAGCTGGACCGGGCCGAAAGCGCCCGGATGCGGCCCGCCCTTGAGGCGCTGTGCGGCAAGAGCCTGTTCTTTACCACCGGGGATGCCACCGCCTTTTGCAGCTATGTCCTGCCGGAGCTGGGCAGCAGGGTGACCATTGAGGACCCCGAACGCCTGCTGCTGAATCAGATCCCGTTGGAGCCGGTGGTGCAGTTTTATCTCGACGCGCCCACGCGGGAAACGGTGCGGGCGCACCTTGAATTTTTGTACGGCGAGGACCGCGTCACACCGGAGGAACCGAGGCCTGCCGGTCTGCTGCGGGATGCCCGCGCCGAACAGCGGGCCGGGCGGCTGCTGGGGCGGTATCTGGAGCCGGGGCCGGACACCATGGGCAACGGCCTTGCCGCCCACTACGATGCCTATGAGGAGGATGCGGTCTACCGCTTCCTCGATGAGGGGATCCCGGCCCTGCTGGCTGAGGGCGAGGTCTACCTGACCGATGCCTTCCGCAGTATGCAGGCCGCACCGCCGAAGATCTCGGTGGGGGTGTCGGTGCACGGCAGCGTGCTCGACCTTGAGGTGGACACGGGGGAGTTCCCGGTGGGGGAGCTGAAAGCCCTGCTGAGATCGCTCCACCAGAAAAAGCGCTACCACCGCCTGCGCGATGGCCGTCTGCTCCGGCTGGACGATTCCATGGAGGTGCTGGACGAGCTGAACGAGACACTGGAGCTTTCCGGGGCCAAACTGGGCCAGGCCCACGCCCGGCTGCCCCTGTACCGGGCCCCCAGTCTGGACTGGGCGCTCTCGGGGCAGAACGGCATCCGCTTCAACCGGGACGATGCCTTCCGCCAGCTCAGCCGGAGCTTCCATGCGGTGAAGGACAGCGAGTATACACCGCCTGCATCTCTACAAAAAGTTTTGCGAAAATACCAGCGGGACGGCTACCGCTGGCTCCGCACGCTGGATGGCTACGGCATGGGCGGCATCCTTGCCGATGATATGGGTCTGGGCAAGACGGTGCAGGTGCTCAGCTATCTGCTGGCCCTCCGGGAGCAGGGCGGGAACCCCCTGCCCAGCCTCATCGTCTGCCCGGCCTCGCTGGTGCTGAACTGGGCCGAGGAATGCCGGAAGTTCACGCCGGAGCTGAGCTGTGTTGTGGTGGACGGGGATGCCGCCCACCGGGCCCAGCTGGCCGAGCAGTGGGACGGGGCCGACGTGGTGGTGACCAGCTACGACCTGCTCCGCCGCGACGAGACCCTCTACGAGAGCCAGAAATTCTACGCCTGTATCCTGGACGAGGCCCAGGCCATCAAGAACCACACCACCCAGAAATACAAGGCGGTGTGTGGGGTGAACAGCCGTGTCCGCTTTGCGCTGACCGGCACCCCCGTGGAGAACCGCCTGGGCGAGCTGTGGAGCATCTTCTCCTTCCTGATGCCGGGCTACCTGCCGCCCTACAAGAGCTTCTGCAGCCGGTTTGAAAAGCCCATCACGCAGGAAAACGACCCGGCGGCGGTGCGGCGGCTGAACCAGCTCACCGGGCCGTTCATCCTGCGCCGGATGAAGTCCGAGGTGCTGAAGGAGCTGCCCCCCAAGACAGAGAACGTCTACCGCATCGAGCTGGAAGAGGAACAGCGCAAGCTCTACCTTGCCGCCGTGGTGGATGCCCGGGAGAAGCTGCGGGCTGCCAGGCCCGAGGACAAGATGGCGGTGTTCGCTGTCCTCATGCGCCTGCGGGAGATCTGCTGCGACCCCCGGCTCATTGCCGACAACTGGACAGGCGGCAGCGCCAAGCTGGATGCCTGCATCGAGCTGGTCACCAGTGCCGTGGAGGGCGGGCACCGCATCCTGCTGTTCAGTCAGTTCACCTCCATGCTGGAGCTGCTGGCCAAGCGGCTGGACGCGGAGGGCGTGAGCCACTTCACCCTGCAGGGCTCCACCCCCAAACCGGTGCGTGCAGAGCTGGTGCGCCGCTTCAACGGCGGCGAGGCCAGCGTGTTCCTGATCTCCCTGCGGGCAGGCGGCACCGGCCTGAACCTGACCGCCGCCGATATCGTCATCCACTACGACCCGTGGTGGAACGTGGCAGCTCAGAATCAGGCCACCGACCGTGCCTACCGCATCGGCCAGCAGAACCCGGTGCAGGTGTACAAGCTCATCGCCCAGGACACCATTGAGGAAAAGATCGTGGAGCTGCAGCAGGCCAAGCAGGATCTGGCCGAGACCGTCACCGGCAGCGCGGATGGTGCCATCCTGCGCATGAAGCCGGAGGAGCTGCTGAATTTGTTGGAGGGAACCGAATGATGCAATACGCCATATTTGCCCGGCCTGTCGTGACCATTTACGACCTGCCCCAGACCACCAAACAGAGCGAGGCGGGCCTTGTCTCCACCATCGGGGACGAGGGCCTGTACGGTCAGGCCTGTCAGGTGCGCACCGCCCCCGGCGGCGTGACCTCCGAGGGAGTGCCCCTCTCCCCGGAGGTGGCCGAGGTGGTCACCTTTTACGGCTACCACGGCTTTGTCCGGCAGGATGCGCTGAAATTTGTCAGCGAGGATGCGCTGCGGGACTACCTGTCCCAGCCGCTGGTGCTGGTGGGCCGTGCCACCGATGTGCTCAGCCTGCCCAAGGTGCAGGGGGTGCGGATGCTGGAACTGGAGCGGGGCTGCCTGCTCTGCCGCCTGCCTGAGCCGCCCGAAGAAGCCGAGGCCCACACAGGCTGGGCCAGGGTGGCCCTGCTGGATGGCCGCACCGGCTATGTCCGGGACGTGGCGCTGGAGCCGGTACGGTTTGAGATGACCGCCGTGTTCTCCCAGCGGGAGGGGCTGGCCTTTGATGACGCGCTGGCCGAGGCCCGGAATGTCACCGCCGGGGAGCTGGTGCCGCAGGCACTGCAGGCGTGGTACGACGGCAGCGAGGAAGCGTTCCGGGATGCCGTCTGCGCACAGGCGAAAAAGTATCTGGGCACCGAGTACCGCTGGGGCGGCAAGTCGGGCCGGGGCATTGATTGTTCCGGCCTTGTCAGCAGCGCCTATATGCAGTGCGGCGTGCTCATCTACCGGGATGCCAGGATCGTGGAGGGCTGGCCCATGCACCAGATCCCCTTTGCGGACAAAAAGCGGGGCGATGCCCTCTACTTCCCCGGCCATATCGCCCTTTACCTTGGCGAGGGCCGCTACATCCACTCCACCGGCGCATCCGCCAGCGGCGGCGTGGTCATCAACAGCCTTGACCCCGCCGACCCGCTGTACCGGGAAGATCTGGTCAAGAGTCTGTATGCGGTGGGGAGTGTGTTCTGATAAAGTAACTCACCCTCTCCGTCATCCCTGCGGGATGCCACCTCTCCCAAAGGGAGAGGCACTGGCAATTCCCCCGCAAGGTTTCGGGAAACCGCCAGAGGCTCCCCCTTTGGGGGAGCTGGCAAAGCCGTCAGGCTTTGACTGAGAGGGCGAGGATGTTATAGGAGGAAGAACGATCTATGAAAGTCTTTGATCTACATTGTGACACCCTGAGCGAGCTGCGGCGCGCGGAGATGCGGGGCGACGGGCAGACCTTTGCCCGCAACAACGGCCACATCGATCTGGAAAAGCTGGAGAAGGGCGACTACATGCTCCAGTGCTTTGCCGCCTTTGTGAATCTGGCCGACCCCACCCCGGGCGCGGACCCGCTGGTGACGGCGCTGGAAGAGATCGACGTGTTCAAGCGGATGATGGAGCGGTATTCCGACAGGATCGCCCCTGTCTACCGCCCCGAGGATATCCGCAAAAACGCCGAGGCGGGCAAGATCAGCGGAATGCTGACCATTGAGGAGGCCGGCTGCTGCAAGGGCAGTCTGGGCGTGCTGCGCCGGATGTACGAGCTGGGCGTGCGGATGATGACCCTGACCTGGAACCACGAGAACGAGCTGGCCAGCCCCAACGTGGTGCCCGGCAACGGCCCCATCTGGCCCTGTATGCCCAACACCGAGACCGGCCTGAAGGAGAAGGGCTTCGAGTTCCTGGCCGAGATGGAGCGCCTGCACATCATTGCCGATGTGAGCCACCTGTCCGATAAGGGCTTCTGGGACATTGCGGAGCACAGCACCCGCCCCTTTGCGGCCAGCCACTCCAACTGCCGCGCCCTGGCCCCCCACTGCCGCAACCTGACCGATGAGATGATCCGGGTCATGGCGGAAAAAGGCGGTCTGGTGGGCCTGAACTACTGCGCGGGCTTTCTGGATGACCAGCCCAGCCCCGACCTGTGCCGCAGCACCACGGCCCTGATGGCCAAACACGCCGCTCATTTCAAGCAGGTGGGCGGCATTGAGATCATCGGTCTGGGCAGTGACTTTGACGGCATCGGCGGCAAACTGGAACTGAGCGACTGCTCCAAAATGCCCCTGCTGGCCGATGCCCTGCGGAAAGAGGGCTTCACCGAGGATGAGGTGGAAGCCATCTTCTTCCGCAACGCACAGCGTTTCTTTGAAAACAACCTGTAATCACCGTTGGTATCTCAGAATTTGTTGAATTTGTTGATTTTGTTGTAGTTGAGAGAACACTTGCAACAAAAACAACAGAATCAACAAAAATAATGTCTTAACGGTAAGGATAAAGTATAACGGAAAGTATAGAAAAGTTGAGGGATTCCAGATGGATCAGAATATGACATTGGAAAAGCGCATTGCCGCAGAGCTCTATTCCTATCAGGGCAGGATGAGCGTTTTTGTGGACGACCTGCGCGGCAGCACGGTGGAGATCGGTGCCGACGAGGAGTTTGAGACGGCCTCCACCATCAAGGCGTTCATTCTGGCGGTGCTGTATCTGCAGGCCAGCCGGGGCAGGGCTGACCTGGAGGAGGAGATCACCTACGAGGCCAGCCAGTTCGTGGACGGCTCCGGGATGCTCCGGGCCCTGGGCGTGGGGGCAAAGCTCAAGGTGAAGGACACCGCCACCATGATGATCATCTGCTCGGACAACATCGCCACCAATATGATCATCGATTATCTGGGGCTGGACACCATCAATGCCTGCATCCGGGAATTGGGCTTTGGGCACACCGTCCTGCACAATCCCCTCCACTTTGACCGCTACGACAAGCTGGGCACCACCACGCCCCGGGACTACGCCGCCCTGTTTGCGCAGGTGGCAAAGGGCACGCTGGTCAGCAGGGAAGCCAGCGCCGCCATGCTGGGCATCTTCCGCCAGCAGCACTACAACACCATGCTGACCCACGATTTCCCCCAGTTCTATCTGGACTGCGAGGAGACCGGCGAGCCGGAGCTTATCTGGGTGGCCAGCAAAAGCGGCAGCATGAACGCCTGCCGCAACGACGGCGGCATCATCCACACCCCCTACGGCGAGTATGTGATCGTTCTGATGAACAAGGAGTTCCATGACATCATCGAGTACAACGACCACCCCGCCATGGTCTATGGTGCCCGGGTGTCCCGGATGATCCTGGATCAGATCCTGGCCTGCGAGGGAAAGCTGTATCTGAAGTAAACGAAAGAGTGGGAAAGTAGAACGAATGGAAATTACATTATCATTGCCAATGCTGCTGTTTCTGATGCTGATGACCGGGTTTGCGGGCTTTGTGGACTCGGCGGCGGGCGGCGGCGGTCTGATCAGCCTGCCCGCCTACCTGTTTGCGGGCCTGCCGGTGCATTACACCTACGGCACCAATAAATTCAGCGCGGCCTGCGGCACCACCTTTGCCACGGCGCAGTTCTTCCAGAAGGGAGCCATGAACATCCGGGTCGGCCTGCTGGCGGCTGTGGGCAGCTTTGTGGGCAGCGCACTGGGCTCCCACATCGTGCTCCTGCTCAGCGATCAGGTGCTGCGCACCATGATGCTCATCATCCTGCCGGTGGCGGCGGTGCTCATCCTCTGGCGGCGGGACCTGCCCGACGAGAACCGGGACGACGGCACCCTGAACGCCAAAAAGGCGGTGCTGGCCCTTGCCATCGGGCTGGGCATCGGCCTGTACGACGGCATCTTTGGCCCGGGCACCGGCACCTTTGCCATCATTGCCTTTACCACCCTGATGGGTTTTGACCTGCGCACGGCGGGCGGCAACGCCAAGGTGCTCAACCTTGCCAGCAACTATGCCAGCCTTGTAACGTATCTTTCCAGCGGGCTGGTGGTGTTCTCCATCGGCATCCCCTGTGCCATCAGCGGCATTGTGGGCAACCTGCTGGGCTCCCACTTCGCCCTCAAGAACGGCGCAAAGTTCATCCGCCCCATGATGCTTGTGGTGCTGGTGCTCCTGCTGGGCAAGATCGTCTCGGACGCGGTGCTGTGAACCAACAAAAAAGAGGAACTGCCGGGAAAGCAGTTCCTCTTTTTGATTGGGTAAGCTCAGAAGGTGAAGCCCTCATCGAGGAAGGCCAGGCCGAACGCGCCGGGGCCGGCGTGGGTGCCGATGACGCAGCCGATCTGGCGCACAAGGGCCTCGTTCCGGCCCAGATTCTCCTGCAGGTAGGTCTGGATGGGCTGCACCTCGCGGGGGGCGAGGGTGTAACCGGCCAGCGCGTCGGCGCAGGTGCTGATGCCGCCCAGCTCCTCGATCTTCTTGAACAGGGCAACGTAAGCGCCGGGCAGGCCCCGGGCCTTGCCCGCCATAACGACCTTGCCCTCCTTGATGGTGATGAGGGGCTTGATGCCCAGCATCCCACCGGCCACGGCCACAGCGGCAGGCAGGCGGCCGCCCTTGCGCAGATATTTCAGGTCGTCGATGACAGCCACCAGATGCAGATGCTCCTTGGCGTGCTCAAGGGTGGCGGCGATCTGCCCGGCAGTCTTTCCGGCATCCCGCAGCTGAACAGCCAGCCGCACCAGCAGGCTCTCGCCCAGGCAGACGTTCTCGGAATCCACAAAGAGGACATTGTCCACATTGGCCATGTCTGCGGCCAGCCGGGCGCACTGGCAGGTGCCGGACAGCTCATGGGAGAGGAAGATGCCCACCACTTCGTCCCCGGCGGCAGCCGCCTCAAGGAAGAAGCGCTGGAACAGCTCGGGGCTGGGCTGGCTGGTAGTGGGCAGCTTGTGGCAGCGGGCCATCACGCCGTAATACACGGTGGGGGTCATGTCCACGCCGTCCCGGAGCACGGTGCCGTCCTCCAGGGTGACGTTCAGGGGGATGACGGTCACGCCCAGCTGCTCGGCTTCAGCGGGCAGGATGTCGGATGCGGAATCGGTAAGAATGCGGATCATAGTAATACCTCCAACGGGGCCAAGAACGGATAACCCGACCAAATCAATCAAAAAGTCGTATAGGAATATACCAGAGACGACGGGAAATGTCAATTGTTTGAATCAATATTTCTTCGTATTTTCGCAGTTCCGCTCCGTTTTCTTGCACAAACGGGCCGGAACATGATACAATGGGCATCAGGCATTGCGGGGCGGTGCGCTGTGCGCCCGAAGCAGCGGAACAGCGCACCGCCAAATGGAGAGGGGACGGAGAAGATGTCAGAACAGAACCGCCGCCTGCGGGCGGCAGGCATCGCGGCACTGGCCTGGGCCGGGCTGGCGGCGGTCTGGTGTGTGCTGGTCCCCGGC
>ERZ772954.2427-NODE-2427-length-11952-cov-2.643187_pt1 | contig 11952 bp, 9 predicted proteins | sample MGYA00580684_ERZ772954 | MGnify/ENA primary metagenome ERZ772954 (study PRJEB29015, sample SAMEA2737654) | human gut metagenome | biome: human gut; feature: human-associated habitat; material: faeces | place: China | collected 2012 ...
GCAATGTGACGAATGACTGTGATATGGAAGGGCTGTTTGACAGTGTTGTGACAAACAGCCGCTTTTTGTACAGTGCATTTTATGGTTTTACCAATCAGGATATGAAGGATTTTCTGGAGGCGAACGGCTGTCATGTTAAGGTGGAGCGCGGCAGCCGTGTCTTTCCGGTGTCTGACCGAGCGTCGGATGTGACATCGGCGCTTGCAAGACGGCTGCGGGAACTGCGCGTGAAAGTAGAATTGAATCAGGGAGTCCGGGAACTGTGGCTGGAGGATGGTGTATTAAAAGGTGTGATTCTGGCGCAGGGCGGTAATGAGCGTGGAAAAAAGGACTCCTACATAGCTGCGGATGCGGTGATCGTGGCGACGGGCGGTCTGTCCTACCCGACGACCGGCTCAACCGGCGATGGTTACCGGTTTGCGAAGGCAGCAGGGCACAAGGTAACGGAACTTTCGCCGGCGCTTGTTCCGTTTGAGACGAAGGAAGATATGAAAGAGCTGCAGGGACTTTCTCTGCGGAACGTGGAAGCTGCTGTTTTAAATGGAAAGAAAGAGGTTTACCGTGAATTTGGCGAGATGTTGTTTACCCATTACGGCGTTTCGGGTCCGGTACTCTTGAGTGCCAGCAGTTATGCGGCGAAGAAACTGAAAAAAGGTCCGCTGACTCTGATGATCGATCTGAAACCGGCGCTTTCCATGGAACAGCTCGATGCACGGATTCTGCGCGATTTTGAGACGGAGAAGAATAAACAGTTTAAAAATGCGGTGAACCACCTGTACCCATCAAAACTGATACCGGTCATAATTCGCCGCAGCGGCATTGAGCCGGACAAGCAGGTCAACGCCGTGACGAAGGAAGAGCGGAGACGGCTGGCGGAGGTGACAAAGCATTTTACCCTGACGCTGACCGGGCTGAGGGGTTTCAATGAGGCGATCATTACCCAGGGCGGTGTGACGGTAAAAGAAGTTAATCCATCCACGATGGAGTCAAAGAAGCTTCCAGGGCTTTATTTTGCCGGGGAAGTGCTGGATCTCGATGCAGTCACGGGTGGCTACAACTTACAAATTGCGTGGTCGACCGGCGTTCTGGCAGGACGGAGCGCAGCGGAAAATCATGAATTATAACGATATGAAAAAGGGGAAACGAAATGCCGATTAATATAGCGATTGATGGACCAGCCGGGGCTGGGAAGAGCACAGTGGCAAAGAAGCTGGCGGAAGATTATGGATATATTTATGTAGATACGGGGGCGATGTACCGGGCGATGGCATTGTATTTTCTGCGCCAGGGCATCGACAGCCATGATGAGGCGGCGATCGGACGCGCCTGTGAGACGGTTTCTATTTCACTGGAATATGAAAATGGGGTCCAGCAGGTTTATTTAAATGGGGAGAATGTCAGCAGCAAGCTTCGGACGGAGGCAGTTGGAAATATGGCTTCGAATACCTCTGTCTATGCGCCGGTCCGCAAAAAACTGGTGGAGCTGCAGCGTGAATTAGCCGGACGCCGGGATGTCGTGATGGATGGCCGGGATATCGGAACGGCGGTTCTGCCGGATGCGACCCTGAAAGTATATTTGACCGCGAGCAGTCATGTGAGAGCCGAACGCCGTTATAAAGAGCTGAGCGAACGCGGGGAAAGCTGTTCCCTGGAGGCGATCGAGCAGGATATCATCGAGCGCGATTACCGCGATATGCACCGGGAATTGTCGCCTCTCAAGCAGGCGGAGGACGCCATTTTACTGGATACTTCTGCGTTGAATTTTGAAGAGGTAATGCGGGAGATGGAGAAGTTGGTTGAGGCGGCGAAGAAAAAGCAGAAAAATCCCATTGCCGTAGGCAATTTTTGATGGATTTTTGCGCGTGACTGTGAAGGTACTGAACAGTTACGAAAATGCCAGAAAAAAGGAGAAGCCGAAAAGGGGCGGCAGCAAACATGAGACGATTGAAACAAACATGGATCGCCGCAGCACTTGGGATGAGTGTATGGATGACCGCCTGTGCGGGCGCGGCATCGGAGACAGCCACACAGGAAGGGGTTGTCGATGAGGAGAGCCAGGGGGCGATCCGTGAGGCTGTGGCTGAAAATGATCAGGCGCAGGAGCGGCCCAAACGGGATAAAACGCAGGAAACTGAGCGGACGGAACCGCTCACGGTTGAACCAGTCCGGGAAACCCTCAATATGACGCATTTTGACAACTGTACCTTTGCAGCTGGGTTCAAACCGCAGCAGATCCATCAGGATGGAAGCAATGTTATCATCACATTGACGGTCTATGACTATGAGCATTTTCATAAGGCAGATATCGATGAACTGCAGGCGGGAGATGCGCTGCTCATCGATGGGAAAGAACGTCTCATTACTTCGATTGACCGACAGGAGTCTGGGCGGATCGAGATCAATGGCGGTCCGGCACAGGGGGGAGAAGAGCTGAGAATGGTAGAGGAGGATTCCTTTTATAGCTCGGAGATGGCAGTCGGGAGAAGTTACCATAAGCTGGGAGAGGTTACGCTGCAGATGGATGAGAACTTTGTCCTGACAGATGATTCTGACCCGGATACACCGCCGCAGGTGTATACCGCGGAAGAATTATTCGCGATCCGTGATCGGCTGATCGGGGAGTTTAAGCCATACAACACGGCTGTGACGGTGAAGAATGAGAAAATTATTTCGATTTACCGGAAATTTATGCCATAAAAAATATAAAATCATTAAGAGGAGGAGAGCACCTTTTATCCGGATGAGAGGTGCTTTTTTGTGTAACAGGAAATTCCTTGGAACTCCCTGTTACACAAAAAGGCACTAACGTGCCAATGATGCGCACTCGCGCGAAGCAGAAACATGTCGCAAGCGACCGCGCTCGGCGCGAGAATGTGCCAAGGCACATTCTTTTTCAATATAATTTCCGGGATAAATTGACTTTTAAACATACCCCATCTATAATGAAACAAGCTGATATGGGCAGTGGGTGCCGCTGTTTGTGCCAGATCAGTCAGATTGCTCGGATTGGCAGGCGTGGACAGGGGGTAAAAGGGAAACAGGTGCAAAACCTGTGCGATCTCGTCACTGTGAACCGGAGAGTGGCGCCGCAGATGCCATTGCGAAAGTGAGAAGGCGCGGCGTGCATGATGACCCGAAAGCCAGGAAACCTGCCGGCTGTCGTGAACATATCGGTTAAAACTATTTTTGTGCGAGTCACACAAGGAGGAAAACATGAGAAAAAACAAAAAAGTAGTTGTAAGTGCAGCGGCAGTTACGATGTCCGTATTGCTTGGAGCCTGCGGCGGCAGTACATCCAGCCAGGCAACCTCGACGGAGGCGGCTTCTGAGGCAGAGACCGAGGCAGCTGAGAGCGCCGATTCCGATCAGGAAGCAGCAGATAAGGTGGCAAAGCTGATCGATGACATCTATGTACAGGAGCGCACCGATGACACGGATGAGCAGTGCAAGGCAGCCAAAGAGGCATGGGATGCCCTGACTGACGAGCAGAAGGAGCTGGTAGAAGGCGAGAACGCAGATCCAGATTATTTTGGTCGTGATACCGGCGACGCGAGCCTGGACGATCCGCGCAATCAGGATGAGATTGGCGACAAGGAGATCCTGGTAGTCAGCTTTGGTACTTCCTTCAACGACAGCCGTGTGAAAGATATCAAGAGTATCGAGGATTCCATCCAGGAGGCATTCCCGGATTGGGCAGTCCGCCGTGCATTTACCGCACAGATCATTATCAACCACGTTGAGGCTCGTGACGGCGAGTGCATCGACAATATGGATCAGGCACTGGATCGAGCCGTGGAGAACGGAGTTAAAGAGCTGGTTGTCCAGCCGACCCACCTCATGCACGGTGCTGAGTACGACGAGATGGTTGAGGCGATCGAGAAGTATCAGGATAAATTCGAGCAGGTAGCTGTCGCAGAGCCGCTGTTAGGTGAGGTTGGCGACGATGCAACCGTTATCAATGCAGATAAAGAGGCAGTTGCAAAAGCAGTTGTAGCAGAAGAAGCTTCGGAAGCTGGTTTTAAAGATGCAGCTGACGCAGCCGATCAGGGAACCGCATTCGTTCTGATGGGTCATGGTACCGCACACGTTGCAAAGGTAACCTACAGCCAGATGCAGACCCAGATGCAGAATCTTGGATATAGCAACGTATTTATCGGTACCGTAGAGGGCGAGCCGGAAGAGACTTCCTGTGAGTCTGTTATCGAGGCAGTGAAGGCAGCTGGTTATAAGAACGTCGTTCTTCGTCCGCTGATGGTAGTTGCAGGTGACCACGCAAACAACGATATGGCAGGCGAGGATGAGGATTCCTGGAAGAGCCAGTTTGAGGCATCCGGTGCATTCGATGAGATCAACACTCAGATCGAAGGTCTTGGAAGAATTGATGCTGTTGAGCAGCTGTATGTACAGCACACCAAGGCAGCTATGGACGGCAACGGCGTTCAGGACGATGCTGAATAATTAGGGGTTGTATTCCGAACGTAAAATAGAGTAAAATAAGATCCGGCAGTACGGCTGAAGAGACTCAGTGTGCTGTCGGATTTTAAGTTGAGCGGATGAAAAAGATCCGCTTCAAGGTGATACAAGGAGGAATTTTATTATGAGAAAAAAATTGGCAGTTCTTTTTCTTGGAGCAGCACTGACTGTATCCATGCTCGGCGCATGTGGCGGAAAGGATGCAGCGTCATCTTCTGCATCTGCAGTATCTGCGTCTTCTGCGGCAGACGCATCTTCCGCTTCTGTACAGGATGCATCTAAGGCAGAGAGCAGTACATCCACATCAGATGTTTCAGCAGAAAGCGCATCGGCAGCGGAGACTGCAGGAGAAAGCAACGCATCAGAGCTGGAAGACGGTACGTATACGGCAGACTTCAATACAGACAGCAATATGTTCCATGTCAATGAAGCAAAAGAAGGGAAAGGTGTCCTGACGGTAAAAGACGGAAAAATGACCATCCACGTCAGCCTGGTATCCAAAAACATTGTCAATGTCTTTGTGGGAACAAAAGAAGAAGCACAGGCAGACGGCGCAGAGCTGATCGAGCCGACCACAGATGAGGTAACGTATTCTGACGGAACCACAGATGAAGTGTACGGCTTTGATATCCCGGTAGAAAAACTGGACGAGGATTTCAATGTTGCGATCATTGGTAAAAAAGGAACCTGGTATGATCATGTAGTCAGCGTATCCAATCCGGTACCGCAGGAGTAATCCCGGAAGAAAACAAAAGATATCCACAGAAGGCGAACCATTTTGCACCGTCTGTCCACAGAAATTGTGGAAAGAGAGGGGAAAAGCGGTTCGCCTTTGTGGATATCTTTTCTTATTTTTCCGGAAACAGTTTGCGGAACAGAAAACGGATGAAGGGTCCGCAGTACATGAGCTGCCAGAAGAAGGCAACCGGGAAGTTTAAAAACGTGGTCTGGAGCCAGACAGCAACGAATTCCTTTCCGGCATTTTTAAACAGCAGCGTTGCAATAAAACTCATAATCGGACACATAATAGCAATAATCATAATGGAAATTGCCAGCGTGATTACGATCGGACGATCCTGCGGTGTTACCATGCAAAAAGCTAATTTGTGAGCCAGATGATCCACGAGGAAAAACTCGAGGATAAAAGCGGCCGGCCACATGATTATCATCTCGTGAAACGCCATCAGAAAGACCTGATTTGTCATTCCGCCGATGTTCATGGAAATGTTGTAGCAGATCATGGCATAGACCATCAGAAAGGACATCATGAGGGTAAATACAACGTTTTGAAATTTTGTTTTTGGCATCGATTGTTCTCCTTTTCTTTGCAATTTTGAAAAATGGGCGCAAAAAAGACACATGTGTTGTTCGTTAACCAAGCAATGCACTTGTGCCGTTTCCAATCTGATACCAATCTTTTCTGCAGTTTTTAATTTTGAACCGTCGATTATTATAACGTCTCTGGCGGCGTTTGGCAAGAGGAAATTGAGAAATTTTTAAAAAAGACAGATAAACAAGAAAATTCGATGCGTGCTGGAAGCACGGTTTGGCGAATGGTGCGGGGAACGGCACCGGCGCGAAAAAGAATGGATTGCGAAACGGGAGCGGGATTGCTACAATAGAACATAGTGAAAACAAAGAGAAAACGCAAAAGGAAATCAATATTATGTCAGAGATCAGAAAAATCGAAAACTTTGCGGCGCCGGAGCTCGACGTGTATGCGCGTCTTTCAGAACCGCAGTTATTGCACTATTATGAACCGCAGCCAGGCCTTTTTCTCGCAGAGAGTCCGCGTGTCATCGAGCGCGCACTGGATGCCGGTTATGAACCGGTTTCGTTCCTTGCCGGAAGCGCAGAGCTTGCCGCAAACGAAGCACTCTTTGCGCACTGCCCGGACGCGCCGGTCTATACAGCAGAGACGAAGGTGCTGGAACAACTCACAGGCTTTGCCCTCACGCGCGGCATGCTCTGCGCGATGCACCGCCGCACGCTTCCGGCTATGGAGGAAATCTGCCGGAATGCCCGCCGCGTGGCGATTCTGGAAAATGTCGTGAACCCGACGAATGTCGGTGCGATTTTCCGTTCTGCCGCCGCGCTTGGCATCGATGCCGTGCTTCTCACATCAGGCTGCAGCAACCCGCTGTACCGCCGCGCCATCCGCGTGAGCATGGGAAATGTATTCCAGGTTCCGTGGACCGTGCTGCCAGGCGGCAGTTACTGGCCGGAGCAGGGAATTGCTGCACTGCAGGAACTTGGATTTTATACCGTTGCGATGGCATTAAAAGAAGACTCCGTTCCGATGGATGATCCGTCGTTAAAAACGCATGAAAAGCTCGCCATTCTGCTCGGAACCGAGGGTGACGGACTGGCAAGTGATACGATCGCTGAAACAGATGCAACCGTGCTGATTCCGATGACACACGGTGTGGATTCACTGAACGTCGCTGCGGCGAGCGCTGTCGCATTCTGGGAGCTGGCGGGAAGAAGATAAAGATGTTCCGTCGGTACCGGAGATTACGGAATAAAAATAGGATCAGAGATAGATTTTCGGGATGCATATTTTGATGCATCCCTTTTTGAATTTACGGATTTTGAAATTCCTTCCGATACATCTGCGGCGTACATCCCACTTTGTTTCGGAACTGCCGGTTGAAGTTGGAAAGGTTGCGGAAACCATTGTCGTACGCGATTTCGGACACACTCCGCGTCGTACTGCGCAGCGCCTCGCAGGCGGCTTTGATCCGAAGCTGTGTCAGATATTCAACGGCCCCGAGTCCGAAGGTCTGCTTAAAACAGCTCATAAAATAGCTTTTGCTCAAATGCGACAGCCTGGCAAGTTCCTCTATGGTAATCGGGTCGGCGAAGTGCTCCTGGATATAGGCGAGCACAGGCCGCAGGTTTTCAGCAGCCGCAGGCATGGCGGGACGATCGGTGCAGAGTTCCGGCGATGCGGCGAGCAGATAGAAGAAGCGGAGCAGCTCACTTTTCAGCAGAAGATCGGAGACAGCAGAGTTTTCACGGATGCAGCGGAAAATCTGATGGACGGATGCAGAAAGTGCAGCATAACCGGAATGTTCGGGTGAAATCGGTGCCTGGATGCGGCGCCGGGCGGAGAAAAACGGCTGCAGAATTTCCGTGTAGCTGCGGTCGTCATACCCGCCGATCAGCATATTCTGGTGGAAAACAATCGTATCATAAAACATCGACTCCTGCTCGGCGGGCAGAATGGCATGTACGAGGTTCGGCTGAATCAGAAAAATATCACCGACATGCGCCGTAAGCAGACGGTCCTCATACTGAAAATACCCCGTTCCGCGTTTGATATAATTCAGCTCCATCTCCCCGTGCCAGTGCAGCGGTACGCCGGGAAAATAGTCGGGCATCCGGCAGTCATAATAACTGTAGGGAACCTGCATGGAGCCGTGCTGGCGTTTTTCTTTCGCAGCAGAAAGCATCATAAAATCCTCCTCCAAAAAGCATGTGCGTAAAATGCCGGAAATGGCAGAGCGCGGCATGCATAAAATCATAGAATAGTATTAGAATGAAATAGGAAATTACTGGTATTTCAGCGGATACAGTAGTAATATATCATATAGAAACACTTGCTGCAACGACGAAAATACAGCAGAAATAAGAGCGAAAGAGGAAAAGAAAAAATGTCAAAATGGTTAGATAACGCAGTATTTTATGAGATTTACCCGCAGTCCTTCAACGACACCAACGCCGACGGAATCGGAGATTTCCAGGGTATCATCGAAAAATTAGACTACATCAAGGAACTGGGCTGCAACGCCATCTGGATCAACCCGTGCTTCCTGTCCCCATTCGGTGATGCAGGATACGATGTCGCAGATTACTGCCGCGTTGCACCGCGCTACGGAACGAATGAGGATCTGAAGAGAGTTTTCGAAGAGGCACACAAACGTGACATGCACGTTCTGCTCGACCTGGTTCCGGGCCATACATCTGTTGAGCATCCATGGTTCAAAGAATCCATGAAAGCAGACCGCAATGAATTTACAGACCGCTACGTATGGACCAATAACGTATGGGAAGCACCGGAAGGAATGGGAAGCCTGCGCGGCATTTCCGAGCGTGACGGCGCCTGCGCCATCAACTTCTTCTCCAACCAGCCGGCCCTGAACTACGGCTTTTATCAGCCGGATCCGGAAAAACCGTGGCAGCAGTCCTTTGATGATGAGGGACCGCAGGCAACGCTGGCAGCGATGGAAGATGTCATGAGATTCTGGCTGAACATGGGCTGCGACGGCTTCCGTGTCGATATGGCGGGCTCTCTGGTAAAGAACGATCAGGAAGGCAAAGGAACCATCCGCCTGTGGCAGCAGGTACGGAAATTCCTCGACGCCGAGTTCCCGGATGCAGCCATGGTATCCGAGTGGGGCGAGCCGGACAAATCCTTACAGGGCGGCTTCCACATGGACTTCCTGCTTCACTTTGGACCGTCCCATTACAACGATCTGTTCCGCTGCGATGAGCCATTCTTCTCCAAACGCGGAAAAGGAGATATCTCTGAGTTTGTAGAGACCTACAAAACCAACTACAATAAGACCGCACAGAAAGGCCTGATCTGCATCCCGTCCGGAAACCATGATATGGACCGTCTGGCACGCCGTCTGCAGGGGGATGAGCTGAAAATTGCTTTCGCTTTCCTTCTTTCCATGCCAGGTGCGCCGTTCATCTACTACGGAGATGAAATCGGTATGCGCTACATCGAGAACATTCCCTCCGTAGAGGGCGGCTACGGGCGCACCGGCTCCCGCTCGCCCATGCAGTGGGATCATACCACCAACGCCGGCTTCTCCAGCGCACCGGCCAGTGACCTCTACATCACCATGGACCCGGGCAAAGACCGTCCGACCGCCAAAGCACAGATGGCCGATCCGGATTCCCTGTACCACGAAGTTAAAAAACTCATCCAGATTCGCCAGAGCAGCAAAGCACTCTTAAGCCGCGGAACCATCGAGTTCGTTTATGCAGAGAAAAACCAGTATCCGCTGGCATACGTCCGTGAGGCTGAGGGTGAAAAAGTCCTCGTTATCATCAACCCATCCGACAAAGAGCAGTCCTTCCCATACAGTGCAGAGCTGAAGGATGCCCTCTACACGATCGGAGGAAAAGCAGAATCCAAAGACGGAACCATCACCATCCCGGCACAGTCCGCAGGATTCTATCATATCTGATCGAAAATAAAAATGACAGGGAGATCCAATCGAATTTTTTCGGAGGATCTCCCTGTTTTTAAATATGATACACTCTCAGCTCATGCAATGCCCTGGTCGCTGCAATATACTGCGCCTGCATCATTATCTCCCGTTTCTCGTCCTTCGGGAAAATAGAGAACACCTGATCAAACTCCAGCCCTTTCGCCAGATAAAATGTGGTAACCGTCAGTCCTTTCTTAAAACTGGAGCTGTCACGGTTCAGCCAAGAAAGCCGCTTTTCACAGTCAAAATCTTTTTCTGCCAGAATCCCCCGCAAAATTAAATAAGCCCGTTCCGCCGTCTTCTCATCCGGTACAATCACCGCCGCCGTCTCATACGTTTTCTCATCTGGAAACAGCGTATCCACTGCCTCCCGCAGAGCCGCCTCAAGATCCGTGACATCCCGTTCCAACACCGGCATTCCGTGCCGTTCAAACAGCTCCAGATCCGTCACGCCAATGAGATTTGCCGCATACGACGCAATTTCCACCGTATTCCGGTAACTCTTCCGCATCTCAATCCGCCGCAGATCCTTCCCGAAAATCCCCGGTAAAAACTGCAGTACATCCTGCTGCTGATCCGCCATCGTCTGCGCCCGGTCGCCGAGAATCGTCATCTTACAGGAAAACATCCGCCGGATAATCAGATACTGGAGCCGCGAATAATCCTGCATTTCATCAATCACCAGATGCTTAATATTCGACCGCTCCGCCTGCCGCGACAGGCGGTACTTCAGATACAGAACCGGATACACATCCTCATACCGCAGTTTCCGCTTCTCCAACGGCCGCCGCGGCAGCGTCTGATATCCCTCTTTCTTCAGAAAACGATTGTAGAGAACATAAAAATCCATCGTCTCATACATCTTCTGGAATTTTTCGATGAGCGGAATCCGCTCCTCCTCCGGCAGATCCCGGTTCAGCAGCGTCTCGATCTCGTCAATAAACGTCTCCGCCACCGCATCCATCCGCGAGAGCAGCGGAATATCCGCAAACTTGTCATAAAACAGCGTAATAATCTCCGATTCTGACTTCACAAACGACTTATACGAAACGTCTGAGAAATTCATCAGCTCGTCCTCAAGCTCCAGCGCAAATCCCTCCATCTGGTCCACAAACGCCTGCGACTGTTTTAAAGCAAACCGTTCTGCGGCTTTTGGATCCCGCATCTCCCGCTCAATCTGATCACAGCGATCCTCACAGTCCGCCGCCGTGTCCTGTAATTTGCGGTAAGCAAAGAGATCAAAACTCATCTCCTGAATATTCTCCTCACCGAGCTCCGGCAGAATATGTGAAATATAATCCGAAAATACCCCGTTCGGCGATAAAATCAGAATATTCGAAGACTTCAGATTCTGTCTGTCATGATACAAAAGGTAGGCAATCCGATGCAGCGCCACCGATGTCTTGCCGCTTCCCGCCGCTCCCTGAATTACCAGAATCCGGTCCTTCGTATTGCGGATGATCGCATTCTGTTCCTTCTGAATTGTGCGGATAATATTCTTCAGCTGTACCTCGCCGTTGCTGCCAAGCTCCGCCTTTAAAATATCATCATCAATTTTCACATCACTCTCAAATCCGTAAATCATCTTTCCATCCCGGATCTTATACTGCCACTTGGAACAGATTTCCCCTGTCATCTCGCCGCCCGGCGCCAGATAGGAAGCCGGCCCGCGGTCAAAATCGTAGAAAAGACCGCTGACCGGGCTTCTCCAGTCGTAAATCAGCGGCAGCTCGCCCGGCCGCTCCGCAAAATTGCCGATGCCGATATAGAAAATTTCCGGCTCATCATCCCCGTCATAGCGGAAATCCACACGCCCGAAGAACGGAGAATCCAGCATTTTCCGGAATCGGCTCCGCAGAAGAAGCTGCTCCTGATTCGCATTCACCTGATGCAGCAGCGCCTGCTGATTGTCGTAATCCTCATATCCGTACTGGTCCATCTCGGTATAGTTCTGCCAGTAATAATCGTGCATATTTTCAATCTCTTTCTGTCCGTCCAGCAGAGACTGGCTGATCTCGGCAAGACGCGCCAGCAGCTTTTCCAGCACAAAAGAAAGATATTCCTGTCCGTTTTTCTGGTCTGTCATAAAAGGAAACCTCCTCTTAAAAATATAATGTCGAGTGCCGGAAAACCCGGCTGATCTTATCAGTATAGCAGACAGGCACGTTTCCTGCAATTCAAACATAAAATAAAGAAAAATCCCCTTTGAGGTGCCGCTTTTCTTGGAACCCTTTTTAAAACCACTGTCTGCACA
>ERZ772954.2446-NODE-2446-length-11872-cov-69.805281_pt1 | contig 11872 bp, 10 predicted proteins | sample MGYA00580684_ERZ772954 | MGnify/ENA primary metagenome ERZ772954 (study PRJEB29015, sample SAMEA2737654) | human gut metagenome | biome: human gut; feature: human-associated habitat; material: faeces | place: China | collected 2012 ...
CGTGCCGGACGTGAACCTGAAGCGCGGCCCGTTGAGCGGACGCAGCGCCGACACCTGGGCCGAGGACCCCTGCCTGACGGGGGCGCTGGCCGCGGCGTTCCTGCAAGGCGTGCAGAGCGCGGGTGTGGGTGGCTGCGCGGGGCGGCTGGCCGTGGTCAACCAGGAGACAGACCGCCGGACGCTGAACCGCCGTGTTGACGAGCGCACGCTGCAGGAGCTTTACCTGCCCGCGTTTGAGACTGCCGTGCGGGACGGGCAGCCCCGGGCCGTTGTGTGCAGCGCGGGGCAGCTGAACGGCACCCACATCTGCGAGGACACGGCTCTGCTGACCGACACGCTGCGCGGCGCGTGGGGCTTTGCCGGTGCGGTGCTGGCAGAGCCGGGCGCGGTGCAGGACCCGGCCCGGACGCTGGCCGCGGGCGTGGACTTTGCCCCTGCGGACGCGGGACGGCTTGTGGATGCCGTGCAGTCCGGCGCACTGGACGAGTCCGTTTTAAACCGCGCTGCATCGAACATTATACGCACTCTTTTGGCCGCATCGACCCAGCCGTCCCCCGCGGACAGTGACCGCACCGCAGACCGCAGTCTGGCTGTCGAGCTGGCCAAGCAGAGCGGTGTGCTCCTGCGCAATCTGGGCGCACTGCCGCTGCACAAGGGGCAGAAGGTAGCCTACATCGGCGCCTTCGCCGACCACCCGCGCTATTCCGCTGGTCATCCCCGTGCGCCGCAGGTCACAAGTGCCATCGACGCGGCGGTCCTGCATGACCGCAAGATCCAATATATCGAGGGCTTCCCCGCGGACCGCGACCAGCGCGACGAGGCGGAGTTCCTGCGTGCCGTGGCCGCCGCCGAAGCTGCGGACGCCGCGGTCATCTTTGCCGGTCTGCCCGAATGCGCCGAGCTGGCCGCCGCGGACCGGCGGCATATGCGCCTGCCCGAATGCCAGAACAACCTGATTGCCCGCGTGGCCGCCGTGCAGAAGAACACCGTCGTGGTGCTGCACACCTCCGGCCCGGTGGAGTGCCCCTGGGCAGACGATGTATCGTCGGTTTTGTGCATGTATCTGGCGGGCGAGGGTCTGGGCGAGGCCACAGACGCCCTGCTGTGGGGCGACGCCGACCCCTGCGGGCGTCTGCCCGAGACCTGGCCCCTGCGGCTGGAGGACACGCCCTGCTATCTGGATTTCCCGGGTGACGGCGTGACCGCCGACTACCGCGAGGGCGTCTACGTGGGCTACCGCTGGTACGACGCCCGCAAAATGCCGGTGCGCTGGCCGTTCGGCCACGGGCTGAGCTACACGGGCTACGTCTACCGCGGCGCGGCGCTTGACGCCGACACGCTGATGCCGGGCGGCACCGTGACCGCGCGGGTGACGGTGAAAAACAGCGGCGCAATGCGCGGAGCCGAGGTCGTGCAGCTCTATGTGGCCGACGCCACGGGCGCGCCGGTGCCGGGCGGGCGGGTGCCCCAGGCGCTGCGCAGGTTTGCGAAGATCGACCTGCAGCCCGGCGAGGAGCGGGAGGTCGTCTTTACGCTGACGCCGCAGGATATAAGCCGTTACAGCCCCGAGCTGCACGCCTGGTGCGCCGCGCCGGGCCGGTACGAAATACGCATCGGGCATTCGAGCCGGGACATCCGCGCGGTGCTGGCCTTACAGTATGCGGACGCAAAAATTTGAGCTTATTATAAAGGAGATGCAACTATATGTCTATCAAGATCACCGAACAGAATTTTGACACCGAGGTTTTGCAGAGCGCCATGCCCGTCGTGGTGGATTTCTGGGCCGACTGGTGCGGCCCCTGCAAGATGATGGGCCCCGTGCTGGAGGAGCTCGCCGCGGCACATCCCACCGTCAAGGTCGGCAAGCTGAACACCGACGAGAACCTGAAGCTGGCCATGGCCCGCAAGATCGACGCCATCCCGGCGCTGCTGCTTTTCAGGAACGGTCAGGAAGTCAGCCGGTCCGTCGGCTACAAGCCCGCCGCCGAGCTGGAGGCGTGGCTGCGGGAGAACGGGGCGATTTGATTTACGGGGGGTTTTGTTCCTTCTTTACAAAAAAGGGACCGAAGAAATTCCAATAAAATAAACGCAAAAAGCGCTGCTGTCGGAGAGTGACAGCAGCGCTTTTTTTGGCTATGGCGTTGTCGGGGTTTTGGGACGAGTGCTCATCTGTATTGCAGCCGTAGGGCGGCATGCCCCCATGCCGCCGAAGGTATGCGTGGCCGCCCGTTTAACGGGTTGCCGCGCAAGGCCGGCGGAGGGGTCAAGACCCCTCCCTACGGACTAACGTTCACGGGTGCTTTGTAGGGGGCGGCGTCCCCGACGCCCCGCGGGTGTACGGCAAACGAGCGTTTACGGGCAGCCACCGGGCCGGGCATGCCCGGCCCCTACCGCGCGGCTTTGGAGCAGATGTTACCTGTATTACAGCCGTAGGGCGGTATGCCCCCATGCCGCCGAAGGTCCGCGTGGCCGCCTGTTTAACGGGTTGCCGCGCAAGGCCGGCGGAGGGGTCAAGACCCCTCCCTACGGACTAACGTTCACGGGTGCTTTGTAGGGAGCGGTCTTGACCGCTCCGTGCCCGTGTCCGGCAAACGTGCGTTTACGGGCAGCCACCGGGCCGGGTATGCCCGGCCCCTACCGCGCGGCTTTAGGACAGATGTTACCTGTATTACAGCCGTAGGGCGGCATGCCCCCATGCCGCCGAAGGTCCGCGTGGCCGCCTGTTTAACGGGTTGCCGCGCAAGGCCGGCGGAGGGGTCAAGACCCCTCCCTACGGACTAACGTTCACGGGCGCTTTGTAGGGGGCGGCGTCCACGACGCCCCGCGGGTGTACGGCAAACCGGCGTTTACGGGCAGCCACCGGGCCGGGCATGCCCGGCCCCTACCGCGCGGCTTTAGGGCAGATGTTACCTGTATTGCAGCCGTAGGGCGGCATGCTTACCCAATCGCCTCCGCAATTTCCGCGTCCGTCAGGGTCTTGCGGACCGGCTGCGGCTCCCCGTCACCTTCGTGCAGAACCATCACCCAGTAATCCAGATCCAGCCATTGGCCGAACTTGTACCCGGTGCGCTTCTCCGTCGCCATCTTTTTGAAGCCTAACGCGCGGTGGAAATCGTTGCTCTGGCGGTTATTCCCGGTCACAAGGGCAAAGGCGTTGTAATAGCCCTGCGCCTTCAAAAGCGCCAGCAGCGCGCGGTACAGCCGCCCGCCGACACCCTGACCGACGCAGTCGGGCGCACAGTAGACCGTCGTCTCGACATCCCACGAGTACGCCTCGCGCTCATGCCACAGGTGCGCACAGGCAAAGCCCTGCAGCCGCCCGTCGGCGCTCTCGGCCAGGATAAACGGCGCGTTCTCCCGCACATGGGCAATGTTCGCGCGGTATTCCTCCACGGTGGACGGCGCGTACTGGAAGGTCTGCGTGCCGTGGCGCACGTACCAGTTGTACAGCGCACAGACCGCGGCGGCATCGTCCGGCGTGGCCATCCGCAGGGTAATTTTGTTGTCGGCGGCCCACCGGGCGGCCAGGGCCTCCTTGTCGGCCTTCGGCAGCTTTTTCAGCGCTGCTTCACGTTTTAGTGCCGCACTTTTATCGGCGCATTTCTCTGCGTAGGCCAGGCGCACGGCGTCCCTGCCATGGCTTTTTGTGTACCTGGCCCCGCCCTTGCCGCTGCGGTGGGCTTTTAAGCGGCGGGCCAGATCGTTCGTCCAGCCGCCGTACAGGCTGCCGTCCGGGCAGCGCAGCAGGTAGGCCCAGGCGGGTGCGGGGGTCGGCTCCTGCGCCTCGGCGGGGCTGGGGGACGGGCCAAAGCGAATCGGTTCGGCTTCGCTCATTCCTCGCTGACCTTCTTCCCCGCGGCGCGCAGCGTGCGGCGGCATGCCTCGATGGCCGTCGCCTTGTCATCGGCGGTGATCAGGAACCGGCTGGGGTGGCAGAACCGCAGGCCCAGGCCGCTGACCTCGCGCAGCTTGTCCTCGGGCTTGCCGGCCCAGGCCACCGGGAACGGCTGCTTGCTGCGCTTGGTGCGGTGGTCGTTGACGCACTGCGCACTGTAGCCGCCGCGCTGGCTGGGGTAGACGACAAAGACCGCGTCGGTCTTGTACAGGCCGTTTTTCCACGGCATGTAGGCGGGCAGCACGACGATGCCGTCCTTCATGCTGGCGTAAGCGCGGCGGACCGTGTCGTCGGCGCGGTTCACGGCGTTGGCGGCGGCGATCTCGTTCTCAAGGATCTGCTTTGCCACGGGCACGGCACGCCAGAAGCACACGTCGGGGTCATCCTTCGAGTCCCACAGCGGGTTGAAACTGCCGATGGCGTCGGCCAGCGAGTTCTGCTCGCCGGTGTTGTCGTTCAGATCCAACGGCTGGATGAAGTTTTCGTCCAGCAGGCGGGCCTGATGCTCGCCCACGAGCTGTGCGCCGAGCAGCCGCCACAGCAGGCCGAACGCGGCGTAGGGCACGCCGTTGGGGCGGCACTCCCGCGGCTCGGAGTGGTGGTCGAACATACCGCCGCCGACGTCGTAGACGATGCCGTCGAAGTCATCCGGCACAACGAAGCCCCGCGTCACCTGAATGTCAGGGCGCAGGATTTGTAAAAGGGCGGTGGAAAAAACATCGTCCGCATGGAATTTTCCGCCGTGGGTAAAGCCTTTTGCAGGGATTTTCATAGTATACTCCTCGCGTAAATCTATGGTGTGCCGCGGTGGCCGGGGACCGGCCGTCCTACGGGGTGTCGTGTTATACTTGCATCGGGGGTAGGGGCCGGGCATGCCCGGCCCCCTACCGCGCGGCATATATATTATAAGGTCAGTGTGTGGTACGCCTCCCCGCCCAGCTCCTTCCAGGTAAACACGCCGTTTTCCAGCGTCATATAGCTGTGGGGGGTGCCTGCCTTGGGGATGGAGACCGAGCCGGGGTTGAGATACAGATTATCCGTCCCGAACATCTCCCAGGCGGGGATGTGCGTGTGGCCGTGCAGCAGGATGTCCCCGGGCTGCAGCGGCGGCAGGTGGGCCGTGTTGTACACATGGCCGTGGGTCGCGTAGAGCAGGCGGCTGCCCGCCGTGAGGACCGCGTAGTCGGCCAGCACCGGAAATTCCAGCACCATCTGGTCCACCTCGGTGTCGCAGTTGCCGCGCACGCAGAAAATCTGATTTTTCCGCGCGTTCAGCAGGGCGATGACCTCCTTGGGCGCATAGTCGGGCGGCAGGTCGTTGCGCGGGCCGTGGTAGAGCAGGTCGCCCAACAGCAGCAGGCGGTCTGCGCCCTCGCGGTCCCAGGCGGCCAGCAGGTCTCGGCAATAGCCCGCCGCGCCGTGAATATCCGATGCGATCAGCAGCTTCATAGCGTTCTCCTTTTATACCGTCACATCGCCGACGATCATCCGCCCGTCGGTGCCGATGGCGTAGACTGTGTACTTGCGCGGGGTGTCACCGTGCTCAAGCAGGATACCGCCCTGCGTCGGCTCCACATAGCTGAACTGTCGGTGGGCCGTGGTGGCGTGGGGGTGCTCATCGGGCAGGCTGTAGGCCAGAACGCCGCCCTGCGCACAGAAGTCGTCGGGCAGGGGGTGTTCCTCGCCGTTCAGATAGAGGCGGTAGACGCCGGGCGCGTCGGTGCCCACGGGGCGTATCCACGCGCTGCACCGGGTACGGCCCTGCGGCGGCGTGCTGGACTTGCGCTGGCGCATCAGCATGGCCACATTGTCCCACGCGACCATAAAGTCGTCCAGCGGCATCTCGATCTCGCAGCCGAAATCCTCTGCCGCGGCATACGGGTCACAGAGCAGCACCTTGGGTTCGCCGTCCAGCGACGATGCAAACCCGCGCAGCGCTGCGCAGTGCCGCTCCGGCGCTCCGGCGGCGATCTGTGCCGGGGTCGATTGCAATGTAACGACAGCGCCGCACCCGGCGCGGGCCTCGGCGCGCAGCAGCGCCAGATCCGCGTAGGCCACCCACGCGGGGAAGCCCCACTGCGCCGCCGCGGCGGCGGCAAAACTCAGGTTTCGGGGGCCGCAGTCATCGGGTGCGCGCCAGTCGCGCAGCACCTGGGCGAACTCCTCGGGCAGCAGATCGGCGCCCCAGCGGTTCGTCAGGCTGGCCAGCGAGATCGCCGCGTCCATCCAGGGCTGCAGCGCCGGCGCGCGGCGGGCCGCCGTGTAGGGCATCAGGTGCAGCCGTGCGTTGACAAGCCGCCCGCGCGCGGGGATGACATCCACCACCCGCACGCTGGCCCCCAGCAGCATAACAGCAGGGCTCACCTTCTCATTTTTGGAGTAAAGGTAGATGCGCAGCTGCACCGCCGTGGCGTATTTGCTGTCAAGCTGCAGGCGGTCAGGCCAGCGCTGCACGGGGCCGCGCGCCTGGTAGGGCGGGCCTTCCCGGTGCAGACTGGGGCTCCACTTGCCAAAGCTGTTCCACGTCGTCCAGTTGCCGTCCACCATGACGCGGGCCTGGGCCTCCACCGCCGTGTCCTCGGGCGAGGCCGCGTTCCAGCTGACCCGCAGCGCATCAAACAGCGGCATCGGGATCGGTGCGCTGGTGTAGCAGCCGTAGGGCACATAGCCGCCCTGCACCAGATCCAGCACGATACAGTTCTGCTGGACGGTCACGTTGTCCAGCTCACCGTGCATGAAGGCTTCGGTGTCCTGCAAAAGGACGGTATTTTTTTCCATACCGGGTCCCCCTTACTGGTCGAATTTGGGCTGGTTCTGCGCCATGCGCTCCTCGATCTCGGCGGCGCGGCGGGCGTTGATCGTTTCCTCGAGCTTAAAGACCTTTTCGAGACCCGGGTAGACGATCATCAGGGCAATCGTGACGGGCAGCCAGAAGCCGAACGCCAAAATCGTCAGGATCGTGGCGGGCAGGTAGAGCAGCGTTGCGCCCCAGTACAGGGCCAGCACCAGCGCTGCCGCCGCGGTGCGCGGAAAGAAGCCGAAGAACATCAGTCCGGCGTTTTTGGCGATTTGGGCAAGCGGCAGATCCACGAGCGGCACCTGCGCCAGCAGCCAGGTGAAGAAGCCCGTGCAGACGAAAATGCCCGCGATGGAGGCGACCCACAGGGCGGTGCTGGTGTTGCCGCTCTCGGCCTGGGCGCGGAGCATCCAGGCCCAACTGCCCACAAACAGGCCCAGCAGTGCGCCGGGCACAAGGCTCTGCCGCCAGTTCTGCTTCCAGGCGCGTTTATAGGTGTTCCACCAGTAGCCGGGCTCATCGCGCAGGGCGCGCAGCACGGTATCGATCATACCGGACAGGAACGGCCCGCCGACCAGGCCGCCGACCACACCGCCGACGACGGTCAGCAGCGCGGACCCGGCCATCATGCCAAAGACGGCCAGCGCCGTGCCGGGCAGAAAGCCCAGCACGCAGAGGATGCCGGATTTATACAGCGGCCACAGGTCGCGGCCCAGCAGTTCAAAAAAGCGCGCAATGCCGACCTTACGGCCCTGGCTGGGAGTTTCGTTTGTTTCGTTTGACATGAGGGTTGCTCCTTTTTTGTTTGTGGCTGAACCGGGAGCGGCAGCCGCCCGCAACCTACCGTGGCAACCCGTCAACGGGCAACCACCGCACACTACGAAGGGGCGGGCTGCCGCCCTCCCTTGCCCCTCTCGTCCGCAACCCGTTCACGTCAGTCCGTAGGGAGGGGTCTTGACCCCTCCGCTGCTTTCCGACCCACTATCGTGACCGGGTCATCCGTAGGGGAGGGATTCATCCCTCCCGGGGCGTTTGCGTTTCCACTCGCTTCCGCCTACACTATCACAACTATATCATACCCTCTTTCCCCCGCCGTTGCAAGGCGTGGTCAAAATAAGTTTACAAATTTTCCTGTCGATTTGTGCTATAATAGAAAAAGTATGATAAAAGGAGCGTACCCGCACTATGGCTTGGGTCACAAAGGACAGTACCGAAACTTACAATCAGACGCCGGAACCCCCGCGCGAATATACAAAAAAAGAAAAAGCCGCCAACTGGTGGCACTATCACTGGATGGCCGTGGTCGTGGCCGTGCTGGTCGTCGTGTTCGGCGTGTGGATCATCAAGGACACCGTTTTTCAGACGCGCCCCGACGTGCAGGTCGCTTATGTCGGCACCAGCGACCTGCCCACCGACACCGTCACCGCGCTGCAGGACGCGCTGACGCCGTTCTGCTCCGACCTGAACGGCGACGGCAAGGTCGTTGTGCAGGTGGACAGCTACACCGTTGACTTTGACGCCGCGAACGAGAGCACCGACGCCTACTACCAGATGGCCGGCGTCACCCGGCTGAGCGCCGAGCTGTCGTCCGGCGGCAAGACCTACATCTTCCTGCTGGAGGATCCCGAGGGCTTTGAGGCCCAGACCGGCGCACTGCAATATCTGGACGGCACGGTTCCCGACGACCCCGAGACCCCCGACGCCGACTGGCGCGAGATGGTCTACCGCTGGACCGACTGCCCCGTGCTGACCGGGCTGGATCTGGGCAGCTATGAGGGTCTCACCCTGATGGACGACGTCACCGGCACGAACCAGAGCGTGCTGGCGCACCTCTACGTGGGACGCCGCGGCGTCTGGGACGAAAAGCAGGTCCCGACCTACGAGGGCTGCGCCGAGCTGTGGGACACCCTGACCGCAGGGGCTGTCTCCACCGCTGCCGAATGAGCCGGGCGCTGCCGCCCCTGAAGGGGCATCTGCGCAAAAAGGCGGAGCCCCGGCCCAAAACGCCGCCCCTGCCGGACAACCCATACAAGCGCTTTTTCACGGAGAATCGCAGCTTTGAGGAGCTGGCGAGGAAACGAAAGCTGTAACTCCCAAGCCTTCCCCCAAGGGGCTGCGCCCGCAGGCGCGTGTCGGAGCGCAACCGCCGGAGGCGGCTCTTAGCGCGGAGACTGAAGGTGGCGCCGCAGCGCCGGATGAGGGGGAAGTTCGCCTTATTGCCCGTTTTTATAACAGCCACGTAAGCTTTGCCCTCATCAGTCCGCTTCGCGGACAGCTTCCCCCAGATGGGGAAGCCTTTTTTCTGTCGCATCCCACCCGGGATGCGACATTTTTTATATTTCCCATTCGCTACAATAAACTATGCAACAATTTTTGTAACGGAGGGATTCCCAACTATGCTGCAAACTCTTGAACGTACCAACATCTTTGACGCCCGCGTACTTACCGCCGCCCATGCCGATGCCCTGCGCGCGCTGACCGGGCCGGGCGGGCTGCCGCTGCTGCCCTGCCTGCACCCGGCCTTGGAGGAAGGCCAGATCGTCGGCGACTACGCCGGGCAGGACGAATTACAGGCCGCCGCCGCGCTGCTGCCTCTCTACGCCGAGGACCCGCTGCCCACAAGTCTGCGCGCCGCAGGCTACGGGGCCGACGGGCAGGGTGCGGTGCTGACGCCGCCCATACTGCGCGAGGATTACACGCAGCTGCGGCATTTTCTGCGGTTGGCGCTGCGCTGGGCCACCGAGCGGTACGCCAGCTACCATGTCTGGGCCGTGCTGCCGCTGGACTTGGAACACCCGGAGGCGTGTGATGATCTGTGTGCGCAGTATCTCTCGGCAGGGCTGACGCTGCGCGGGATGCGGCCCATGGCCGGGGCCGACCAGATGCTGATTTTTTCAGCGCACGGTCTTGCGCAATGGCGCGACCCGCTGCGCCGGTGCCATCTGGCTGACCCGGCCCTGCCGCGGGTGCTCGAGCGCGGGTACGCCGCCGCGGATTTCGGCTGGGGGAAGAACGGGCTGGAGCTGGTGTTGAGGCCGGTGTGAAAAAGGAAAACGAACGGCCACATGAACCTGCGGCGGGGTGAGGGCACCCCGCCCTACGCACAATCGGGAAAGGGGATTGTAGGGCGGCCTGCCCACAGGCCGCCGCGGAGGTTTTCGTCGGCGGAAAGCTGCCGGGTCGTCGAGGACGCCGACCCCTACAGAATAAACCATGTAAGAGGCTGCACTAGCAGGTGCACGGGAGGGATGAATTCCTCCCCTACAAATTGAAGATTAAAGCGATACAGCGGCGAAGTTGCGGGCCGGGCATGCCCGGCCCCTACAGCTCTACAAAAAAAGTGCCCCACGCATTTCTGCGTGGGGCACTTTTTATTTAGCGTTAGCCGTTAAGCAGCCCTTGCACAAATTACTTGTACAGGTCGACCAGCTTGGTCAGGTGCTCGTAACGGGCATCGGCGGCAGCCTGGTTCTTCTCGAACAGAGCCTTGGCGCGATCCGGGAAGGCGCGAGCCAGACGGCTGTAACGAGTCTCGTTGGCCAGGAAGTCCTGATACTTGCTCATGTCGCCGGCCTTGGAGGTCAGGGTGAACGGGTTCTTGCCCTCGGCCTTGGCAGCGGGGTTGAAGCTGAACAGGTTCCAGTAACCGGCAGCAACAGCCTTCTTCATCTCGTTCTGGCAGTTGGTCATGCCGCCCTTGACACCGTGCAGCTCGCAGGGAGCGTAGCCGATGATCAGAGACGGGCCGGGATAAGCCTCAGCCTCGGCGATGACCTTGACAGCCTGCGCCATGTTGGCGCCCAGAGCGATCTGAGCAACATAGATGTAGCCGTAGGTCATGCAGATCTCAGCCAGAGACTTCTTGCTGATCTCCTTACCGGCAGCAGCGAACTGGCAGACCTCACCGATGTTGGAGGCCTTGGAAGCCTGTCCGCCGGTGTTGGAGTACATCTCGGTGTCGAAGACCATAACATTGACGTCGTGGCCGGAAGCCAGGACGTGATCCAGGCCGCCGTAACCGATGTCATAAGCCCAGCCGTCGCCGCCGAAGATCCAGAAGCTCTTCTTGGCCAGGTACTGCTTGTCCTTCAGGATCTCCTTGGACTCATCGCAGCCACAGGCCTCCAGGGCAGCGATCAGGGCCTTTGCGGGCTCGTCGTTGGCCTTGGTGTTGTTCTTGGTCTCCAGGAACTTGTCGATGACAGCATCCAGCTCAGCGTTCTTACCCTTCAGGGCCTCGACCTTGGTGATCAGGTTGGCGCGGACGGTCTCATAACCGATCTGCATACCCAGACCATGCTCGGCGTTGTCCTCGAACAGGGAGTTGATCCAGGCGGGGCCGTGACCGGACTCTTTGCTGGTGGTGTAGGGGCTGATGGAAGCGGTGCCGCCCCAGATGGAGGAGCAGCCGGTAGCGTTGGAGATGAACATCTTCTCGCCGAACAGCTGGGTGATCAGGCGGGCGTAAGAGGTCTCGGCGCAGCCAGCGCAGGAGCCGGAGAACTCAAGCAGCGGCTGGTTGAACTGGGAGCCCTTGACGGAAACCTCGGAAACAACGCCGGGGATGTTGTCCTTCTTGCGGATGTTCTCGACGCAGTAGTCGAAAGCAGCCTGCTGCTCGGACTGGCTCTCCTGCGGCTTCATCTCGATAGCGGCAGTCGGGCAGACGGTGACGCACTCGCCGCAGCCCATGCAGTCCAGAGGAGACACGGCCATGGTGAACTTGTACTCGCTTGCCTTGGGCTTGGTGTCGGCCAGCTTGGTGGAAGCGGGCGCAGCCTCAGCCTCGGCAGCAGTCAGGCAGAACGGACGGATGGTGGCGTGAGAGCAGACGAAGGCACACTGGTTGCACTGGATGCACTTCTCGGCGTTCCACTCGGGAACCATAACAGCCGTGCCGCGCTTCTCGTAAGCGGAAGCACCCTGCTCCCACTCGCCGTTGACGTTGCCCTCGAAGGCGGAGACAGGCAGGCTGTCGCCGTCCATACGGGAGATGGGCTCCATAACGTCGCGGATCTGCTTGACCAGAGCCTCGGGTCCCTTCAGGGCCTTCGGAGCCGGATCAGCAGCGGGGTTGGACCAGGAGGCGGGGACCTCGACCTTATGGACAGCGTCCAGGCCGGCGTCGATAGCCTTCCAGTTCATCTGGACAACAGCGTCGCCCTTCTTGCCGTAGCTCT
>ERZ772954.2449-NODE-2449-length-11859-cov-3.178668_pt1 | contig 11859 bp, 10 predicted proteins | sample MGYA00580684_ERZ772954 | MGnify/ENA primary metagenome ERZ772954 (study PRJEB29015, sample SAMEA2737654) | human gut metagenome | biome: human gut; feature: human-associated habitat; material: faeces | place: China | collected 2012 ...
ACAGCAAAAATTTCCCAAAAGAACAGATGAACTGGGCAACCCCCATGTCTATGCCGGCCTTTTCCATGGAACGCTTCGCAACCTTCAGCAGCCACTTGATCAGCTTTGTTCCCACATAAAACGCTACAATAGAAAGAACCACTTTCATTCCGAAGCTGATCAAATCCGGAATATGACCGTTAAAGTAAGCCTTGATCTGATCCCAGTTGGAGTTTACTTTATCCACTGTTTCCTGGACAGTCTCCTGAACTGCATTTTCTATAACCTGTCCTTCCAAATTCCCATCTCCTTTTTTCAGTCCTTTCCCACAAACAACTCTGTCCCTTATTATCCAAAAACTATTTCGTCCACTCCGCTCAAAATCGCAAAAGCGGCAGGAACTAATACCCATTTAAAACAGGGCAATCTGCCCTGTTTTCCACCGGAAATTCATTTTGGGAACAAATTATCCACCGCCTACTGCAAAACTCTCCACAGTATCAACTGCGCTACCAGAATTAACGGCACACCCAGACGGAATTTCCACTTTCTGGTTTTATGATGAAAAAACTGCATTCCAAGAAGAGCCCCAGCGGAACCGCCAATGGCAGCCACCGCAAGAAGCTGAGCCTCCGGGATGCGCCACTGTTTCCGGATGGCTTTCTGTTTATCGATGCCATACATCCCGAATGCTGCAATATTAACGAAAACCAGATATACAACAAGAATATTTTCTAACATTTTAATCCAACTCTCTAATTTCCCTGCCAAACACGCTATAAAGCGTGTTTGAAAAAGGCTTTCTACAAGGCAATGGCAAGAGAAGAGAAATAATGTTTTCCCTCTTCTCTTTATTTATTTAATCCCTTCATAGAAAGGCTGATCCGGTTCTTCTTCTCATCCACACCGAGAACACGAACCTCCACAACATCTCCGACGCTTACAGCTTCCAACGGATGTTTGATAAATTTTTCACTCATCTGGGAAATATGAACAAGTCCGTCCTGATGAACTCCGATATCAACGAAAGCTCCGAAATCGATTACGTTGCGGACAGTTCCTTTCAGGATCATACCCTCTTTCAGATCCTTAATATCCAGTACGTCTGTGCGGAGAATCGGCTTCGGCATCTCATCACGCGGATCTCGTGCCGGTTTCTCCAGCTCTTTTACAATATCCCGAAGAGTAATCTCTCCAATTTCCAGTTCATCTGCAGTCTTCTTGTAATCCCTGATCTGTCTGGAAAGTCCGGCAAGCTTGCCTCCTGCAATATCCTCAGCGGAATATCCCAGTTTCTCAAGAAGCCTGGAAGCCGCCTCATAGCTCTCCGGGTGAACGCTTGTCGCGTCGAGAGGATTGGAGCCGCCTGTAATACGCATGAAACCAGCACATTGCTCGAATGCTTTCGGACCAAGCTTCGCAACCTTCAGAAGATCTTTTCGGCTTGTGAAACGGCCATTCTCCTCACGGTAAACTACAATGTTCTTCGCAATAGCCTTGGAAACACCGGAAATATACTCAAGAAGGGAAGCCGAAGCAGTATTTAAATCCACACCTACTTTATTTACAGAATCCTCAACCACACCTGTCAGAGCCTCGCCAAGCTTCTTCTGGTTCATATCATGCTGATACTGCCCTACACCAATGGATTTCGGATCGATCTTAACCAGCTCAGCCAACGGATCCTGCACACGTCTTGCAATGGATGTGGCACTTCTCTGTCCTACATCAAAATTAGGGAATTCATCTGTAGCAAGCTTGCTTGCAGAGTAAACAGAAGCACCCGCCTCATTTGTAATTACATACTGAACCTTCGCTTCCGGAATCTCCTTCAGCATATCAACAATCACCTGCTCAGACTCTCTGGAAGCAGTACCATTTCCAACAGAAATCAGGGAAATGCCATACTTCTTGATCATAGCTTCTACCGTATCCTTCGCAGCGCGAATCTTCTTCTCGTTAGTAGGGGCAGTTGGATAAACAACTGTGGTATCCAGAACTTTTCCAGTAGGATCTACAACAGCCAGCTTACAGCCTGTACGGAAAGCCGGATCCCATCCAAGGACAGTCTGTCCGGCGATTGGAGGCTGCATGAGAAGCTGCTCCAGATTTTTTCCAAATACTTTGATAGCTCCGTCCTCTGCCTTCTCAGTCAGGTCACTTCTGATCTCGCGCTCGATTGCAGGAGCGATCAGACGCTTGTAACTGTCCTCTGTCACTTCTTTCAGAATCGGTGTAGTAAATGGATTGTCGCGGGTGATCACCTGCTTCTCAAGGTAACGGAGAATATCTTCTTCTGGTGCAGCTACCTTGATAGTGAGGAATTTCTCTTTCTCACCACGGTTCAGCGCCAGCACACGATGTCCAGCCAGCTTCTTCACCGGCTCTTCAAACTCATAATACATCTCATATACAGACTGTGCCTCCGGATCTTTTGCCGTAGAACTGATAGTTCCTTTTTTTGCAGTAAGATCACGGATGTGGATTCGATAATCTGCCTCATCGGAAATGTGCTCTGCAATAATGTCCTTTGCACCAGCAATGGCATCTGCCACAGAAGCAACCTCTTTTTCCTCGGAAACAAAGGCTTCTGCTTCTTCCTCGATGGACTTGCTAGTCATTTGAAGCATAATAATATTCGCCAGCGGTTCCAGTCCTTTTTCCTTCGCAATGATCGCACGGGTACGGCGTTTCGGTCGGAATGGACGATAAAGATCCTCTACTACTACCAGTGTCTGTGCTGCCAGGATCTGTGCTTTCAGCTCTTCTGTCAGTTTTCCCTGATCCTCAATGCTGGAAAGAACCTGATTCTTCTTGTCTTCCAGATTTCGAAGATAAGTCAGTCTTTCGTTCAGGTTACGAAGCTGCTCATCATTTAAGGTTCCGGTAGCTTCTTTTCTATATCGTGAAATAAAAGGGATGGTGTTTCCCTCATCGATCAATTTAACAGCAGCTTCTACCTGCCATTTCTGCACCCCAAGTTCCTGGGTGATTGCCTGTAAAATATCCATTTTTTCAATCTCCTCTTGTTGCTTGTATTTCTAAACGGATCAGTCGTCTCCGGCGACATCACCATATGGAAAAGTCAGCTGCCTCGCAACTGCCATTTTCCATATCTGGTACACTTACAACGGTCAGTGCTTTCATGCTTCTGAATTATAATCATCCTCACTGTCATTTCTGTAACCGTCGTTATTTTCTGTATCATATCCATCTCCAGAATCATTAGTCCAGTTATGAAAGCTTCCAAACCCTTCATTTCCCGGCAGTCTGTAGTCCAGTTCTCCATCCAGATCCCTGTAAAATGCCACCATAGACATTTCCATATAAGGCATGATCCAGAAAAGTGCAATATAGAATGTGAACACAGATAATAACAAAAGCGGGACAAAGCTCAGATTCAGCTTCACATATCTCCAGAGGTTCCCCTTCATCAATCTGGCACTCTCTTTCAATGCCTGGAGTCCTCCAAGCTCTGTGTCGTCAGCCATGAGAAAATAGGTCATGGCAAATGGAAGAGAAATAAGAAAATTCAGCAATGTGCTTACTGCCAGAAGCCCCAGTGTCATAGAAAGCCACTTAATCTGGGAATCCACAGTCAGTCCAGGGTCTGTAGTAAAGCTCACATAATAGTAAGGGATTGCTGTGATCAGCTGGATCATCGCAAGCACAAAGCCTGCAACGATCACCCTGTCTGGCTGGTTTTTGAAAAAGTAGCCAAGATCTCCCAGAGAAAACTCCTTTTCCCGGGAAATATTCAAAAGCATATACCCCAGACCAGCAGAAATGATTCCCACGATCAGTGACACCACCAGCATAAATATTTCGCTGAGAACCAGATCCAGCGCGGATGTGCCAGAAAACAAATTGGTAGAAAGGATTGTTCCTAAGGTATTCAGACCATACACTGCCAGAAGCCCAAGGATCACAGTTCCAACATGTCCCTGCAATGACTTTTTGGCCTGCAGTTTGATTTCCTTCGTACTTCTTTTTTTCATAATCATCATTCTCCTTTGCAGTGAAACAGCAGGCCGGGATTCTGATACATCCCGGCCAGATATATTGCAGCACCATTTCGCTGTTTTCACTTTTGCTCCATTAAACCATGCCAGCTGTTCCTAATATAGCATTTTCCCATCTGACATCTGTAATTTTTTTATAACTACGCCGTCCTCTTACTTCCCCAGAAAAACACCGCTACCGTACCAGGACCTGTATGACTCCCGATGGTGGTTCCGATGTTGTTGATCTCAACCTTCCCATTTAATTTCGGGAAACGCTCTTCCACCAGCCTTGCCACTTCCCTGGCATCCTCTATACATGCGGACTGGGAAATATAACATTTCCCACTATAGTCAAGTCCGCCCTCGGCGTACTCTTCCATTTTGTCTACAATAGCCCGGATCACCTTTTTCTTGGTACGGATCTTAAATCTTGGGATCAGTTTTCCCTGATCATCCATATTCAGAAGCGGACAAATATTCAGCATAGTGCCGAAAAAGCCGCTGGCCTTGGAAATACGGCCTCCTCTGATATAGAACGTAAGGTCTGTGGAAAAGAACCAGTGATGCAGGTTCAGCTTGTGTTCTTCTGCCCAGGCATGAACTTCCCCGATGGATTTACCCTCATCCCGGAGGTCAGCAAGTTTATCCATAAAAAGACCATATCCTGAAGACGCGCCCAGAGAATCCACAACCAGAATCTTACGATCCGGGTATTTTTCCTCCAGCTCCGCTTTTGCAACGTTGGCTGAATTTATAACACCGGAAATCCCGGAAGAAAGGCAGACGTGAAGCACATCCTTGCCCTGTTTCAGAAATCCTTCAAAATACTCTTCAAACTCATCTGCGTTTACCTGGGAAGTCTTGGTAGATGCCCCATCCTGCATGGCTTTATAAAACACATCAAAAGGCATGGACTGTCCCAGATCATCTGCATATTCTTTTCCATTTAATTCATAATGAAAGCAGATATAGGAAATATTTCTTTTCTCAAAATGTTCTTTCGTAAGGTCCGCTGTGGAACAACAGCTGATCACATAGTTGCTCATATTTCCCTCCTGTTACTAATTTTGTAAAACCTCCAGATCGGGTTCTCCCTTATTCTGGAAGAATTTCATTTCTGTACGCAACACTTGCCACTGTATCCGGATCCTCATCCTTGTTAAACCAGAACTGTGCCCGGTTGTCAATCTTGGTATCTGCAGTCTTATAAATATTCAGGTAATCTCCGTCCTCATCACACGAATAGCCTTTTTCCTCTGCAGCTGCGATCAGGTCCGCCTTCTTCGCACCCAGGGTAAATCCACCGGAAAGAGTAAGGGTAAGAGCATCACTGTCGTAATTGCCTACCTCAAGCTCCCGTACAAAACAGTTCTCGATGGCAGTTGCATCCTGGGTAAAATTGTAAACACTGAAATGCACACTCTGGTTATTCTTCATCATGTCTACAAATTCCAGATCCCGGCCAGCCACATAAGCGCCATCTTCCACATTCTGAAGCTCCCAGCCATTCTCAAGGAATGCAGACACCGGAGCCGGAAGGGAATAAAGATCTCCGCAGAATTCCAACTGTGGAGCCAGCAGATCATCTCCCAGCTCAGTAGGAGCGGTATAGGAAGATACGATTTCCGGAACTTCCTCGCTTACACTTCCCTTGTCATATCCTTCTGGCTCTACGAAGTTACGCATATCTACCTGCTTCAGAGTATTGTCATCCTTATATACATAGAAATGAACTTCCTCGTAATAATCTTTCGAGTAGGAATACTTGGTATACAGGTCTCCCTCGTAAGTATCGCTTGGATCACCATAAGCAGCTTTGATATCATCAAAATTGGATTTTCCCATTACGATTCCGCCAGGCAGTTCTACAGGAGTAGCCGCCACATCAAAATCATAGCTTGCATCAATATCAATTCCCGCCACCAAACACTGGTTTAATGGCAACTGGTTGATTCCAAGATTGATCACATCTACGGAAACGCGGTCGTCCCCTTTGTAAAAACTGATGGAACCATAGGAATTGGTTCCAACGCCCATCTCCGGGTCCTCGTTCTTGCCAAGTGTCCAGTCTGCTGCAAAATCCTGGTAATACATAGGGAACTGGTAAACCTTATCCCCGATCTTCACCTGAAAATCGTACAGGCTGTCGGACAGCTCTGTAACCGTTTCTGCACCAGCCTCAGGCTCATCAGCAGCCTCTCCTGCTGCCTCTGTAGTTTCGGCTTCCTGTGCCTCTGCATAAGCCGCGGACGGAACCGCACACAGGCACATTGCTGTAAAAAGCACTCCCAATACTTTTCTTTTCATACAGAAATTCCTCCTTAGAATTTATATTCGATCAGTCGGCAAGGCCGAAAGCATCGTGTACTGCATTCATAGCCCGGATTCCGTCTTTTTCATTGATGAGGACGGTAATACGGATTTCAGATGTGGAGATCATATTAATGTTTACCCCTTCATTGTAAAGGCTCTCAAACATCTTGGCAGCCACGCCAGGATTGCTGAGCATACCGGAACCAACAATGGAAAGCTTGGCGATATTGCGTTCGGAATGAAGCTCCTTAAATCCAAGCCGTTCCTGGTGCTCCTCCAGAGTAGCAACTGCTTCATCCAGATCATCCTTATTTACTGTAAAAGAGATGTCCTTTGTTCCTGCACGTCCGATAGACTGCAGAATAACATCTACATTAATATTCTTCTTTGCAAGGGTATCAAACACCTTAAATGCAACACCTGGCACATCACGAAGTCCCAGCACTGCAATTCTTACAGCATCTGTATCCAGCGCAACACCGCTGATCAGCATTCTTTCCACGCTAACTACCTCCTTCACTACCGTTCCTTCACTGTTATTCAGGCTGGAGCGGACCACAAGGGGCACTCCGTATTTCTTCGCCATTTCCACAGAACGGTTGTGAAGTACACCCGCTCCTGACGTTGCCAGATCCAGCATCTCATCGTATGTGATTTCTTTCAGCTTTCTGGCATTTGGAACCTTACGCGGGTCGGCTGTGTAAACGCCGTCCACATCTGTATAGATCTCACAGGCATCTGCATGAAGTGCTGCTGCCAGTGCCACTGCAGTGGTATCAGAGCCGCCTCGTCCCAGAGTTGTGTAGTCATCGTATTTATCTACGCCCTGGAATCCGGTAACAATTACGATCCTGCGGGCATCCAGTTCCCGGCGGATACGCTCTGTATCGATTCTTTTTAATCTTGCATTCTGATGGCTGCTTGTGGTATGCATGGTCACCTGAAAGGCATTCAGGGAAACCGCCGGAACGCCCAGCTTGTGCATTACCATTGCCATCAGGGATACGGACATCTGCTCACCGATGGTAAGGAGCATATCCATCTCACGCTTCGGAGGCTTGTCGTCCATATCATGAGCCATACGGATCAGCTCATCTGTATATTTTCCCATGGCGGACAAAACCACCACCACGTCATTTCCTTTTTTATATTCTTCGATACAACGGTTGGCAACATTATACATTCTCTGTTTGTCCCCAACGGAAGTACCGCCGAATTTCTTAACTATCAGCATAGTTTTTCCTTTCACGCTGTCAGTTTTATTTTTATCTGCGCATACAGACAGTTTCGCGCAGCTGCCCATTACCTGAATAACTGCGGATTCATGTTATCAGTCTTTCACGCGGATCATGCCCAGAACATTCTCTCCAAGCGCTTTCACACGCTCTTTGTACTCGCCCTGTGTCATAAGTCTGGTAATAAAACCAAATTCTTCCGGAAGGGAATCCGGCTCGATCACAGCCTCAACCTTACCAAAAGCCTTATCCACTTCATCCAGGGAAGTATCCTTCACACGGACAAAGAAACGGCCTTCTACAGAATCCGGCTCCATCAGGGTCATCTCTTCATTGCTCCAGTTATTTGGAATGGTATCATGAAGATGCTTTGCAGCCTCCACAACGTCTGCTACAACTGCACTTGCAGTAGGAAGCTTGCCGGCTCCGCTTCCATAGAACATGGCATCGCCAAGCATGTTTCCATGTACAAAAATACTGTTGAACACTCCCTTTACGCCATAAAGAGGATTCTCCTGTCCTACAAGGAAAGGTGCTACAAGTGCGTAGAAGGAATCGTCTCCCAATTTCTTGCTTGTGCCAAGAAGCTTGATACTTCTGCCCATTTCTCTTGCGTATTCCATATCCTCTGGTGTGATCTTTGTAATTCCTTCTGTATAAACATTTTCAAAATTCAGGAATTTTCCATATGCCAGAGAGGAAAGAATGGCAATCTTACGGCATGCGTCCTGTCCTTCCACGTCAGCGGTAGGATCAGCCTCTGCGTAGCCTTTTTCCTGAGCCTCTTTCAGAACAGTATTGAAATCAGCGCCTTCTGTGATCATCTTATCCAGCATATAGTTAGTAGTTCCGTTCAGAATTCCGCTGACCTCATCGATCTCATCTGCGGTAAGAGAACCGTTGATGGCACGAATGATCGGGATTCCACCGCCACAGCTTGCCTCGAAAAGGAAGTTGATCTTTTTCTCTTTTGCAATTTCCATAAGCTCAGGACCATATTGGGCAACCAGAGCTTTATTTGAGGTACACACACTCTTGCCGGCTTCAAGTGCTCTTTTTGTAAAAGTATAGGCAGCACCGGTTCCTCCCATTACTTCTACTACAATTTTAACTTCCGGATCGTTTACGATCACTTCATAATCATGAACCAGAACTTTCTCAACCGGATCTCCCGGAAAATCTCTTAAGTCAAGAACGTATTTGATGTTGATCTCATCTCCGGCTCTCTTGTTAATGCTCTCATGATTGGTGTTGATGACTTCAACAACTCCGCTTCCTACTGTACCGTAGCCTAATACTGCTATGTTTATCATATGCTTACTCCCTGCCTAAAATTTTCAAATAGTGTATACCGTCTCTCTGCTCAATATCCTCCACCATAGCCTCTGCGTCGCCTTCTCCCGGAAGGATGTCAACGCTCAGCGTCAGTGTTGCGACTCCGTTAATTGGAATACTCTGATGTATGGTCAGGATATTACCGTGAAAACGGGCAATCGTCTGCAGCACCATTGATAAAAGCCCCGGCTCATCGTCCATCTGAATGATAAAGGTGATGGTCTTTCCCTTGGTCTCCTCGTGGAAAGGAAAAATATCGTCCTTATATTTGTAAAAAGAACTGCGGCTGATCCCGGTCCTTTCAGCAGCTTCCTGAACAGTAGCCACCCGTTTGGATTCCAGCAGTCTCTTGGCCTCAACCACCTTGAGAAGTACTTCCGGCACTGCCCGTTCTCTTACTACATAGTATTTTTTCTTTTCAACCTGTTTCTGCATAGTAACCTCTCTGACTGCTGTTCACACTGTGACCAGCAGCCCCCTGTCCGTTTCATAAAGACAACTGTTTTTGTACAAAAGATATATTATCATAATAAAAGAAACTCCCCCCATACAAACCAACCAGATTCGCTTTGTCCATTTTTTCTTTTTCGATTACAAGAGGGATGATCCTGGTGCCAGCCAGTTTATCTCCTTTTTTTACCGGGAAGTCCCCGTGGCGGGAAGCGATCATCATCTCCCCCAGAGAATTCACTGCCAGAAGGGCATCTCTGCGAATTTTCAGAACTCCGTTCTCGTCTGCTACCAGTTCGATCTTACCTTCTTTCACATCAGTTCCATGCATGGAATCTCCTGCACAGATTTTATACAAGATATCAGCGCCCTCATTTTCATGAAGAATGCCTTCTTTCTTTTCCCACACAAAAAGATGTTCTTTTCCAACAGAAAGGAGCAGCGGAATGTCCTCTTCTTTCACAATATGTCCTTTGGAAAACAGAACGCCTTTCTTCTCATCCTTTATAATCTGTGTAATATCATGGCAGAGGATCTGGCCTGCTGCGTCTTCGGTTCTTATTTCTTTCATTCTGCAATTCATCCTTTCGCATATAATTGCTGTTTACGATCACAATCCGGCTTTGCAAAGTTTCGCATATACGCCGTCCTTCTCCATCAGCTCCTGATGTGTACCTTCTTCTGCAATTCCATCTTCAGTCAGCACCAGGATCCTTCTGGCATTGCGGATCGTGGAAAGACGATGGGCGATCACGAAGGTGGTTCGGTCTTTGGCAAGACGTTCCAGAGATTGCTGCACCACCTTCTCACTTTCGTTATCCAGGGCGGATGTTGCCTCATCAAAGATCAGGATCGGCGGATTCTTCAGAAAAGCTCTCGCAATGGAAAGACGCTGTTTCTGTCCTCCGGAAAGCTTCACGCCACGCTGTCCAATGTCTGTGCCATAGTTATCCGGCATTTCCATAATAAAATCATGAGCATTGGCAAGCTTGGCTGCGCGGATGACTTCCTCGTCGGTAGCGTCCGGACGGCCATATCGGATATTTTCCATAATGTTTCCTGCAAACAGGTATACATCCTGCTGCACAATGCCAATCTGATTACGAAGATCCTTCAGTTTGATCTTTCGGATATCTTTTCCATCCAGATAAATGGCACCAGATGAAACATCATAAAATCTGGGGATCAGACTGCAAAGGGTAGTCTTTCCAGCTCCAGAGGTGCCTACAAGGGCAACATAGTCACCGGGCTTCACTTCCAGATTTACGTTAGAAAGCACTTTCTCATTGTGGTCTTCATAGTGGAAAGAAACATTTTCGAAACGGATATCTCCTTTTACATGATCCATAGAAACGGCATCCGGCGCATCCTCAATATCCGGCGCAATGGACATCATTTCCAGGAAGCGGTCATAACCACTGTAGCCGTTCTGGAACTGCTCGGTAAAGTTTACCAGCTTGGTAACCGGCTCTGTAAAATTGTTAATATACAAAAGGAAGGTCACAAGATCTGTGGCGCTTAAATCTCCTGCTGCCAGGAACATGGCTCCGGAAACCAGTGCAGTAACTGTGATCAGTGTGGTAAACGCATCCATGCCTGCATGATAACCTGCCATATAGCGGTAAGTCACACGCTTGGAATCCACAAAACGCTCATTTCCTTTACGGAATTTCTCAATCTCACGCTTCTCATTTCCAAAAGATTTTACCACACGGATTCCGGAAAGACTGTCCTCGATCTGGCTGTTGATCTCGCCCATGCGCACACGGTTTTCCTTAAATGCACTTTTCATCTTTTTATTATAAATCAGTGCATAGATCAGCATAATAATTACAACTGCAAAACACAGCAGCGCCATCTGCGGCTTTACATTCATAAGAATGATCAGTGCTCCGAACAGCTTGATCACTGAGATCAGAATATCCTCCGGTCCATGGTGGAGAAGCTCTGTAATATCAAAAAGATCACTTGTGATCCTGGAAAGAAGCTGACCGACCTTCTGATTATCATAAAATGCAAAAGAGAGCTTCTGGTAATGGCTGAATATCTCGTTTCGCATATCATGCTCAATATAAGCACCCATCATATGTCCATAATAGGTGATAAAATAACGGCTTCCAAGCTGCACCAGGATCAATACCAGCATTCCCACCCCGATTTTCAAAATCATGGTCTTCGCTTCAGCCGCTGGCATTTCACTTATGGAATTCATAATATAACGAACCATCAGTGGAATGACAAGTGTCACTGCTGCCCCAAGGAATGCAAAAAAAAGATCTGCAAAAAACAGTCCCCTATATGGTTTATAATAGCCTGCAAGCATCTTTAATCTGCCAGGCTGTTTTTTCTCTTGTTTCATATGATTCTCCTCCGCTTTTGCTGCTATATTTTTGTAAGACATCAGCAAAAATTTTCATACAGAGTTTATTATAAACCGATGAGGACTGTTTTGTCAAAATGCTTCTGTAATTTGTATAACTATTTTTAGGGTTACTGTTCACTCCGTTCACAGTAACGCGCTTCGCGATGCACAGAAATCATGC
>ERZ772954.2450-NODE-2450-length-11857-cov-2.949839_pt1 | contig 11857 bp, 9 predicted proteins | sample MGYA00580684_ERZ772954 | MGnify/ENA primary metagenome ERZ772954 (study PRJEB29015, sample SAMEA2737654) | human gut metagenome | biome: human gut; feature: human-associated habitat; material: faeces | place: China | collected 2012 ...
ATAGGTTCATCGAGGAAACAGAGTTTAGCTTCACGACTCATAACCAAAATCAACTGAACTTTTTCTTTGTTACCTTTTGAAAGGTCTTTAAGGCGCAAATCAGGCTGAAGCTTTAAATCCTCCAAGAGTTGCAAGGCAAGAGGATAGCGGAAGTCAGCATAGAAATCTTGGAAGAAGTCCAAGTAGTATTGGATAGTCTTACTTTCATCTAAATAAGTTGTATCAGGTAGATATGCCACTTGAGCTTTGGTGATAGGTGATGGCTGAAATCCATTAATAGTTACTAAACCAGAAGTTGGTTGAAGGAGGCCATTCAAAATCTTGATGAGAGTTGTTTTACCACTACCGTTTGGTCCTAAAAGACCAATGATTTTACCTGACGGGATAGACATGGTCACATCTCTAAGGGCTGGAATACCATTATAGGTTTTGGTGAGATTTGTTAGAGTTACAATATCAGTCATCGGTCTATAAGTCCTTTCCTGTTTGTTCAATGTAGTCAGTAATGATAGCTTTGATTTCAGGTGAGCTAAAACCAATGGCTGCCATCTCAGTGACAAAGTTTTTCATGAGACTTTGGGCAATCTCGTGTCGTTTTTGATCAATAAGTTTTTCATCTTCAGTAACAAAGCGACCAGAGGTACGGGCAGAATAGACCAGCCCCTCTTTTTCAAGTTCTTGGAAGGCTCTTTGTACGGTGTTGGGATTGACCCCAGCTTCTTGAGCAAACTCCCTTACGGGTAAGAGTTGTTGTCCCATACTTAATTCCTTGGAAGCTATCTTCAATTTGACGCGGTAGGCGATTTGGAGATAGATTGGCGATTTTTCATCAAATGTCCAAGCCATAAGAGACTCCTTTCTAAAAGTATAATAGTATTATTTTTGTACTACCGTAATGATACAACTAAAATGATGAATTTGCAAGTAAAATGCCATATTTTCTCTAATTTCTTTGGCTTTTCCCAAACTTATATTCCTATTTTTGGTACAATAGGGGCAAGTATATTCGACCTGAAGGGAGATTATTTTGAAAATTTTAGCAACAGATATGGACGGTACCTTTCTAGACCATCTTGGTGCCTATGATAAGGCGCGATTAAATAGCCTTTTGGAAGCCTGTGAAGCAAAAGATTACGTTTTTACTGTAGCTTCTGGCAGAGCTCTCTTGGCCTTGGAGGAGCTCTTTGATGGGTTTGTGGACCGTATTGCTATTATTGCAGAAAACGGAGCCTTGGTTCAGTACAAGGGTGAGGTCCTGTTTGAGTCCAAGCTAGAACCTAAGGATTATTTGGAAATTGCAGATACAACCCTAGCCTTGCCAACTTGCGAGGGGGTTCTCTTGTCAGGCCGTCGTGGTGCCTACGCACCAAACGATGCAGATCCAGCCTATCTTAAGGCTATGGAACGTTACTATGAAAATGTTATGGCAACGGACCTTGAAGCGGTCACAGATGATATTTTCAAGGTAACTGCTAAGTTCCAAGGAGATACCATTATGGAACGTGGTGACTACCTTAACACAATTTTTGAGGATATGACAGCTGTGACAACTGGGTTTGATTCCATGGATATTATCCTTAAAGGGGTAGATAAAGGCTTTGGTCTCTACCATCTTTGTCAAGAGTTGGGGCGCCAGGCTTCAGATGTTGTGGCCTTTGGTGATAACCTCAACGATATGGAGATGTTGACCTTTGCAGGACGTGCGGTTGCTACGGAAAATGCGCGTGATGAGATTAAGGCAGTGGCAGATGAGGTGATTGGTCACCATAAAGACGGTGCAGTCTTTGACTACATGGAAGGATTGGTGGGCTCAGATGTCTGATATTAAATTATTGGCCTTGGACTTAGATGGGACGCTCTTTACCAAGGATAAGCAAGTAACAGCTGAGAATAGAGCTGCTCTGAAGGCAGCAGAAGCAAAGGGTGTTCATGTGGTTATTACCACTGGTCGTCCCTTGCCAGCTATTACTCATATCTTGGAAGATTTGGGCTTGTTGGATGATAAGCACTATAGTGTGACCTTCAATGGTGGCTTGGTTCAGCGTAATAATGGGGATATCCTCATAAAGAAGGAGATGAGTCGAGAAGACTTAAAGCAGATTTATGCGGTCTTCCAACCTCTAGGTCTCCCTATGGATGTTATCAGTGATGGCATTGTCTATGGTGTGCCAAGTAAAGGCAATCATTCTCTCTATCGTCAGGCTAACCCTACCTTGACCTTCGTTGATGTGGAGAGTATTGATGACATTCCTGAAAATATCGTCTATAATAAGGTAGTTACGGTCTGTGAGGAAGCATTTTTGGATGCCCAAATTGAAAAACTACCTAAACAGCTATACCAGAATTTTGAAGTTTTTAAGTCTCGTGAGATTATCCTTGAGGTCATGCCGAAAGGGGTTCATAAGGCTGTAGGCTTGAAACTTTTGTCTGATTATCTTGCCCTTGATAAAAGTCAGGTCATGGCTATGGGAGATGAGGAAAATGACTTGACCATGTTGGAGTGGGCTGGTCTAGGTGTAGCTATGGCAAATGCTGTTCCTAAGGTTAAGGCTGTTGCTAAGGCGGTAACGACAAAAACTAATGAGGAATCTGGAGTGGCTGAGGCCATCCACAAATATATTCTAGAGAAATAAGGAGAACCAAATGGGTCTATTTGATCGATTATTTGGACAAGAGGAAAACCAGTCACAGGAAACTGGAGCAAATCAAGGAATTTCAGAAACTGAAGCGCTTGATAATCAAGACTTGTCAACAAGTGAAGGGGCAAGTGAAAGCCAAACTGAACAGCTCAGTGAGTCAGAGACTCAGGTAGAAGAGATTTCATCCACAGAATCTGTTGAAGAAAGCGAATCTACAGTGACAGAAGAAAGTGAAGCAGCGTCTGATGAAAAACTTTCTGTAGATGATCAGGCATCAAGCGAAGCAGAAGAAGTGTCAGACTCAGAAGAAAGCCAAGTTGCTGTGGATAACCACTTCGCAGATGTCATGGCTGATTACTATGCTAAGAAGGCTCAGGTAGCTGCTGCCGCAGAAAAAGGTGAAACAGTCACTTTTGAAGCTGTTCAAACCCGTAAAGTTGAGGAAAAACCTGAAGAAGTTCAATCTTCAAAACCTGAAACGGAACAAGAAAAGTACAACCGTACCCTTAAGAAGACGCGTACAGGTTTTGCAGCTCGCTTGAATGAATTCTTTGCGAATTTCCGTCGTGTTGATGAGGAGTTCTTCGAAGAATTGGAAGAAATGCTGATTCTTTCCGATGTTGGTGTTAATGTTGCAACGCAATTAACGGAAGACTTGCGCTATGAAGCCCGCCTTGAAAATGTCAAAAAGACTGAAGATTTGCAACGCTTGATTATCGAAAAACTTGTGGACATCTACGAGAAGGATGATGTCTACAAGGAGCAGATTAATTTCCAAGATGGTTTGACAGTCATGCTTTTCGTTGGTGTCAACGGGGTTGGTAAGACAACGTCTATCGGTAAGTTGGCGCATAAATACAAACAAGAAGGCAAAAAAGTTATGTTGGTAGCTGCTGATACCTTCCGTGCGGGAGCTGTAGCTCAGTTGGTTGAGTGGGGACGTCGTGTTGATGTGCCAGTAGTGACTGGTGCTGAGAAGGCTGACCCAGCTTCAGTGGTCTTTGACGGTATGGAAAAGGCTCTTGCTGAGGGAGTTGACGTCCTCATGATTGATACTGCGGGTCGTTTGCAAAATAAAGACAATCTTATGGCAGAGCTTGAAAAGATTGGTCGTATTATCAAACGTGTGGTTCCAGAAGCACCTCATGAAACCCTCTTGGCCTTGGATGCCTCAACAGGTCAAAATGCGCTTAGCCAGGCCAAGGAATTTTCAAAAATCACACCTCTTACAGGTCTTGTCTTGACTAAGTTGGACGGTAGTGCCAAGGGTGGTGTGGTTCTAGCCATTCGCCAAGAGTTGGATATTCCAGTTAAGTTAATTGGTTTTGGTGAGAAAATTGATGATATTGGTGAGTTCCATTCAGAAGAATTCATGCAAGGTCTCTTGACTGGTTTGGTTTAAAAGAGTGTTTAAAAAGAGTGAGTACTGGGAAAAAGGATTCACTCTTTTTAATGGTGTCCTCACCTTGAAAAAAGTCACTTTTATTGGTAAAATAGTAAGGAAAAACGCATGCTCTGAAAAGTGAGCTGTAACTTAATCACTGAACAACCCCTAAGCCAAAAAAAGAGATGGTTACTTTCTCTTTTTTAAGGTGAGTCATAAGAAGATTTTTAATCTTAGTTTAAGGAGAAGACATGTCTGAACGTGGACTTTTGATTGTTTTTTCAGGGCCTTCTGGTGTCGGAAAAGGAACTGTTCGTCAGGAGATTTTTTCAACACCTGACCATAAATTTGAATACTCAGTATCAATGACCACGCGTGCTCAACGTCCTGGTGAAGTTGATGGGAAGGATTATTTCTTCCGTTCGCGTGAGGAATTTGAAGAGCTTATTCGTAATGGTCAAATGTTGGAATATGCTGAATATGTGGGGAACTACTACGGAACACCTTTGACTTATGTTAATGAAACCTTGGATAAAGGTATTGATGTTTTCCTTGAAATCGAGGTTCAAGGTGCCCTTCAGGTTAAGAAAAAGGTCCCAGATGCTGTCTTCATCTTTTTGACACCACCAGACTTGAATGAGCTACAAGAACGTTTGGTTGGTCGTGGAACAGATTCTGAGGAAGTTATTGCTCAACGTATCGAGCGTGCGCGTGAAGAAATTGCTCTTATGAGCGAATACGATTATGCCATTGTTAATGACGAAGTGCCTTTGGCTGCTGAGCGTGTCAAACGTGTCATTGAAGCAGAACACTTCCGAGTTGACCGTGTGATTGGCCGCTATCGTAATATGATTTCTGAAAAGAAATTATCAGATAAATAAATTAGAAATAGGTATAGAATTATGATGTTGAAACCCTCTATTGACAAACTTTTGGATAAAGTGCCTTCAAAATATTCATTGGTTATTTTGCAAGCAAAACGCGCCCATGAATTGGCCGCTGGTGCTGAACCAACTCAAGAGTTTACGTCAGTAAAACCAACCCTTCAAGCCCTTGAAGAAATTGAATCTGGTAATGTGACTATTCACCCAGATCCAGAATCTAAACGTGAATTGGCACGTTTGAAAGTTATCCAAGCACGTCTTGCTGCTGAGGAAGAAGAACGTAAAATCAAAGAACAAATCGCTAAAGAAAAAGAAGAAGGCGATAAAATCTAAAATCAAAGTCATGCTTTGGTTTATGAGGAGAGGGGAGCTGAGGCATAGTGTCTCAGCTTCCTTCTTTATGATGATAATCAAGAGCTCAGCTTTTCTTGGGCTTGAAAGATACTGGTCTTAAGGAAGTGACAGGAGGAAATTTATGGTTTTAGTAGCACAAATTATTGTAGACGTTCCTCTGATGCAGACGGACAGACCTTATAGTTACCTTATCCCTGAAGCTATGCAAGGTCAAATTGCCATTGGTATGCGAGTGCATGTACCTTTCGGTAAAGGAAATCGTCTATTGCAAGGCTTTGTTATTGGTTTAGAAGAGCAGGAGAACTTGAGAGACTTTCCTGAATTAAAACCTATCGCTGAGCTTTTAGATTATGAGCCAGTCCTTAATCAGGATCAACTGGATTTGGCTGATCAGATGCGACATACGGTCTTTTCCTATAAGATTTCCATCTTGAAGTCAATGCTACCTGGTCTCCTTAATTCCCAGTACGATAAGGTTATCATGGCGACTGATAAACTGGATGAAGAGGATAAACAGACTTTTCTTCAGGGGCAGGATCATGTTCTTTTCTCGCAGTTGTCAGAGGAGCAGCGTCAAGCCATTCCTCGTCTGGTCCAGTCTGGGCGTGTAACGGTTGATTACCTTGCTAAGGATAAGCAGAACATTAAGACTGAGAAGCACTATAGTGTTCAAAAGGGCATTCTTGAGACTTTGGCTATTTCGCAACGGGCTAAGAGGCGTTTGGAGATGCGAGACTTCTTGCTCGAGAAGAGCGAGCCAGGGAAGGTGGCAGACCTCCACAAGCTTTTTTCACGAGATGTGGTTAAGTTTTTCATTGAAGCTGGTGCCTTGGTCATCACTGAAGTTGAGGTCAATCGTGCCGATAGCTACTTTGAAAAGGTAGAGAAGACGGATTTTCTTGAGCTTAATGTTCAACAGGCGCATGCGGTTGAAGAAATGACGCGCCAAATTGGACAAGGCGGCAAACCATTCTTATTGGAAGGGGTAACGGGATCAGGTAAGACAGAGGTCTATCTGCATCTTATCGAGAGGACCTTGGCTATGGGGAAAACAGCTATTGTCTTGGTGCCAGAGATTTCCCTGACGCCCCAAATGACCAATCGTTTCATTTCACGTTTTGGGGACTTGGTGGCCATTATGCATTCAGGCTTGTCAGACGGTGAGAAATTTGACGAGTGGCGTAAGGTTAGATCTGGCCAGGCCAAGGTTGTGGTAGGAGCACGTTCGGCTATCTTTGCTCCCTTGGACAATATCGGAGCTATCATTATCGATGAGGAACATGAGGCTACTTATAAACAAGAATCCAATCCTCGCTACCATGCTAGAGATGTGGCCTTGCTTAGGGCTAAGAGTCATGGAGCCGTGCTTGTTCTTGGTTCAGCAACACCGTCTATTGAGACTCGGGCGAGAGCTCAGAAAGGGGTTTACCATTTTCTTGAGTTGACTCAGAGGGCTAATCCTAATGCCAAAATTCCTCAGGTGGAAGTGGTGGACTTTAAGGATTTTGTGGGCCGTCAAGAGGCTAGTGATTTTACGCCACCTCTCTTAGAGAAAATCCGAGAACGCTTGGCACGTAAGGAACAAGTCGTGCTAATGTTGAACCGTCGTGGCTATTCCTCTTTTGTCATGTGTCGTGACTGTGGCTATGTGGATGATTGTCCCAACTGTGATATTTCATTGACCTTGCACATGGATACTAAGACCATGAATTGCCACTATTGTGATTTTCAAAAAGCAATACCACATGTCTGTCCTAACTGTCAGAGCCGTCAGATTCGCTATTATGGGACTGGGACACAGAAGGCTTATGACCAATTGACGGAACTTTTGCCAGAAGCCAAAGTGATTCGTATGGATGTTGATACGACACGTAAGAAAGGGGCTCACGAGAAACTCTTGGAGGCCTTTGGAAGTGGTAAGGCCGACATTTTGCTTGGAACTCAGATGATTGCCAAGGGCTTGGATTTTCCAAATGTTACCTTGGTAGGGGTCTTGAATGCAGATACGTCGCTAAATTTACCAGATTTTCGTTCAGCTGAACGTACCTTCCAACTGTTGACTCAGGTGGCTGGTCGTGCTGGTCGTGCGGATAAGGAAGGGGAAGTTATTATTCAAACCTATAATCCTAGTCATTATGCCATTCGGTTTGCACAGCAACAGGATTATGAAGGTTTCTACGCCTATGAAATGGGGATTCGACGTCAGTTGGCCTATCCGCCTTATTTCTATACGGTAGGGATTACGCTTTCTCACAAGGATGAAGAGTTTGTAGTTCGCAAGAGCTATGAGGTTATGGCTTATTTAAGAGAGCACCTGTCAGACAAGGTGACCTTCCTAGGGCCTGCGCCTAAGCCAATTGCCCGAACACATAACCTTTATCATTATCAGATTATTATCAAATATCGTTTTGAGGATAACTTGGAAGAAACGCTTAATAGGGTCCTCGATATGACTCAGGAACCTGAAAACAAGGACCTGCGTTTGATTATTGATCACGAACCTCAGAATTTTACCTAATCTAGAAAAGGAAGAATATGACAAAATTAGTATTTATGGGAACGCCTGCCTTTTCAGCGACAGTGCTGGAAGGACTTTTGACCGATGAGCATTATGATATTGTCGCTGTGGTGACGCAACCAGACCGTGCTGTCGGCCGTAAAAAAGAAATCCGCATGACACCGGTCAAAGAAGTAGCCTTGGTGCATGACTTGTCGATTTATCAACCTGAAAAGTTGTCAGGTTCTGAAGAAATGGCACAACTTATGTCACTTGGTGCTGATGGAATTGTTACTGCGGCTTATGGACAATTCTTGCCAAGTAAGTTGCTTGATAGCATGGATTTTGCAGTGAATGTCCACGCTTCACTCCTGCCAAAATACCGTGGTGGAGCACCTATCCATTATGCCATTATCAATGGTGATGCAGAAGCGGGTGTGACGATTATGGAAATGGTCAAGGAAATGGATGCTGGTGACATGGTTAGCCAAAAGGCCTTGCCAATTCTTGACGAGGATAATGTTGGTACCATGTTTGAAAAATTGGCAGTCTTGGGTCGTGACCTCTTGCTTGAAACCTTGCCTGCCTATATCGCTGGAGAAATCAAACCTGTTCCTCAAGATGCCAGTCAAGTAACGTTTTCGCCAAATATTAGCCCAGAAGAGGAGCGCCTTGATTGGAATAAGCCGGCTCGTGACATCTTCAATCAAATCCGTGGTATGTACCCATGGCCTGTGGCCCATACCTTGCTTGATGGCAAACGTTTCAAAATTTATGAAGCGGATTTGGCAGAAGGTCAAGGACAGGCTGGTCATATTATTGAAAAAACCAAGAAGAGTTTGGTAGTTGCGACTGGCCAAGGAGCCATTTCGCTTAAGACAGTTCAACCTGCAGGAAAACCTCGTATGGCTATTGCTGATTTCCTTAATGGGGTCGGACGCAATCTTGAAGTAGGTGATGCATTTGGCCAATGATTGGAAAAAAACAGCTCGTGGACAGGCACTCGAAGTCTTAGAAGAGGTCTTCCAGGAAGGGGCTTACTCAAATATTGCTCTCAATGCACATCTGAGCAAGTCGAATCTGACAGATAAGGACAAGGCCTTGGTGACGGAAATTGTCTATGGGACCGTGGCTCGTAAGATTACTTTGGAGTGGATTCTAGCCCATGTCATTGAGGACCGTGATAAGCTTGAGCCTTGGGTTTATGACCTCTTGCTCTTAAGTCTCTATCAGCTAGCCTATTTAGATAAGATTCCAGCTCATGCGGTAGTTAATGATGCCGTTTCTATTGCTAAAAATCGTGGCAATAAAAAGGGGGCTGAGAAGTTGGTAAATGCGGTTCTTCGTAAACTATCTAGCCAGCCTTTGCCAGATCCAAGCCAGATTAAACGTGTCAATAAACGCTATTCTGTTCAGTATTCTCTACCTGTGTGGTTGGTTAAAAAACTTATCGACCAGTATGGAGAAGCCCGTGCCCTTGCTATTTTCCAAAGCCTCTTTGTGAGAAATAAGGCTAGTGTGCGTGTAACGGATGCGTCACGTTTGGAAGAGATAGCGGAGACCACTGGGGCTGAGCGTTCAGTCCTATCACCAGTCGGGCTTGTTAAGTCTTCAGGTTACTTTGCTGGGACAGATTATTTTAAAGAGGGCTTATTGACCATTCAGGATGAGACCAGTCAACTGGTTGCACCAACTTTAGGGATTCAAGGCGAGGAAGAAATCCTGGATGCCTGTGCGGCACCTGGTGGTAAGACGGTTCATATGGCCTCTTATTTGACGAGTGGACATGTGACGGCGCTTGACCTCTATGATCATAAGCTTGCCCTTATCGAAGAAAATGCACAACGTCTTGGCCTAGCTGATAAGGTTAAGACACAGAAACTAGATGCAAGTAAGGTACATCAAGTCTTTCCGGCTGATAGTTTTGACAAGATTTTAGTCGATGCTCCTTGTTCAGGGATTGGACTCATTCGTCGGAAACCCGACATCAAATATAACAAGGACCTCCAAGACTTTGAGTCCCTTAAGGCTGTGCAGTTGGATATCCTATCCAGCGTTTGTCAAACCCTACGAAAAGGTGGTATAATAACATATAGTACTTGCACCATCATAGCAGAAGAAAATCAAGAGGTGATTCAAGCCTTTCTTGAGAGCCATCCTGATTTTGAGCAAGTTGCCTTAGACCATCTATGTAAGGACATCGTGGTCAATGGCTGTTTGGCAATTACCCCCGAACAGTATTTAACTGATGGTTTTTTCATCGCACAGTTGCGTAAAAAAGCTTAGGGTTACAGAGGAGGAAATGCTGACGCAAGTCAGAAAGAAAACTATGGAAATATCATTATTAACGGACATTGGCCAAAAACGGTCAAATAACCAAGATTTTGTTAATAAGTTTGTCAACCAAGCTGGTGTTACCCTTGTCGTTGTTGCAGATGGAATGGGTGGACACCGTGCTGGAAATATTGCCAGTGAGATGTCAGTGACTGACCTTGGTCGTGACTGGATTAACACTGATTTTCGTGAGTTGAGTCAAATTCGTGATTGGATGATTGCTGCCATTGATGCAGAAAATCGTAAAATCTATGAACTTGGCCAAAACGAAGAATATAAGGGAATGGGAACAACTATTGAGGTTCTTGCCTTTGTTGATAACGCTGTGATTTTTGCTCATGTTGGAGATTCACGTATTGCCCTTATCCGTAATGGTGAGTATAAGCAATTGACGAATGACCACTCTTTGGTCAATGCTCTGATTAAGGCTGGTCAATTGACAAAAGAGGAAGCAGCTGTTCATCCACAACGTAATATTATTACACAATCTGTAGGGCAGGCCGCTCCAATTGAAGCTGATCTTGGTGTCCAACAATTGGAACCAGGAGACTATATTCTGGCTAATTCAGACGGCCTAACTAACATGATTTCAACCGAACAGATTGTTCATATTGTTAACAGTCCTGGTTTCCTTGAAGAAAAAACCAGTCGTCTAGTAGCCGCTGCTAATGAGGCAGGTGGTCTTGACAATATTACCGTTGCCCTCGTTAAAGTAGAAAGTGAGGAAGGATAATGATCCAAGTTGGCAAATTGTTTGCTGGACGTTATCGAATCCTTAAAGCTATCGGACGTGGTGGTATGGCGGATGTTTATCTGGCTAATGACCTGATCTTGGATAATGAGAAAGTGGCCATTAAGGTGCTTCGTACTAATTATCAAACCGATCAGGTAGCTGTAGCACGTTTCCAGCGTGAAGCACGTGCCATGGCAGAACTCAGTCATCCCAATATCGTTGCAATCCGAGACATTGGCGAAGAAGACGGCCAGCAGTTCTTGGTGATGGAGTACGTGGATGGTTCGGACTTGAAGAAATATATTCAAGACCATGCGCCACTTTCTAACCAAGATGTTGTGCGTATCATGGGGGAGGTTCTTTCCGCCATGACTCTTGCCCATCAAAAGGGTATTATCCACCGTGACCTTAAGCCACAAAACGTTCTTTTAACTAAGGACGGTACAGCCAAGGTCACAGACTTCGGAATTGCGGTTGCCTTTGCAGAGACTAGTCTAACTCAAACCAACTCTATGTTGGGTTCTGTCCACTACCTCTCACCAGAGCAGGCGCGTGGATCTAAAGCAACTATCCAAAGTGATATCTATGCTATGGGTATCATGCTCTTTGAAATGTTGACAGGGCGTATTCCATATGATGGTGATAGTGCAGTTACCATCGCTCTTCAGCATTTCCAAAAACCATTACCATCAATCTTGGCTGAGAATCATAATGTTCCTCAGGCATTGGAAAATGTGGTTATTCGAGCGACAGCTAAAAAGCTTGAAAATCGTTATAACAGTACTTTGGAAATGAGCCGAGATTTAGTAACTAGCTTATATCCTAGCCATAGCCGTGATGCGAAGGTAGTCTTTGATGACATGACGGATACTAAGACTTTGCCTAAGGTTACTCCAGTTCCGTCAGTAAGCTCTGAGAAAAAGGCAACTGCCAAGTCATCAGAGTCAAAACAAGCTGTAAGTAAGCAACCAAGGAAAAAGTCAACATTAGCTACACGCGCCGGTTCTCCACCTCCGCCACACCGATTGCGGC
>ERZ772954.2451-NODE-2451-length-11854-cov-6.044665_pt1 | contig 11854 bp, 7 predicted proteins | sample MGYA00580684_ERZ772954 | MGnify/ENA primary metagenome ERZ772954 (study PRJEB29015, sample SAMEA2737654) | human gut metagenome | biome: human gut; feature: human-associated habitat; material: faeces | place: China | collected 2012 ...
AGAACGCACAGGTCGTTGTGGTGAAGGACGGCACCGACTACACCTCCACCGCCGACCTCATCGGCAAGACCGTGGTGGCCGAGGCCGGCTCTGCCGGTGAGACCACCATCACCGAGGACGCCGACCTGTCTCAGGCTGATTTCATCTCCAAGGCTGTTCAGACCGACTGCCTGATGGAAGTCGCCGCTGGCACTGCTGACGCCGCCATCCTCGACCTGACTCTGGCTTCTGCCATGATCGGCGAGGGTACCGACTACGCAAACCTCAAGATGGTGGATGAGCTGAACGTCGAGGAGTACGGCGTGGCCTTCCGCAAGGACAGCGACGTGGCCGAGGCTGTGGACAATGCATTCGACGAGCTGAAGGCTGACGGCACCATGCAGACTCTGGCCGACAAGTACGGCCTGACTCTGGCTGAGTAACTTACATTATAAACGGATAGGTGTAGTGATTCTGTGACTGTGATTTTGGAGCGTCTGACCGGCGCATTCGCGCTCAACTGTGAGCTGTTCTTTCTGACCTTGCTGTTTTCGCTGCCGCTGGGCCTTGTGGTGGCCTTTGGCTCCATGAGCCGGTGCGCACCGCTGCGGGGCGTCGTCAAGACCTTCGTGTGGGTCATCCGCGGTACGCCGCTGATGCTCCAGATCATCGTCATCTACCTTGGCCCCGGCCTGCTGGGTATGACCAACCCCTGGCCCTCCGGCTCTTCGGGCCGTCTGGTGGCGGCGGTGGTGGCTTTCGCCATCAACTACGCCTGCTACTTCTCTGAGATTTACCGCGGCGGCATCGAGGCTGTGCCGAAAGGCCAGACCGAGGCCGGTCAGGTGCTTGGCATGACCAAGAGCCAGATCTTTTTCAAGGTCACGCTCCTGCAGGTCGTCAAGCGCATCCTGCCCCCGATGGGCAACGAGGTCATCACGCTGGTGAAGGATACCTCGCTGGCGAACGTCATCGCCAACAAGGAGATCATCATGATGGCGAAGGAGTACAGCGCCAAGGGCCTGATCTGGCCGCTGTTCTCCACCGCGATCTTCTTCCTCGTCTTTGTCGGCGCACTCACCCTGCTGCTGGACTGGGCCGAGAAAAAGATGGACTATTTCCGCTGCTAAGGAGGATACTGAATTATGGCATTACTCGAAGCCTCTGGCATCGGGAAGAATTTCGGCGAGACGAAAGTTCTCAAGGACATCTCGCTCACACTGGAACAGGGCGAGGCGCTGGCGATCATCGGCTCGTCCGGCTCGGGCAAGACGACGCTGCTGCGCTGCCTGAACTTTTTGGAGCGTCCCGACACCGGCGTCATCAGGGTGAACGGCGAGACCATGTGGGACGCCGCCGACCCTGCCACCCAGCGGGAGAGCGAGGTGCGGAAAAAGCGCCTCCACTTCGGTCTCGTGTTCCAGAACTTCAACCTCTTCCCCCAGTACACCGCGCTGGAAAACGTGATGCTGGCGGGGGAGCTTCTGGCAAAGGAGCAGCCTGACTACAAGGCCAACAAAAAGGCCATCCACGCCCAGCTGGAAGCACAGGCCCGTGACCTGCTGGCCCAGATGGGCCTGTCGGAGCGGGCAGGCCACTACCCCCACCAGCTCTCCGGCGGTCAGCAGCAGCGGGTGGCCATCGCCCGCGCACTGGCGCTCCACCCGGACATCCTCTGCTTCGATGAGCCCACCAGCGCCCTTGACCCGGAGCTGACCGGCGAAGTCCTCCGCGTCCTGCGGGACCTCGCCGACCGCAAGACCACCATGATCATCGTTACCCATGAGATGCACTTCGCCCGGGACGTGGCCGACCGCATCCTATTCATGGACGGCGGCGTCGTGGTGGAGGAAGGCCCGGCCCGCCAGCTCATCGACCACCCCCAGGAGGAGCGCACCAAGCAGTTTTTGGCGCACTACTCTGAATAAGACAGGCTATGGCCCTCCCCGCTCGGGAGGGCTTTTTTGCGCCATTCACGCCGAAAACGCCACGATTCGCGCAGTTTTTATTTACATTCTCCGGATTTTTTGGTAAGCTTGTATCGAAAAAGGCTGATTTTTCAAAAGACGAACAGACCAAAGGAGGACAGACTATGAGACTGAAGAGCGCACTCCGGCGGGGCGTGGCCGCTGCCGTCATCGCGGGCATCGTGGTGAGTTCCGGCATCCCGGCCTATGCGGCCCGGTGGGACATCGCCAACGGCGACATCACCGTGAAAGCGGGCGACGCCGAAGGAAAGAACAAGGTCTCACAGGGCGAGACCATCGACAAGGACGACACCAACACCGTCATCACCGGCGAGTCGGATAAGAACACCGTCACCATCGACACCTCCGAGGGCAACGTGGACGTCACCTTCGACGACCTGAAGATCGACGTCAGCGGCAAGAAGGAGGGGGATGGCAGCGATGACAGCCCTGTCCGGGAGAGCAATGCAGCCGTCACCGTGAAGGGTGACCACGATGCGGCCATCGAGCTGGACGGCGACAACGAGCTGAAGAGCGGCGACTACAATGCGGGCCTCGAAAAGAACGGCCATGAGTCGGAGGGAACGCTGACCATCAAGGACGACAACGATACCAAAGGCGCGCTGACCGCTGAGGGCGGCTTCGGCGGCGCAGGCATCGGCGGCGGCATCGAGAGCACCGGCAGCAACATCACCATCCGGGGCGGCACCATCGAGGCTGTGGGCGGGAGCAACGCGGCAGGCATCGGCGACGGAGCAGGCCGCGCGTCGGACGACACCGACGACCCGAACCCGGGAGACCTCTACATCTGCGGCGACGCCGAGGTGACGGCCAAGGCGGGAAGCCAGATGACGGACGCCAAGGCCCCGGCCATCGGCGGCAGCTACGGCGAAGTACCCACGGAGAACCTTTCTGACGATGAACATAAGGTGACGGGAGGACGGCTGACCCGTCTGAACGCGGACGGCACCGTGATGGAGGGGATGGGCTACGACTACACCTCCACCCCCAAGCCCCAGCCGGACGACGACGAGGACGACGATGATGATGACGTCCCGCCCCCGGCACAGGAGAACGCTCCCGAACCCCTGCCCGGCGGCATGGTGGTGGGCGGCTTCTTTTCCAGCCGGGTCACCATCCAGCGGTTGGATTCTGCTTTGGCCATTATTGAGAGCACCGACCCCATGGTCGGCAGCGTAAAGGCCGGCAGCGTCGGAGTTGTCCAGTGGCTGGACCCTGCGGTGGTCGCGGAGAGCAGCACCGACCCCATGGCCGGCGACGCCGGAGAGGTCCTCACCCCGGGGGGTGTGGTGCTTATTGAGAGCGCCGCTCCCCGGTCCACCGTCACCACCGACATCTCCAGTCTCCGGGAGGACGGCGTGGAGGACATCTTCTTCCGCTATGAGGACACCATGACCCACTATAGCGTGGACAAGATGGCCGACGCGGCGGGCGAGGACGCTGACGTGGAGCTGAAGCAGAACAGGGAGGACATCAGCCTCCGGCTGGACGGCGAAACGCGGGACGACCTGTCGGAGCGCTATCAGGAGTGGGTGCCGGTGCAGACGCCAGAGCCGCAGGAGCGGCTGATATTGACCCACGAAGGGGTAGAGCAAAAAACGAGTGAAGAGCTCAGACGTGAACGCGACGAATTACTGAAACAAGAGCTGGAGATGATGGACTTCCAACTCGCGAAAAAAAGGGACGACCTCCCGAGTTTGGATTGGTGGCTCGAGCCTGCGAGAGAGGAAACGCCGGGAATCGGGCTTGACGAGTCCCTGAAACAGCTGGCTTCCCGATTTGAGGCCATCGCTCCCGAGGAGGATAAGCCACGGCTTTTCCTGCTGGAAACCACCGTCCCGGATGGCACAAAGTATACCAATCTGTTGGAGAGTGACCTGCGGAGCTATGCCGACCTTGGCGATGACTGGGAGGACCTGCCGGATACCCAGGGTGAGATAAAGCTCTGGATACCGGAGGACTTGGGGCAGCCCAAAGAAATAAGCATCTCAAAGGAGAGCCTGAGCAGCATCGACGGCATTGCATGATACACAAAACGAAAGGAGATGTACGATGAGACTGAAAAGCGCACTCCGGCGGGGCGTGGCCGCCGCCGTCATCGCGGGCATCGTGGTGAGCTCCGGCATCCCGGCCTATGCGAAAACATGGAACATCGCCGACGGCGACATTACGGTCAAAGGTGCGAGCGATGAAAGCGGAAACTATAACAATGTCAAGCAGGGTGAAAAGGATTTCGAGAAGGATGAGGGGGAGACCGTCATCACCGGCGAGTCGGATAAGAACACCGTCACCATCGACACCTCCGGCGGCAAAGTGGACGTCACCTTCGATGACCTGAAGATCGACGTCAGCGGCAAGACCGAGGTGGATGGCAGCGGTGACGGCTCAGTTGATAAGGGCAAAGCTGCTGTTCGGGTCGAGGGCGGCGGCGATGCGACCATCGAGCTGGACGGCGCCAACGAGCTGAAGAGCGGCAGCCACAATGCTGGCCTCGAGAAGAACGAACACGAGTCGAAAGGCACGTTGACCATCAAGGACGACAACGACACCAAAGGCTCCCTCACCGCCGAAGGCGGCAAAGACGGCGCAGGCATCGGCGGCGGCTACGAAAGCGGCGCCGGAAACATCGAGATCACCGGCGGCACGGTAGAAGCCGTGGGCGGTGAGGGTGCTGCCGGTATCGGCGGCGGTGTGTACGGCCCGGGCCGCGACATCGAAATCTCCGGCGGCAAGGTGTCGGCCACGGGCGGCAGCTACAGCGGCGACCCCCGCCCCGGCGCGGCAGGCCTCGGCGACGGCGCGGGTGCGTGGTCTGAGATAGACCCGGATGCGCCGCCCAGCAATCCCAATCACATCTATATCTCCGGCGACGCCGAGGTGGAGGCCAAGGCAGGCGCAAGCACCGGCGGCGAAACTGCGGCCATCGGCGGCGGCATGGTCGGCGAGATCTCCAATGACGCCCTCTCTAACGACGACCACAAGGTGACGGGCGGCAGTCTGACCCGCTACGACCCCGACGGGAAGAAGATGGAGGACTACAGCTACGACCGGCGGACGCCCTCCCAACCGGAGCAGCCGGACAAGCCGGAACAGCCCGATGATACCGAGAACGACGAGGACGACGACGAGGACGACGCTCCAAGCGTGCAGACCGGCGAGGTGCCGGACCGTGTGAAGCAGATGTACGAGACCGTCGGCGTGATCACCCATCTGGATGGCACACAGGAGCTTGGTAATGTGGCCACGGCGGAGTATGACCCGGTCAACAAGATCCTGAGCTTCGATGCCCACAGCACACTCTTTCGGATGACAGGCGACTCGCTGCGGGAGCTTGCAAAGGAGGTCCATGAGCTTCGCATCCGGTTCCTTGATGGGGAAGGGCGGGAGATGGAGGCGGTCATTCCGCTGGCCCGGATAAAAGACTTGGTCGGCATGAATGGCGCATTCGAACTCGAGCTGTCCCATGAAGGGCTTTCTCGATTCCATGTTGTCGGGCAGACGGGATATGATAGAAAAACATTCTCGGATGAGACCGTCCTGCGCCAAAGCGGCAAGGAACTGATCCTCGTGTACCGCGTTGGCGATGAGGAGCAGAAAGCGCAGGAGGCTGCCCGGGTGGAGGAGGCGATCGCCCGCCGCAAGCAGGAGAAAGAGCAATGGGGAACGGTCCTCTCCGGTCTGGAAGGCGGCTCCCTGAGCGGACAGCCCGGGCTGACTCAGCCGGGAACGGGTGCCGTCGGTGACCTCAGCGGGCTGACGACTCTCTCGCCGGACAGCCTTACCACGGCCCAGCAGCCGAAGCAGCCCGCCTCCGACCAGACGGTGTGGAAGACATTTACCGGTAACATCGTGAAGCTCGCGGGCGGGAAGCAGGACAGCAAGAAGGACGGCCCGGCCCCCTCCGTCGGTGACCTCAGCGGGCTGACGACTCTCTCGCCGGACAGCCTCACCACGGTCCAGCAGCCGGAAACAAGCGCCCAGCAGCCGGAAACAGGCGGATGGGTAACGGACAGTCAGGGTGACTGGGTGTGGAAGCCGGGCAAGGATGACAGTCAGCCGCCGGATTGGGAAGGAAATTGGGAGACAAGAAAATGGATAAGGGACAGTCAGCCGCCGGATTGGGGAGGAGACTGGAAGATAAGAAAATGGATAGGGGTCAGTCAGTCGCCGGATCTTGCTTGGTGGAATTCCTTTTATGACTCCGTACGGGAGTACGATTATAAAGGCTGAGAGCGTGGGCTGAGAGGGAGTGCAGCAGGAGGGTCCTGCGCAGGAGCAGCCCTGCCGCCCCTGCGCACAATCACCAAAAACCACCGATAGAAAATAGCAATGTTGTACGAAGAAATCTGCCCAAAACCCCTTGCAAAATCACGATGAGCTGGGTATAATACCACTCATGAAACGCAAAACGTCCTGCCCCTCGTCCGGCAGGGCGTTTTTGTCGGTAAAGATCCGGCAAAGAAATGTTAAGTGACCGCCCGGGGAGGGGCTTTGTATGACAAAAGACATGACACAGGGCAGCCCGCTCAAGCTCATCCTTGCCTTTGCGGTGCCGCTGATGCTGGGCAGTCTGTTCCAGCAGTTCTACAATCTGGCCGATACCATCATCGTGGGCCGTTTCGTGGGCGTGGATGCGCTGGCGGCGGTGGGCAGCGTGGGCGGCCTGAACTATCTGGTGCTGGGCTTCGTCAACGGCATCGCCTGCGGCTTCTCCATCCCCATCTCGTGGACCTTCGGCGCGAAGGATTACAGAGAGATGCGGCGCTACACCGCCAATACCGTCTGGCTGAGCCTCTTTTTCGCCGTCGTGCTCACGGTGGTGACGGTGGCCCTGACCCGGGCGGTGCTGGTCTGGACCAACACCCCCGACAACATCATCGACATCGCGGACATCTACATCCGCACCATCTTCTGTGGCATCCCCTTCACCCTGCTGTACAACGTCACCAGCGCCCTCATGCGCGCGCTGGGTGACAGCAAGCGGCCACTGTACTTCCTGCTGGTGGCCAGTGTGCTGAACATCGGCCTCGACCTGCTCTGTATCCTCATCTTCCGGATGGGGGCGTTCGGTGCGGCCTTCGCCACCGTGTTCAGTCAGGCGGTGGCGGGCATCGGCAGTCTCATCTACATCGGCCGCCACTACCCGGAGCTGAAATGGAGCAGGGAAGAGGGCCGTCTGAGCGCCAGCCACTGCCTCAAGCTCTGCAACATGGGCATCCCTATGGGCCTGCAGTGCAGCATCACCGCCATCGGCAGCGTCGTGCTGCAGGGCGCGGTGAACGGTCTGGGCAGCAGCATCGTGGCCGCGCAGACCGCAGGCAGCAAGGCCGCCCAGTTCCTCTCGGTGCCGCTGGAGAGCATCGGCACCGCCATGACCACCTACGCCAGCCAGAACATGGGCGCTCACGACCTCAAGCGTGTGGACCGGGGCGTCAATACTGCGCTGGGAATTGGCTGCGTCTACAGTGTGGCATCCTTCCTCATCCTGCGTGTGCTGGATGTGCCGCTCATCAGCCTCTTCCTCGAGAGCAGCGAGGTGGAGATCATGGCGAATGCCCGCAGCTTCATCTTCTGGAACAGCGTGTTCTACATCCCGCTGGCCGTCCTCATCATCTACCGCTACACCATCCAGGGCCTGGGCTATTCCGGCCTTGCCATGTTCGCGGGCGTGGCCGAGATGGTCGCCCGTGCCATGGTGGGCTTCTGGTTCGTGCCGCTGTGGGGCTACTTTGCGGCCTGCATCGCCAACCCTGTGGCATGGTTCTTCGCCTGCTTCTTCCTCATCCCGGCGTACTTTGCAGTGCGCAATCGGCTGATGAAAGAAAATGCATATGGGGTGGGGGATTAAACCTCGCCTACAGCTCCCCTTCGGGGGAGCTTTTGTTGTATTTACAAATCCCCCCAAAACCGCTATACTATATATAGTTGTGTCAAAACGAGGAGGCGGGACGATGGAGCAGGAGCTGGAACGGCTGGAAGGCACGGTAGAGGACATCATCTACCTGAACGAGGACAACGGCTACACCGTGTTCGAGGTGTCGGGCGGCGGTGTCGTCACCGTTGTGTGCGGCGTGGTGGGAGAACTCCACGCCGGTGAGAGCGTCGTCTGCCGGGGCAGGTACGAGAACCACGCCACCTATGGCCGACAGTTCCACGCACAGGAGTGCGAGACGGATATGCCCAAAGACCTCGAGGCCGTCTACGCCTTCCTCGCCAGCCGGTCGCTGCCCTACATCGGGGCTCGGACGGCGGATAAGATCATTGACAAATTCGGCGCGGCGGCGCTGGAAGTTATCGCCAACGACCCCGCCCAGCTCACCCTCATCCCGGGCATCTCGGCGGACAAGGCCGACCGCATCCAGCAGGAGTTCAAGCGGATGTTCGGAATGCGGGAGCTCATCGCCTATCTGGCGCAGTTCGAGATCAGTCCCCGCCGGGCGATGGAGGTCTTCCGCACCTTCGGGTCGGGGGCCATGCAGGCTATCCAGCAGAACCCCTACCTGCTGTGCGGGGAGCCGCTGCAGCTGGACTTCCGCCATGCCGACAGCATCGCCCAGTATTACCAGATGGCAGGGGACTGCGCCCAACGGCTGGAAGCCGCCCTTCTGCGCACCCTGCGCCACAACGCAGGCAACGGCCACACCTGTCTGCCCCGGGCGCAGCTGCTGGAAACGGCGTCGAACTTCATCCACCAGCCCCCCGAAAAGCTGGCGGCGGCGCTGGACAGCTGCATCCAGACCGGGAAACTGGCGGTGCGGATGTTCGACGGCACACCGTATATTTATCTGCCGGATCTGCTGGCCGCAGAGCAGGACATCGCCGACCGTCTGGCCATGCTGACCAGGCGCGGGAAGCAGACGGCCCGAAACCTCGACAAGAACATCCAAATACTGGAACTGGCGCAGGGCTTTGCTTACGCGCCGCTCCAAAAGGAAGCCATCCGTAAGGCCATGACCGAGAACTGTCTTGTCCTCACCGGCGGTCCCGGCACCGGCAAGACCACCACGGTCAACGCCATCCTGCAGCTGCTCGAGAACGAGGCCGAACGGGTAGCCCTCTGTGCTCCCACAGGCCGCGCCGCCAAGCGTCTGAGCGAGCTGACGGGCCGGAAAGCCTCCACCATCCACCGCCTGCTGGAAGTGGACTACACCGGCGGCGTGGTCAGCTTCATCCATAATGACAAGAACCTGCTCAAGTGCGACGTCGTTATTCTCGACGAGATGAGTATGGTGGACGTCAAGCTGTTCCAGGCCCTCATTGCGGCACTGCGGTACAGCTGCCGTATTATTATGGTAGGCGACGCCGACCAGCTGCCCAGCGTCGGCCCGGGCAATATCCTCGGCGAGATCATCCGCTCCGGGCTGGTGCCGACGGTCTGCCTCAACGAGATATTCCGGCAGGCCGCTCAGAGCCTCATCGTGGAGAACGCCCACCACATCATCTCAGGCGAACCGCTGAAAAAGGGCGGAAAGACGGACGATTTCTTCTTCCTCGAAGCCGACGGCGACGCAGCCCAGAAGCTGGTCTGCGACCTTGTGACCACCCGTCTGCCCCGCAGCTATCAGTTCGACCCGGTGAAGGATATTCAGGTGCTCTGCCCCACGAAGCTTGGCCCCACCGGCACCCAGACCCTCAACGCGGAGTTACAGGCCATGCTCAACCCGCCAAAGAAGGGCAAGCCGGAGCTGCAGAGCGCGGCCCGGGTCTTCCGGGTGGGGGACAAAGTGATGCAGGTGCGCAATAACTACGAGATAACGTGGCAGCGCATCGGCGGGGAACAGGGTGTGGGCGCCTACAACGGCGACATCGGCATCGTGGAGTCCATCGACGTGCGCAGTCGCTCCATGGTGGTGCGGATGGACGACCGGCGGCTGGTCTACCCGGCGGAGAACCTCAACGAGCTGGAAATTGCGTATGCCATCACGGTACACAAAAGCCAGGGCAGCGAGTTCCCGGCGGTGATCCTGCCGGTGGCGCAGGTGCCGCCCCGCCTGTGTTACCGCAACCTGTTCTACACCGGCGTTACCCGCGCACGCAAGCTGTGCATCGTGGCGGGCCGGCGGGACGTGGCCAACCGCATGATGAGCAATGTGCGCCAGAACCTGCGCTACAGCGGCCTGTGCGCCCTGCTGCAGGCGGAGCTGCCGCCGGAGCAGGTGCGTGTGGAGGAATGAAGGCTGCAAAACTTGTATACTTTTTGCCGCAACTATGTTATACTGAACTCTGATCTGATTTTTGCCCGCCCGGCGGGCTTTTTACGATAGAGGCACAAGAGAAAGGAACGAACGACTTATGGCACAGAACGATATCGGCATCGACCTGGGTACGACTACCATCATCATCGCGCAGGAGGGCAAGGGCGTGGTGCTCAACCAGCCCAGCGTGGTGGCTATGGACACCCGCAAGAACTCCGTGCTGGAGGCGGGCGACAAGGCCCTGGCCATGGTAGGCCGCACCCCCAACTACATTTCCGCCATCTTCCCGCTGAAGGACGGCGTCATCAGCGACCACACCATGACCCGAGAGCTGATCTGCCGCTTTGTCAAGCAGGTGTACAGCTCCCATATGGTCAAGCCCCGGGTGGCCGTGTGCGTGCCCGCCGCCATCACCGGCATTGAGAGCGACGCCGTGGTGGAGGCCGTGGTGGCCGCCGGTGCCCGTCAGGTGTACCTCATCGACGAGCCCATCGCCGCCGCCCTCGGCTCCGGCATCGACATCACCCAGCCGGACGGCCGCATGATCATCGACATCGGCGGCGGCACCACCGACATCGCCGTGCTGAGCCTGGGCGGCAAGGTCAAGGCCACCAGCGTGCGGGTGGCCGGCAACCACTACGATGAGGAGATCCTCAAGCATGTGCGCAACAAGTACAGCATCGCCATCGGCCAGCGCACCGCCGAGGAGCTGAAAAAGCATGTGGCCTGCTGCCCGCAAAAGACCGATTTCCACGAGACCATGGAGATCAAGGGCCGCAGCCTGCTCACCGGCCTGCCGGTGCGCGTGAACGTGTCCACCGATGACCTGTACGAGCCGGTGATGATGCTCAGTGAGCAGATCGGCACGGCGGCTCACCAGGTGCTGGAAAAGACCCCTCCGGAGCTGGCCGGTGACATCTACCGCAACGGCGTCATGCTCACCGGCGGCGGTGCCCAGCTGCACGGCCTGACCGAGTATCTGGCCCAGGAGCTGAAGGTGGAAGTGACCGTCTCGCCCGACCCCGTCAACTGCGTGGCCCTGGGCACGGCCATGAGCCTTGGCATCGGCGACAAGCTGGAGACCGGCTTCACCGACGCCACCCCGCGCATCGGCCGCCGGTAAGAATGTTGCGGGAAAAAAGAAAATTTGTCCATTTTTGTTGAATTAAATGGGAAAATAAGGTATACTATTCCCAAATCGTGTTTTCGCGGCAGGTGCCTGCACCGGCTGCGGATTCTTGAGAAACAGGAGGAAAAACCATGGATTTAGGTTTTGACGTCGTCGTTACCATTACCGGTATCGTGCTGGTGTTCTTGATCCTCGTGCTGCTGATGGCGATCATCACGCTGGAGGGCAAGATCTTCGACGGTCTGGGCAAGAAGAAGGTTGCCGCAAAGGCTGCTGCCTCCAAGCCCGCCGCCCCTGCAAAGCCCGCTGCCCCGGTGCAGCAGGCCGCTGCTCCGGCTCCCCAGGTGGAGGAAGGCATTCCCGGTGATGTGGTGGCTGCCATCATGGCCGCCATCCACGCAATGGGCAATGGCAAGTACACCCTCAAGGCGGTGCGCCGCGGCACCAACGGCTGGGGCAAGGCCGGTGTGAACGACACCACGGCCCCGTTTTAACACAGGAGGAAGAACATGACACAGTTTATTGATACTCTGGTCGGTATTTTCCAAAGTTCCGGCTTTGCA
>ERZ772954.2452-NODE-2452-length-11853-cov-3.353026_pt1 | contig 11853 bp, 7 predicted proteins | sample MGYA00580684_ERZ772954 | MGnify/ENA primary metagenome ERZ772954 (study PRJEB29015, sample SAMEA2737654) | human gut metagenome | biome: human gut; feature: human-associated habitat; material: faeces | place: China | collected 2012 ...
CAGATGGAAATTTAGACAAGTGAAAGGGGCGGATAATTATTGTGGATTATACTAGATATGTTAATTACATAAATCAAACCATAGCAAAAAAAGATCCTTCCGCTAACCATTTACCGGTTGCGGAAGGATCTTTTTTATTGAAATTTATTTAAGCATTATCTTGAGTTTTTGACTGCCTGTGCTATAATGTTCATATATTTTTGAATTCATATAAAAATGAACATATAGATAATGGGAAAAGGAGTTAGGATCATATGGACCGACAGGCACTGGTGTGCAGAAATATATTAGAAAAACCGGATATTACCCAGCGTGAGATGGCTAAGAAAATGGATCTTTCCCTTGGGACAGTCAATGGATTAGTAAAGGAATGTCTGGCAGAAGGATACATTGCAGAAGAAGAGGCGGGAAAAGAAAAGCGGCTTGTACTTCTGGAAAAGGGAAAAGAACTGTTAAAACCTTATAAAGTAGATGGAGCGCTGATCATAGCGGCCGGTTTTGGCTCACGTTTTGTGCCTCTTACTTTCGAAACTCCCAAGGGTCTGTTAGAAGTGTTTGGAGAGCGTATGATCGAGCGCCAGATCAAACAGCTTCATGAAGTGGGAATCTATGATATCACTATTGCAGTAGGCTACTTAAAAGAAAAATTTGAATATCTGATTGATAAATTTGATGTAAAGCTGTTATATAATCCGGAATATTCCTGTAAAAATACGCTGGCTACTGTATACAGAGCCAGAAAATTTTTAAAGGGCCGCAATGTATACATTCTTTCCTCTGACAACTGGATGCGTGAAAATATGTATCATACGTATGAATGCGGTGCCTGGTACAGTGCAGCCCATGAAGAAGGGGAAACAAAAGAATGGTGTCTTACCTTCAATAAAAAAGGCCGTATCAGTGACGTAAATGTAGGTGGAAAAGATGCATGGTTTATGTATGGCCCTGTGTATCTTTCCAGGGAGTTTTCTGCAAGGTTCCTTCCTGTATTAGAGGCTTATTACCAGATCCCCGGAACAGAGCAGTTTTACTGGGAGCAGCCTTATGTGGATATGCTGAAGGGAGAGGCAAAACGCCGTCTGGAAAAAGAAAATAAAGAGTTGTTAAAGCAGACGGAAGAAGCCTGCGGGATACCTGCGTCCAAATGGGATGAGATTGAAATGGATATTAACCGCCAGCCAGATAACCAGGTATACGAATTTGAAAATCTGGAAGAGCTGCGGCTGTTTGATACCCGGTACCAGAATCATTCAGACAATGCGGCAATGGCGTTGGTGGCAGAGGTATTCCATGTGCCGGAATCTCAGATCACAGATATTAAATGTTTAAAATCCGGTATGACCAACAAGTCATTTTTATTCCGCACAGGAGATCATCACTGTATCTGCCGTATTCCGGGACCAGGTACAGAACTTCTTATTAACAGAGAACAGGAAAAAGAAGTATATGATGCCATTCGTCCATTAGGCATTACAGAACATGTACTGTATCTGAATCCGTCCAATGGATATAAAATCTCTGAATACTATGAAAATACCCGCAATGCCAGTGCAGATAACTGGGATGATATGAAGGTCTGCATGGATATGGTGCGCAGGCTTCATGAAGCAGGCCTGCAAGTGGGGCATAGCTTTGATATCAGAGAACGGATCAATTTTTATGAAAAACTCTGCCTGGAGCATGGCGGTATTCCCTTTGAAGACTACAGCCAGGTCCGTGAATGGGTAAATCAGCTTTTAGACGCTTTGGAAAAAATGAATCTTCCACAATGTTTATGTCATATTGATGCAAATGTGGATAACTTTTTGATTTTCCCGGATCATAGTGCAAAACTTCTTGACTGGGAGTATGCAGGCATGTGTGATCCGTTAATGGATGTTTCCATGTGTGCTATCTATTCTTATTATGAAGAAGAACAGACAGAAAAGCTGTTGGAACTGTACCTGCAGCGCAAGCCGGAGGACAGAGAGCGGTTCATCACCTATGCAGATTCGGCTTTAGGCGGTTTCCTCTGGAGTTTATGGGCTGTATACAAAGCAAGTCTGGGAGATGAATTCGGAGAATATACCATTATCATGTACCGGTATGCAAAGAGGTATTATAAAAAGCTGATGAAAGAATTAAAGCAGTTTTTTTAATCCTATATTCATTTTCAGAAAAATGTAATAAAAATGTTAATCATGGATATTTCATTTGTGCTATACTTAAAAAAGGGTATATGTTAAATGTTCCGGGCGAACATTCAAATGTTCCGAGAGGACGTTCAAAACAACAGGAGGAAAAACATGGGACGTAAAAAATACTTCGCAGCCCTTGCAGCAGCCGGTATGATCGGCGCTATGGCGCTAGGGTCTGCGTTCAGTTCATATGCCGCAGATGGTTGGACCAAGACAAATGATCATTGGACCTACATCTATCAGGGCAAAACTTATACAGGCTGGCTTGAAACCAGTGACGGCAAATATTATATGGATCTTTCCGATGGACATATGACTACCGGATTTAAACAGATCGATGGGAAATGGTACTTCTTTCGTCCAAACGGTGTGATGGCCCAGAGCCGCTGGGTTAATCCGGAATATGGCAAATGGTACTACTTTTTAGAGGACGGTACCATGGTCACCGGCTGGTTAAAGATCGGAAATGACTATTACTTTATGCGTGGTGATGGTACCATGGGAACCGGATGGCGCCAGATGGAAGGCTCCTGGTATTATTTCCAGAGCAATGGTAAGTGTGTAGTTAATTCCTGGGCACAGATCAAAAACAGCTGGTATCTGTTTGGAACAGACGGAAAGATGATGACCGGCTGGGCAAAGGTAGACAATGATTACTACTACCTGAATACAGATGGCCGTATGCTTACCGGTTGGCTGACAGACAGTGAAGGCAGCAAATACTATATGGATCAGAGCAACGGCAAAATGAGCACAGGCTGGAAGCAGATTGATAATTCCTGGTATTACTTCAATACCAATGGCCATATGATGACCGGCTGGATCCAGGTAGACAATAAGATCTATTACATGAACCCGTCAAACAGCGGAAAGATGACAGCAGGAACTTCCCTGGATATCAATGGAACGACCTACAACTTTGACGCAAGCGGTGTGTGCCAGAATGCAAGCGGAGTATCAGCACAGACTCCTGCAAGCACAAACACTTCCTCTTCCGGCGGTGTGACAGGTGAAAACGGCGGACCTGGTGTGAAGAGCAGCTCCAGCAATAACGGACCGTCTACTGGCAGCAGCAACAATAATACATCAGCCAATCCGTCAAACAATTCATCCAATTCTAATTCAGATACCTTAGTATCAGGCCGTACAGACGGACCAGGCTGATAAAGAGATTTTCAGAAGATTTTCGCAAACGGAAGATTTTAGGGGACAATATAGGGGGATGTCGGGAAACAGACATCCCCTTTTTTCAGGAGAAAAATATGAACAATGCAGATAAGATCATAAAACGCTGCCGGGCACTGGCATTAGCAGGTGTTCTGGGACTTACAAGCCTGGGAAGTCCTGTTACTGCGCTGGCAGCAGGTCCGGGAGAGGATGCTTCACGGGTGAGTGAGATTTCCTCAGGCGGCCCGGGAGATCCGGGAAATAATACATCTTCCAATCAGGCTGCCAATAATACAACGACTACAAATAATTCAAACAATACAAATAATACCAACAATAGCAACACTTCAAATAATACTTCCAGTGATACCACCACGAATGCCAATGCCTGGAAGAAAGTAAACGGTATGTATCAGATGCCGGATGGAAGTTCCATCCAAAATGTGCTTTATCGTGGTATTGATGTATCCCGCTGGCAAGAGGAGATCAACTGGAGCCAGGTGGCAAAGGATGATATTTCATTTGTTATGCTGGGAACACGTTCCAAAGGAGCAGTGGATCCCTATTTCCATAAAAACATACAGAATGCAGCTGCAAACGGCATTAAAGTGGGTGTTTATATCTATTCACTGGCTACTACTACAGATATGGCAGTCCAGGAAGCTGATTTTGTGTTAAATCTGATCGCTGATTATCCTGTTTCGTATCCGGTGGCTTTTGATATGGAAGATTCTACACAGGGAAATCTTTCAAAAGCAGAGCTGGCAGCCATTGCAAATGCTTTCTGCAAGCGGATTTCTGCAGCAGGTTATTACCCTATTATTTATGCTAATGATAACTGGCTGAAAAATAAACTGGATATGAGCCAGATGAATTATCCAGTATGGGTAGCAAGATATTCTGCCCGTCCAAGCTACCAGAATCCGGTGATGTGGCAGGCAACCAGCAGCGGTTCTGTAAAGGGAATCAATACAAGGGTGGATATTGATTTCCAGTTTAAGGATTTTACCTCTGTAATACCGGCCAACACCTGGCGTACCATTAATGGAAAACGGTATTATTACGCCAATTATGAAAAACAGAAGAACGCCTGGGCAAAAGATGGAGATGACTGGTATTACATGGATAAAGACGGTCTTGCATCTACCGGCTGGATCACAGTGGCAGGCGCAAGATATTATCTGGATACCACGACCGGAAAGATGAAAACAGGCTGGCAGGCAGAAGATGGTAAATGGTACTACCTTGGCAGCAGCGGCGCTGTAAAGAAAGGCTGGGTCAATGACAATGGAACCTGGTACTATACAGACAATGACGGTGTGATGAAGACCGGCTGGATCGAAGTCAGCGGTAAGCGGTATTATCTGGAAAATTCTGGAAAAATGATCACTGGCTGGACGAACCAAAGCGGCAAGTGGTATTATCTGGGCAGTTCCGGCGATCTGTTAAAAGGCTGGGTCAATGATCATGGAACCTGGTACTACACTGGCAGTGACGGTGTGATGCAGACTGGCTGGCTGACAGATGCAGGAGGCAGGTATTATCTGAAAGGCTCCGGTGACATGGCGACCGGCTGGAGACAGTTAGACGGCGCCTGGTATTACTTTAATGGTGATGGACGTATGGCAACAGGCATGATCGAAGTAAACGGTCTTCATTATTACCTGGATCCTTCAGATGGCCGTATGGTAGCGGGCAGATCAGTAGAGATCAATGGTATAATGTATCAGGCTGCATCAGATGGACATCTGAGTACGCAGGAAGCACAGGCTGACGGGCAGAATACTCAGAATGGGCAGATTACCCCTGATTCGGGAAATACCCAGAACAGTGGGAATGCAGGAAATGCCGATACCGGAAACAATTCCTCAAACAGTACCAATACAGGCAATGGCAATGGATCTGGCAGCCATACAGGCAGCAGCACTTCAGGCGGCAATAACACAGGTGCCAATGTCCAGATCACTCCGGTAGATCAGACTTCTGCCTCATCTGGTCAGAAGACTTCCGAAACTTCATCTGATAATAACAACCAGAAAGTAACCGGAAAAAACGGCGGACCGGGAGTAAAGGGCGATTCTTCTGGCAATGCAAATAATGGCGGTGTAATAACAGGTCAGGCACCAGGCTGATAAGATCTGACGCCAAAGGATATTCACAATCCACTTTTGAAGTAAAAATGGAGTTGAACCATAACAGTTCAGCCAGAATCTGCTTCAAAAGTGGATTTTTTTGCCTGTTTGTGCATAAAATAAACAGATATCAATGATCAGGTGAATCGTGCATAATCGATATATAAAGTATTTCTTTTTATTGCTGCTGACAACAGATCTTCTTCTGTCTGTTCTCTTTATAAAAAATGATCATACAGAAATAGAAAAAATATTTTCTCTTCCGGTCCTTTCAAAAGCAGCCGGTCAGCCGAAGTATGTAGCGCTGACGTTTGATGATGGTCCCAGCCGAAAATGTACTCCCGTTTTATTAGATGGTTTAAAAGAGCGGGATGTCCATGTCACATTTTTCCTGATGGGAAAGAATATAGAAGGCAATGAAGACATTGTAAAGCGGATGAGCGATGAAGGACATCTTATTGGCAACCACAGTTATGAGCATATTCAGTTAACAAAAGCAGGGCCTGAAGCGGTCTGTGAAGCAGTAGAACATACCCAGAAACAGATTGAAGCTATTACCGGCAAACGTCCGGAATATATACGTCCGCCTTATGGGGACTGGAATGAGGAACTGGAAGAAGAGATTGGAATGACCCCGGTTCTCTGGTCTGTGGATTCCCTGGACTGGAAGTTAAAAGATACAGGAAAGATCCTTCGCCGGGTCTTGAAAGATGTGAAAGATGGGGATATTATATTGTTGCACGATATATTTTCTTCCTCTGTAGAAGCGGCATTGGAGCTGATCGACATACTGCAGAAGGAAGGATATGTTTTTGTAACAGCAGATGAACTGCTGATCGAATAAAAGGGTATAAAGGAAAAATAAAATGGATTTATTTGATTATATGAGAGAAAATACCATGGAAAAAGAATCCCCTCTGGCATCCAGACTCCGGCCGCGGACACTGGATGAAGTAGTGGGACAGCAGCATATCATTGGAAAAGATAAGCTGCTCTACCGGGCGATCAAAGCGGATAAACTGGGATCAGTTATATTTTATGGTCCCCCTGGTACAGGAAAAACCACTCTTGCAAAGGTAATTGCCAACACCACCCAGGCAGATTTTAAACAGATCAACGCCACAGTGGCGGGCAAAAAGGATATGGAAGAAGTGGTTGCAGAGGCAAAGAACAATATGGGTATGTTTGGAAAACGTACCATTCTGTTTGTAGACGAGATCCATCGTTTCAATAAAGGCCAGCAGGATTATCTTCTTCCTTTTGTAGAAGACGGTACACTGACGCTGATCGGCGCTACCACGGAAAATCCTTATTTTGAGGTAAACGGGGCTCTTCTTTCCAGATCACGTATTTTTGAGTTAAAACCACTGGAAAAAGAAGACATCAAACAGCTGCTCCACCGGGCGGTTACAGATTCAGAACGGGGAATGGGGACATACCGGGTAAAACTGGATGAAGATGCAGCGGATTTCCTGGCAGATACAGCCAATGGTGATGCAAGAGCCGCTTTAAATGCCATTGAACTGGGTGCGCTCACCACAGAGCGCAGTGAAGATGGTTTCATACATATTGATCTTGCAGCTGCCCAGGAATGTATTCAGAAGCGGGCAGTGCGTTATGACAAGGATGGGGACAACCATTACGACACCATTTCTGCCTTTATCAAGAGCATGCGCGGTTCGGATCCGGATGCGGCAGTTTATTATCTGGCCCGCATGCTGTACGCCGGGGAAGATATTAAATTTATTGCCCGCCGTATTATGATCTGTGCATCTGAAGATGTGGGAAATGCAGATCCACAGGCTTTAAGCGTGGCAGTGAGTGCTTCCCTTGCTGCAGAGCGCATCGGACTTCCTGAAGCCCAGATCATCCTTTCACAGGCGGCGTCTTATGTAGCCTGTGCTCCAAAGAGCAATGCAGCCTGTGTGGCAATTCAGAATGCCATGGAAAATGTAAAGACCACCCGTACGATGCCGGTTCCGGTCCATCTTCAGGATCGCCACTACAAAGGTGCGGCAAAACTAGGACATGGGGAAGGCTACAAGTATGCCCACGACTATCCGAAACATTATGTAAATCAACAATATCTTCCAGACGGTATGGAAGGAACTGTTTTCTATGAACCATCGGATAATGGCTATGAAAAGACGATAAAAGCACACATGAAGTGGTTGAAAGAGTAGAATTTTCGTATTATAATGAAAAAAGAGAAGCACAGCCTGCAGTTTCATTCTGCCTGCAGGCTCTATCTATTTAGTTTTAAGGAACTTTCTGTATCTGGAAAAAATCCCGTATTATACAACGTGAGAAATTACATATATTGCGATCATTAATGCATAGCAGATAGGAGAAATAATATGCGTGAAAAATTAGAAACAATGTCCCTTGCTGTTTTAAAGGATATGGCAAAAAATGTGGGACTAAAAGGCATCAGCGGCCTTCGCAAGGCAGAGCTTATTAATCTTTTATGTGAACATGAAGAAAAGGGAAAACAGGTTCCGGCTTCCAAACCGCAGGAAAACCATGTCCAGGAAAAACGAACTCAAGAAAAACGCGTTCAGGAATCCCGCCCGCAGGAGAACCGTGTACAGGAAACACGTCCGCAGGAGACACGTTTCCAGGAATCCCGTCCACAGGAGAATCGTTTCCGGGATAACCAGAGAAATAATCGCAGCTACGAGCGATATGGACAGACCCGTCCACAGATCCGCACCTACGGAAATAACAATTACAATAATAACCGGTATAACAACAATAGCAGCAATAATTACAATAATAGCAACAATTATAATAATAGCAATAATAACAACAACAGCGGAAACAATGGCAGTAGTTTAAACAATACAGAAGCTGCCAGCCCAGCATCCCAGCCACAGGCAGCAGCTTATGCCGGCCAGAGCTATTCTGCTTCCAGTCAGTCCTATGGTCAGAATACAGAAAGCCAGGAGCGGGTGACAAGACCGGAATACAGAAATGACGCGTTGGGACTGTCCACTCAGGATATGGCAGAATTAGACAGTGGGATTGAGGCAAATGGTATCTTAGAGGTTATGCCTGATGGTTTCGGTTTCATCCGCTGTGAAAACTTCCTTCCAGGAGAAAATGATGTCTATGTAGCGCCGTCACAGATCCGCCGCTTCAACTTAAAAACCGGAGATATCATTAACGGAAACAGAAGAGTAAAGGCAGCCACAGAAAAATTCGCTGCGCTGCTTTATATTAAAACAGTGAATGGCTATCCGTTAAGTGCTACAGAAACCAGGCCAAACTTTGAGGATCTGACCCCGATCTTTCCAAATCAGCGTCTCCACATGGAAAATCCAAGAGAGAAAACCTCTGTTGCCATGCGTGTATTAGATCTGCTGGCACCGATCGGAAAAGGACAGCGTGGTATGATCGTTTCCCCGCCAAAAGCAGGTAAGACCACCCTCTTAAAGCAGGTGGCAAAAGCCATTACCGCCAACCATCCGGACATGCATCTGATGATCCTGCTGATCGATGAACGTCCTGAGGAAGTAACAGACATCAAAGAAGCCATTGTAGGGCCAAATGTAGAAGTTATTTATTCCACTTTTGATGAACTGCCGGAGCGTCATAAACGTGTATCAGAAATGGTGATCGAGCGGGCAAAACGTCTGGTAGAGCATGGAAGAGATGTGATCATTCTCTTAGACAGTATTACCCGTCTGGCAAGAGCCTATAACCTGACAGTTGCTCCAAGCGGCCGTACTCTTTCCGGCGGTCTTGACCCGGCGGCTCTCCATATGCCGAAACGTTTCTTTGGTGCAGCAAGAAATATGCGTGAAAAGGGCAGTCTGACCATTCTTGCCACTGCTTTAGTTGATACAGGCAGCCGTATGGATGATGTGGTTTATGAAGAGTTTAAGGGTACCGGCAACATGGAACTGGTACTGGACCGCAAGCTGTCTGAAAAACGTATTTTCCCAGCCATTGATATTTTAAAATCCGGAACCAGAAGAGATGATCTGCTCCTTACAAAAGAAGAGGCAGAGGCAGTGGATATTATCCGTAAAGCGACCAATTCTCTGAAGCCGGATGAGGCAGTCGAAAAGATACTGGATCTCTTTGCAAAGACCAGAAACAACCGGGAATTTGTAGAGATGGTAAAGAAGATTCGGTTCTTCTAAGACTTCCTTTTTCTGGTGCGATATAGTATAATTAAAAACATGGATCAAAGGGCTTTTAAAAGGCTTTTTGACTTGAAAATGTATTCTTGGGATGCTTTGTATCTGAACTGTAACAATTCGTAAGAAGGTCACAGGCATACATTAAAAAATCTAGGAGGGAGCATGTTATAATGAAAGATTATATGAAGATATACCAGGAATGGTTATCAAATCCTTACTTTGACGAGGCTACAAAGGAAGAGCTGCGCGCCATTGAAGGAAATGAAAATGAGATCAAAGAGCGTTTTTATATGGACCTTGAGTTTGGAACCGCTGGTTTAAGAGGTATCATCGGTGCAGGCATCAACCGTATGAATATTTACGTAGTAAGACGTGCTACCCAGGGACTTGCAAATTACATTATCAAGCAGGGAGCAGCAGACAAAGGCGTAGCCATCGCATATGACTCCCGTCATATGTCCCCGGAATTTGCTATGGAAGCAGCGATGACCTTAGCAGCAAACGGTATTAAGGCATATAAGTTTGAATCCCTTCGCCCGACACCGGAGCTGTCCTTTGCAGTGCGTGAACTGGGCTGTGTAGCAGGTATCAATATTACTGCAAGCCATAACCCGCCGGAATACAACGGTTATAAGGTATACTGGGAAGACGGCGCACAGTTTACACCGCCTCACGATAAGGGTGTTACAGAGGAAGTTCTTGCAATTGAAGACCTGTCTACAGTTAAGACTACAGACGAAGCTTCTGCAACAGCAGCCGGTCTGTATCAGGTGATCGGACAGGAAATCGATGATAAATACATTGCGCAGGTAAAGGCTCAGGTAGTAAACCAGAAGGCCATTGATGAGATGCAGGATCAGATCACTATTGTATACACACCTCTTCACGGAACTGGAAATATTCCTGCAAGAAGAGTTATGAAAGAGATCGGATTTACCCATGTATATGTAGTTCCGGAGCAGGAGCTGCCAGATGGAGATTTCCCAACTGTAAGCTATCCAAATCCAGAGGCAAAAGAAGCATTTGCACTGGGCTTAAAGCTGGCAAAAGAGAAGAACGCAGATCTGGTACTTGCAACTGACCCGGATGCAGACCGTCTTGGAGTATATGTAAAAGATACCAAGTCCGGAGAATATATCCCGCTGACCGGAAATATGTCCGGTTCCCTTCTCTGTGAGTATGTACTCAGCCAGAAGCAGGCAGCAGGAAAGATCCCGGCAGATGGACAGGTTGTTAAATCTATCGTTTCCACTAACCTGATCGACGCAGTAGCGAAGTCCTATGGCGCAGAGCTGATCGAAGTGCTTACCGGATTTAAGTGGATCGGAAAGCAGATCTTAAAGAATGAGACTACAGGACATGGTACATATCTTTTCGGAATGGAAGAGAGTTACGGATGCCTGATCGGAACCTATGCCCGTGATAAAGATGCTATCTCCGCAACAGCCGCTCTCTGTGAGGCAGCTGCATACTACAAGCAGAAAGGTATGACCTTATGGGATGCCATGATCGCTATGTATGAGAAATACGGCTACTACAAAGATGCTGTAAAGGCGATCGGCTTATCCGGTATCGAAGGACTTGCAAAGATCCAGTCCATTATGGAAACACTGAGAAACAATACTCCAACAGAGGTTGGCGGCTACAAAGTAACCTCTGCAAGAGATTATAAGTTAGATACCATTAAAGATATGGCAACCGGTGAAGTAAAGCCAACCGGACTTCCTTCTTCCAATGTTCTCTACTATGATCTGGAAGACGGCGCATGGATCTGTGTAAGACCATCCGGCACCGAGCCAAAGATCAAATTCTACTTTGGTGTAAAGGGAACATCCTTAAAAGATGCAGAAGAGAAAGAAAATGCTCTTGGCGCAGCTGTAATGGCTATGGTAGATAAAATGATGTAATAAGCAAAACCCCAGAGTTGGAAGCTTTGAAGCTCCCTGCTCTGGGGTTTGTTTTGCAGAAAATTCTTATTTCTTTTTCTTGTTTTCAGCGGTTTCCCTTAATTCCTTTAAAGCTGCCGCAAACCGGGCAGAAGATGCAGATGGATTTCCCCGCAGAATGCTCTTGTGATAGAAATTCATATGCTTTAACAGATCCTGATGTTTCTGTGTCAGTTCTGCCATCCGGCTGTTCATGGCAGCGATGCGTTCACTGCGGCTGGCAGCCATAGCAGCTTTGACATTCTTTGCAGCTTCGATCTTCGCAGCAGCTTCTTCCCTGTAT
>ERZ772954.2454-NODE-2454-length-11845-cov-8.923155_pt1 | contig 11845 bp, 10 predicted proteins | sample MGYA00580684_ERZ772954 | MGnify/ENA primary metagenome ERZ772954 (study PRJEB29015, sample SAMEA2737654) | human gut metagenome | biome: human gut; feature: human-associated habitat; material: faeces | place: China | collected 2012 ...
CCTTTTGAATGCGACTTTTATCTTCGGATTGTTCGGAGCACCCAAGCTTGGTGCTACCGGTGTGGCTATTGCTACTGCACTTTCCAGAATGATCGAGCTGATCGCCTGTTTTATTGTTTCTGCTTTCAGCAAAAATGTCCGACTGGATCTCCGATGTATGTTCACAAAAAACAAACTGCTGTTCAGTGATTTCGTGCGGCTTTCCCTGCCGGCTCTTGGTAATGATATTTCCTGGAGTATTGGTTTTTCCATGTACTCTGTGATCCTGGGGCATCTTGGTACGGATGCGGTTGCTGCCAATTCTCTGGTTGTAGTAGTCCGTAATATCGGCTCTGTTTTCTGTTTCGGTATTGCCAGTGCAGGAGGTATCCTTCTAGGCAATGTTATGGGGCAGGGCGATCTGGAACGTTCCAGGCGTTATGCTTCCAAAACACTGAAGCTTACTGTTATTGCAGGTTTTTTGGGCGGACTTATCGTTCTTGCCATCACACCGTTTGTAATGAGATTTGCGTCCCTGACACCCACTGCCATGCATTATCTGAAATATATGCTTCTGATCAACAGCTACTATATTATGGGGTCTGCCGTAAATACAACCCTGATCGCCGGTGTGTTCCGGGCAGGTGGTGATACAAAGTTTGGTCTGATCTGTGATACCATTGATATGTGGGTATATGCAGTACCCCTGGGATTTTTTGCTGCTTTTGTACTGAAGCTGCCGGTTATGTGGGTGTATTTTCTGCTCTGTACGGATGAATTTGTGAAGTGGCCATGGGTGATCAAAAGGTATCTTAGTGGGAAGTGGGCTAAGAATATTACCCGCGAGAATATATTTGAAAATAAATAGAATACAGAAACATTTTAGACGGCTGGAATCTGCGTTATTTTTCAAAAATTCGCTGTTTGAGCGAAGCAAGTCTCGGACTTTTGGAAAATAACTTTAGCAGGTTCCAGCCGTTCGTTACTCAACTACCGCTGCAGTCCTTCTATCACCATCTCTGTCAGACGCACAACACTTTCCTGTACCTCCCGGATCTCCTTCTCAGAAATACCATCCTTATGAAATCCCCCGGTGCAAACCACTCTCTTTCCCAGCTTTTTCGAAACCTTCTCCGCCATCCACCGGCAGATCACCTCGTCCTTATGTCCCGGAAAATTCAAAACTGAAGAAGTCGCACTCACAGAACCATCCCCTGTCAGAGACACTCTCGGTTCCGTCTGCACCACACATCCCAGATGAGGTCTCTCTCCGCCTTTCAGACAGATAAGCACATCCTCTCCGACAAATGCAGCACTGACCTCCAGCTCACAGTCTGCAGTCTCCACACACTCCATTACAATCCATTCCATCTGCGATACTCCTTTGCTTCAATTCCAAACGGTTCCAAAAGCTTTGCCGCAATATGATACACCATATCATCAATGCTCTCCGGTTTATGATAAAACGTCAGTATCGGCGGAATGATCCGCACTCCCGGAAGCATGGAAAGCTCATAAAGATTTCGGAGATGAATCCCGCTTAACGGTGTTTCTCTGGCTGCCAGCACCAGTGTTCTCTGTTCCTTGACCGTCACATCTGCCGCACGCAGAATAAGATTATCCGCATAGCCACTGTGGATCCCCGCGATCGTCTTCATGCTGCAGGGCACGATCAGCATCCCTTCTGTTTTGAAAGAACCACTGGCCGGTTTTGCCCCGATCTCTCCCGGTGCACATACATGATCTGCCAATCGTTTCACATCCTCCGGTTCCAGCTCCGTCTCCTGGCGAAGAGTCAGCTCTGCACTGGAACTCATGATCAGATAAGACTCAAAATCCGGATTCTCCCGGATGATCTCCAGACATTTTACAAGGAGCGGCAGGCCGCTTGCACCTGTCGCACCAACTATAATTCTCTTTTTCATTTTTTCAGCCATTTCTCCGGATCCAGTTCCATAAAACGGGCTCTGTGAAAATCTTCCTTCAGATCATAAGGCACCGTACAGTCAAAAATAGTCTTGCATGCAATTCCATGATCACGGATACTTGGAGAAAATGCAGGATCATTGGACGGATCAAGAGGATGACAACGAACACCCGGAATGGTGATCACATCCACATCCCCCTGGAATCTCGTATTCATCGCCCAAAGTACGTCATTCATATCAAAGCAGTCCACATCTTCATCTACCAGAAATACATTTTTCAGCTCACTAAAGGCAGAAAATGCAAGAAGTGCAGCCTGACGCTGTCTTCCCTCATCACTTTGAGAAAGCTTTTTAAACTGAAGGACAGCCATATACTTTCCACCTCCGGCACTGCTGCAGTATACGTTCTGAAGTCTTCCAGGCATTGCTTTTTCCACCATGCCATAGATGCTGGCCTCTGTAGGGATTCCCGCCATGGATACGTGCTCCTCACTTGGCCCGATACAGGTCTGCATGATCGGATTTTCACGATGTGTCACTGCTGTAACCTTGATCAGCCAGCACTGATCACTTGCAGGCCCTGTATATCCCGGAAACTCCGGCATGGCGTATCCGGTATTGCTGTTCTGATCTTCCTTTACACGCACACCAGGGATCACTTCTCCCTCGATCACGTATTCCGCATTGGCGATGGCACGCTGGTTAACGGTTAAACATTTACAGAGTTTCACCGGCTCTTTGCGCAGTGCACCGGCTACAGACAGCTCATCATACCCCAGTGGTGTTGTAGGCGGCTCAAAACAGGAACCGATCTCAATAGCAGGATCAACTCCGATACTGATAGAAATAGGCAGCCTTTGTCCCAGCTCCTCAGCACGCTCTGCCATTGCTCCGATATGTCTGGCACCAGGTGTAAAGAAAATGGAAAGCTCATCTTTTCCCTGAATGCAGAGACGGTGAATGGTCACATCGTGAACTCCAGTATCCGGGTGTGTGGCGTAGCACATGCCAAGTGTGATATACGGGCCCGCATCATCCGGTGTGTTCGTTGGCGCAGGAACCAGCTTATAGAGGTCAAAATCCGGATCTGCTGCCTTATGCACCACCTGCTGACACGGTGCATCGCCTTCAAGATCGACCGGTGGAATTGGATTCTCCACGCTTTTGCAGAGCATCTTTCCAAGATTTTCCGGCTGAGTGTCAAGTAAAGCAGCAACTCTTTTTCTGCTTGCCAGAAGACCGATAGCTACCCTTGCATCCGGATGTCCTTTTATACGATTAAAGATCATGGCAGGTCCTTCCTTTGTGGGACGCTTCACCGTTCCACCGGCTCCTACATAACGATATACCCCTGCAAGCTCTGCCATCGGATCAACTTCCACCTCTGTTTCGATCAGCTGATCTGGCATCTGCTCCAGAAGTGCCAGAGCACTTCTCAGATCTCTTACTTTTTCTGCCATAAAAAACCTCCTGCGTTATCTTTATATTACTGTTCACTCCGTTCTCAGTAACATCTTTATTTTCTTATGTTATTTTATCTCTTTTTTACATGGTGAATCAATTCTTTCTATGATATAATTGTTTCCAATATGGAATGATTCGTCACTATTTTCTAAAAGGCAGGTGTTACCATGACTCTTGAACAGATCGACTATTTTATCTGTGCAGCTCAATCCCGGACTTTTTTTGATGCTGCTGAAGCTATGCATATCTCCCAGTCCTCCCTTTCCAAGCAGATCATGAAACTGGAAAAAGAACTGGAGCTTACCTTATGGGACCGCAGCAAGCGTACTGCTGTGCTTACTCCTGAAGGAGAGTTTTTTTACAAAGAAGCACTTAAGATTTCCAGACAGTATCATCGTTCTCTGGAAGCAGTGTACCATTTTAAGGACAGTAAGTTCCAGGCACTTCATATTGGAACACTTCCTTTTCTTTCTCAGTACCATCTTACTTCTGTGATACACAGTTTTTGTGATACACACCCGGAGCTTTCTTTTTCTCTGAAGGAGGTAGAAGACGAAGAACTTCTTTCCGGTCTTGAAAAAGACTTTTTTAATCTGATCTTTGTACGAAAACACATGATAGACCCGGAGCTCTATACTTTTCATGCTCTCACAGAAGACCGACTGGTTGCTGTTTTTCCTGAAGCTCATCCTTCTGCGTCCAAAAAATCGGTCTCTCTTTCCGAACTGAAAAAAGAGACTTTTATCCTGATGCCTCCGCACACTTCCATTTATCGTTTCTGTATGCAAAGTTTTCATAATGCAGGGATCCACCCTCAGCTTCTGCGTACTGCCCGTGCAGAATCTATTGTCAGCGCAGTGGAAATTGGCGAAGGGATCAGTCTCCTTACAGAAAGCAGCTTTCAGTTCTTTCGTCAGCCTTCGCTTGTTGCTGTCCCGGTTAATGGACTGAAAAAGCTATCTGTTGGAATTGCCCATAAAAAAAATATGGCTCTCACAACCTCTGCAGAATGTTTTCTGCAGTTTGTGAAAAGCCATATGTAAGGTATTTTTTCTATAATCCAAGCATCATTCCCACACCATGTACCGCAAACGCAACGATCCATGCAGTGGCACACTGTACTGCTACAATACCAGCGGCAGCTCTTACAGTTCCCATCTCCCGACGCACAGTTGCAATAGCTGCAACACAGGGTGTATAGAGCAAGGTAAAGATTAAAAATACGTAAGCAGTAAACGGTGTAAATAAAGTCTGAAGCAACGCCGTATTTCCGCCCAGAAGGACTGTCAGCGTAGACACAACACTCTCTTTTGCCATAAAGCCCGTGATCAATGCGGTGGATACTCTCCAGTCACCAAAGCCCAGCGGAGCAAAAAGTGGTGCCACGATGCTTCCGATCCTTGCCAGAAGGCTCTGATCTGTGCTGGTAACAAGGTTAAGACCTGCATCAAAGTTCTGCAGGAACCACACGATCAGCGTTGCCGCAAAAATAATTGTAAACGCTTTCTGGATAAAGTCCTTCGCCTTTTCCCAGATCAGCTGTCCTACACTTTTTGCAGAAGGAAGCCGGTAATTGGGAAGCTCCATAACAAACGGAACCGGCTCTCCCTTATATTTCGTCTTTTTCAAAATCAGCGCATACAGGATCCCGCAGAGAATTCCTGCAAAATAAAGGCTGATCATCACAACTCCTCTCCACTGCTTCGGGAAAAATGCACTGGTGAGAAGTCCGTAGATCGGAAGCTTGGCACTGCAGCTCATAAACGGAGTAATCAGGATCGTCATTTTCCGGTCACGTTCACTGGATAATGTTCTGGTTGCCATAATGGCCGGCACCGAACAGCCGAATCCGATCAGCATCGGCACAAAGCTTCTTCCGGAAAGTCCGATCTTTCGAAGGAGCTTGTCCATAACAAAGGCTACACGAGCCATATATCCGGTATCTTCCAGGATTGACAGGAAGAAAAACAAAGTAACGATCGTAGGAAGAAATCCGATCACGCTTCCGATACCGCTTAAAATTCCATCCACAACCAGTGACTGCAGTACTGAGCTGACACCTGCCACCTCCAGTCCCCTGCCAATAAGTGCAATTACCCAGTTCACGACCATAGTCATTCCGTCTGAAAGCCAGGCTCCCAGATAATTAAACGTCATCACAAATACAATTGCCATAATTCCCACAAAACAGGGAATTGCTGTATATTTTCCGGTCAGAATCCGATCAATTTTCTCACTGCGGATGCGCTCCCGGCTTGCCTTCGGCTTTACTACCGTTTTCTCGCACACCTTTTCGATGAAATTAAAACGCATATCCGCAATCGCCGCACTGCGATCGAGCCCACGCTCTTTTTCCATCTGTACAATCAGATGTTCAATTGCTTCCTGCTCATTCTCGTCCAGTTCCAGTTTCTGCAGAATCAGATGATCCCCTTCAATGATCTTAGAAGCTGCAAAACGCAGAGGAATTCCCGCATGCTCTGCGTGATCCTCGATCAGATGGCTGACTGCATGAATACAGCGGTGCACGGCTCCACCAAACTCATTTTCACTACAGAAATCCTGTCGTCCCGGCCGCTCCTGATATTTTGCGATATGCAGTGCATGCCTTACCAGTTCATCCACTCCCTCATTTTTTGCAGCAGAAATCGGGACCACCGGCACACCCAGCATCGCTTCCATCCCGTTTACATCCACCGATCCTGAATTTCCGGTCATCTCATCCATCATATTAAGTGCCACAACCATCGGGATATCCATTTCCAGCAGCTGCATCGTCAGATACAGATTCCGCTCGATATTGGTTGCATCAATAATATTGATGATCGCCTTTGGTTTATTCTCCAGCACAAAATTTCTTGAAACAATCTCCTCACTGCTGTATGGAGACATTGAATAAATTCCCGGAAGGTCTGTCACATTCGTATTCGGATAACCTTTGATTGTTCCATCCTTACGGTCTACTGTTACTCCCGGGAAGTTTCCTACATGCTGATTTGCTCCTGTGAGCTGATTAAACAACGTTGTCTTTCCACAGTTCTGATTTCCTACCAGGGCATAAGTAAGCACTGTTCCATCCGGTAACGGATTAGCATCTTCTTCAGAATGATACTTTCCTTCTTCTCCAAGTCCCGGATGATCTACCGGTTTCAAACGTTCTCCACGGGAATGGCTGTTTGTTCTCTCGCTGATTTCCTCAACTTCAATCTGTTCTGCCTCTGCAAGACGAAGTGTCAGTTCATATCCATGTACCTGCAATTCCATCGGGTCTCCCATCGGTGCAAACTTTACCACCGTAACTTCCGCACCCGGAATCATACCCATATCCAAAAAATGCTGTCGTAACGCACCGGAAGCTCCAACTGTTCGAATTACAGCACTCTTTCCAATCGCTAATTCTTTTAATGTCATTTTTTTATCATCCTCTTTAGTTTATTGCGATTTTTTATCAATTAGTTATACAAAACTAGCTTATTCCAGGATGTTGGATTTGTCAATAATTATCATTTACAAAATACGCACATAAAAAAGAAATGCTTTCTTCCCTCTTGTATTTTGGGAAATAAAGCATTTCTTTTTTACTATATCATGGCCTCTCGTTTTTTCAACGGTGCATAGACGATTCTTCTAACAAAAATAAAGCAAATCACTTGCAGGATGATCGTAATGATCCAGGATGCAGGATAGGAAATAAACAAAATCTTCAATGATCTGAATCTTGGAAATATTCCAAAGATCCAGACGATTCTCGTTCCGACTGTTCCGATTACGGAAAGTATCATCGGCACAATTGATTTTCCCATTCCACGAAGAGATCCCGGGAACAGATCCATCCATCCGCACAGAAAATAAGTAACTGTTGTATATAGAAGAATCTCCATACCACAGCTGATAACCTGAGGATCATCAGTATAAATCTTCAAAAGCTCCGGTCCAAAGAGATACGCACCTCCACCAAGAATTAATGCAATCGTTGTGGAAAGAATCAGGCAGTCAACTAAGACTCTGTCCATTCGTTTCCATTTTCCAACTCCGTAATTCTGGCTTGTAAAACTCATACATGCCTGTGTCACTGCATTGATCGATGCATATAAAAATCCGAAAATATTATTCGCTGCCGTATATCCTGCCATTGCCACAGATCCGAAAGAGTTGACCGATGACTGCAGAAGTACATTTGAGAAATTGATCACGGTACTCTGGATTCCTGCCGGAATTCCCACCTGGAAGATCTGTCCTAAATATACTTTTTTTATCATTAACTTCGAAAAGCGAAGCTGATAACTGCTTTCTGATTTATATAAACAACACAGTACCAAAATACATGATACACACTGTGCTGTCACAGTTGCAATTGCAACACCCGCCACTCCCAGATGAAAAACAATTACAAGTAAAAGGTTTAAACACGCATTGATCACACCTGCTACAATCAAAAACAAAAGTGGCCGCTTCGTATCTCCAACCGCTCTTAAGATTGCCGCACCGTAATTATATAACATAAAAAACGGCATTCCCAGGAAATAGATCTTCATATATAGTGTCGAAAGATTGATCACATTATCCGGTGTTCCCATCAACTCAAGCGCTCCTCTGGAAAAGAACAATCCAACTAATGCCATCACAACTCCGCTTATAATCGCAAATGTAATCGCTGTGTGCACCGTCTCCGACATCTCTTTCTCGCGCCCTGCCGCATAGAACCTGGCTGCAAGCACATTTGCTCCAAGAGATATTCCTATAAATAAGTTCGTAAATACATTGATCAGTGCTGTGGTTGATCCGACTGCTGCCAGTGACTCACTTCCACTGAATCTTCCTACCACAACAATATCCACTGCGTTAAATGCAAGCTGCAGAATTCCAGAAATCATCAGCGGAATTGAAAAAGAAATCAGCTTATTCATGATCGAGCCATTGCACATATCAATTTCAAATCTGTTTTTCTTCTTTTCTGAATGCATAACTTTTCCTCATTCTATAAATTATTGTAACTGTTCAAACACTCTCTTAATGCTGTCATAATGAAGGAAGATTCCCTCCTTGGCAAAGTTTTCAATCTCCTCCTTAGTTGCGAACATATATCCATCTGTTTCCTCTGTCTGAAGTTTCAGATCATTCTCATCAATATCAAGCACAAAGCGATATACATCAACAAAATAATTATCACCCTCGCCCGGATTTTCTCGCTTATAAGTAAATACATATCCGCCTTCTGCATTAGAAATATCTAATCCTGTCTCTTCTCTCACTTCACGGCATACCGCTTCCTCAGAAGACTCTCCTGCCTGCGCTGCACCGCCGGATACTTCCCACCAACCCGGTGCCCACGCTTTTGTCATTACACGTTTCGTGATCAGATATGTTCCATCCGGTCTTGCCACAACTCCAAGCACTGTCAGATGATATTCCCCATCCTTTAAGCACCAGTCATTTCGCTTCATTGTTCTTCCGGTCGGCCGTTTCTCCGCATCATAAATATCCCAATATTCCATGATATTTTCTCCTCGTCTTATCTATCTCACATTTTTCATTTTCCATTAGACTTTACAGCTTTCACTATCATTCGTTATTTACTTCTATCCCAGATAATATGTCATTTCATGCCATTCTTCTCCACCCCAGACAGAATCTGACATTCCCAGATCTACAAACCCAAATCTTTTATACATCTCTACTTTTTCATCCAGGCAGGTAAGAACAATTTCTTTTCTTCCCTTTTCTTCTTCTCTTTGCAGATAACATCTTACAATCTCTCGTGCCAGACCTTGTCCTCGATACTCCGGTAATACATCTAAGCCAAGGATCATAACTTTCTTTCCTTTTGGATTATTCAAAGACGCGTCTGTAAAAAATTCATCTCGGAATTTTTCCTCGTCCGTTGCAATTCCATTCAAAAATCCTGCTAACTTCCCGGTTGTTTTATCTACTGCAACTAAAAACAATTCTGGAGTCACACCAATTCGCTCCTTCATGTGTTTCTCAGAACATGCTTCATTTGGCGGGAAACAAATTTTCTCAATCAAGACTGCCTGATCTGCCTCTTCCTGTCTAATGTCCCTGAATTCAAATCTTTCTAAAATACTACTGTTCACTTTCATCTGTCCTTGCATTTTCTAATCTCCTTCTCCATCAACTTTTGTAATAACATGTTTGTAAGTTCACACTGTCACCGTAAGCACCGCTCCTACAGATGCTACCAACGACGATGCTACTGCTAATATCTGGAACGGCAGGCTTCCAAGTCTTCCACAGATCACACTCGTACCTGCACGTTTTCTGGAACGATTGTACGCAACAATAACTCCTACTCCGGTCAGAACCTGAACCACACTTGCCATTCTTGTGAATCCGACAAAGCTCTGCACTCCTACAAGCGCGATCGCAAGGCATGGTACTGTAGCCGCAAGCCAGCTGATCTTTTCTCCCCATTTCGTCTGTTCATTCACGATATCTCGAAGATTCAATGTATTTGCCCAGAAAGATGTTGCAAGAGCCAGCAAGGAAAATACATATCCGATAATGCTGACCCATCCGCCAAGATGACCGGAAAGATCCACTAATGCTCCGTTCTCTGTTACATTTGAACATCCCAAAAGCGTCATAAAGGTAATCAAAAGGATTAATCCCATATTCAATCCCGTGCCTGCTGCAATTGCTCTACGAATGCCTTTTTCGTCTCCTTCTAAACCTTTCACAACCTGTGGCACAGACATAACCGCAGATAAGGAAAATGCGATCATGCTATAAAGTGCCAGCATATTGTTATTCGAATAGAACTTTGTCGAAAGCTCTGTTGTCTCTGAAAGCATCGTTGCTACAAAAAGGATTCCTATGACTCCAAACATAGAAATCACTGCAATTTTTTCACAGATACCGACCAGTTTCATTCCGATATAGACCACACTTGCCGCCAATACATAGAAGAGCAGCATCCCGGCCACTGACGGAAGGTGAAACCATGCTGAAAATACTGCTGCCGCACCGGTAATAAATCCACTCACATTCACTACAACCGAAAAGCCAAGCAGACCAAACGCCAGCCATGTACATGCCATCTTCAGCTTTCCCACAAACAGCTCATTTTCAAAGCATTTGATAAACTGCGCGCCATTGTTATTCAAAGACAGTTCCGCAATCATAAAATGCAGCAGAAGATTCATGCAATAAGCTACTGCTGCAATCCAGATGATATCATACCAGTTATTTCTGGATGCAAGGAATGGGACCGAAAGAATTCCCGATCCCACGCCGTGTCCTATGATAATACTCGTCGACTCCAAAAAAGTCAACTTTGATTCCCCATGTACTTCCGCCATACCTACGCCTCTCCGTCCGTTCGTTCGTTACTGTTCACACGATGTGCGACCAGCAACGCATCTCGCCATTTTAAATCGCCTTTGGCGATGGGGCGAGATGCATTCAAGTCAAAACACGCATCCTCCGTGTCAATCAGCGGAGTGATTGACACGGGAGTGAACAGTAACGTTCTTTCTTCTTTTCTTATAAGTATAACATATTCTTTTCATTTCTTGAAGTCGATAAAACTACAATCTGTCATCTCACATCATCATCCACATCTATTATATTTCCATTCAACGCATCCAAAGCCTGTCTGCTGCCGGCTGCCAGTCCTTTGCGTACTGATCGCATTTTGCGCAGAGATGCTCTACCGTTTCCGGAGACTGAAGGTCTGTAGAATGTGCTCCTGACTTTGCAACCATCTCACGGAGTTTTTCCGGGTTCTCCGCCTGTGTAAATGTATAAGTAAACACCAAGCTTTTTACCCTGACAGATAATGTCATCAATCTCGTCATAAGTAAGATTCAGTTTGTGACCGTATTCTGCTGCCCAGCATCCTGTGCAGTGAAGGTTGCAGGCAGATGACGGATAAAATTATAATATGGATGCTCTGGATTCGTAATCGCTTCACGGATCATCTCTCTTTGTGTCGGGAACTCTCCATCTGCAAATTTATCCGCCCAATCCATGATCTTCGGCATATTTTTATCCGGATCTTTATAAATATATTCAAATGTTTTCTCGATTCCCAGTTTCTTTAAAGTATTTGTTGCATTCATTGTAGTTTTCTCCTGTTTTGTTTTGCTAACACGTTTCCAACATTTACGGTTCTGTCCTTACTGTGCAATGCACCATGTAGTGTCTCATTCCACCCTCTGCTAATAGTGCTGCTCCTACAATAAGCATTGTCTTGCAGATTATGATAGTTTAGCTCAATTTCTATCTTCCAACAATGGACAAACCACACCCGGATATACAAAAACCAGACATTCGACAACGAATTGTCTAATGTCTGGTCATAGTTTTGACGTCCTTATTTTATAGGATCTCTGTAACTATTCAGAACCAGCTATACTCAAAGATGAAATCAGGGTGACCTGTGATCGCATTTTTGATTGCTTCGTAAGCATTGTATCCCTGTTTATGTGCCGTGCCTACGTAGGACATGATTT
>ERZ772954.2458-NODE-2458-length-11838-cov-4.624883_pt1 | contig 11838 bp, 15 predicted proteins | sample MGYA00580684_ERZ772954 | MGnify/ENA primary metagenome ERZ772954 (study PRJEB29015, sample SAMEA2737654) | human gut metagenome | biome: human gut; feature: human-associated habitat; material: faeces | place: China | collected 2012 ...
ACTTCTTTTTTAGATTTTCTGTAAGCCTGACTCCTGCTCTCTTACGACAGCTCAATTAGTATACTAAACTTAAGATAAACTGTCAACTACTTTTTGCATTTTTTACTGTAGCGATATTAACTCCTAGTGGTATGCTCAACCCTTAACGGCAGTTATATCTTCCTATATTTGATTTTTTCCTATCATAAAATATTATGCACCACAGAGGACTTATATTGTGAACTGCACCCCAAAAGTTGGACAGAAAAAAAATCTAACTTTTGGGGTGTTATTTTTATGAAATTAAGTTATGAAGATAAAATCAAGATTTATGAACTACGGCAAAGTGGTCAGTCTATCAAGTCCTTGTCAAAGCAGTTTGCTATCGCAGAATCCAGCGTAAAATATATGATTCGATTGATTGACCGATACGGAATAAACATTATCCAGAAAGGGAAGAACACCTATTATCCTCCAGAACTCAAGCAGGAAATGATTGATAAAGTTCTGATTGATGGTCACTCTCTCAATCAAGTAGCTCTTGAGTACCTATTTGTTTATCATCCTTTAGTTTTAGATAAACATTTAAAAGTAAGTATTCTCTATTAAATGGAGGAATACATATCTTAGCTAGTTTAGTTGCTATTAAGTCTTCTATTGCCTTAATATCATTGTTTTGAAGTAATGCAAGACAGATTTTTAGGAGTTTCTTTCTGATGATCACTGGAATAATTCCAATAACAGCAATCACTATAACAGCAACTAACATAGCATTCATACTTTTATGCCCCTTTCTCAATCAACTTTATAATATCATTTAATTCATCAATAATTATATCTGCTTGGCTTTGATCCAAGCCAAACTTATCATCTTTTAAAGCCAATACCTTAATACCAGCTCTATTGGCAGCTAATATTCCTTTAGGTGAATCCTCAATAATAATACCTTCATCTTTATTCACATTCAATTCTTTGATTGTATGTAAATATATTTCTGGATTGGGTTTACTTTCTTTGAATTGTTCACCACTTACTATAAGTGTGAAATACTTTCTTAAATCAGCTTGATCTAATGCAGTATTAATAGTATTTAAACTTGAAGAGGACGCTAACGCAATTTTATAATGTTCACTTAAGCTTTCTAAAACAGAATAGATCTGTGGTCTAACGACTGCTTTATAATCACAATCAAATGAACGAAAATATTCTTGAAGCATATTTTTAAATGTAATGAAATCTGTTTTGTTGTTCCACATTGTGTATGCTTGTTCATAATATAATTTACTATCAATACCAATAAGAGGAATACAATCACTTACTTGTATTTCTATATCATGTTGTTTAAAAAATCTTATCAAATCATTTATATACATGGTTTCACTATCAAAGATGACACCATCCATATCAAAAATTATCGTTTTAATCGTCTCCATCATAATTCACAAAATTCTCCGTTTTTGCAGCTGCGATAGCCTTAAATTCTTTTAATAATGGATGTTGATAAATAGAGTGTAAGTCATTTGAAACAATATAACTTAATAATTGTACAAATGGTAGATACACAAGTGGACTTAATTCACTTGATACCGTATCACTCAAACTTAAAACATGCTCATCACTCGATAATTGAGGGTTGTTTGAAATCAAATAAACTCGATTTGTGACTTTTCGTGTAGCCTTATATACTTGTTCTACACGTCGACTTGCACCATCGTTTCCATCAAAGAAAATCACATTGTATTGTGGCGTTAATTGAAGGTTTGGTCCATGGATATACTCTTCAATTTCATAACAGCAACTTGGAATATGAATGGTTTCACCCATTTTTAATGCACTTTCAAGTGCTGTTCCATAATTAGCACCCGCTCCACAACTGTAAACCCAGGACATAGATGAGAAATTCTTATAATGTTGCTGAATAAAGTTTGTAGCCTGATCAATCATTTCTTCATTTAAATCAGCTGCTTTCTTTAATTCATCCAAATACTCCGTCTTTCCAGAATACGCAATTGCGAATAAATCTAAGAATAACGCAAGTGAAGAAACACCCTTTGTAACATAGCCAACTAATTCTTCACCAACGCCATATTCAATCACAATATCCGCAACATCTTTTACATCGCTGTTTTTATTTCCTGTTAAACAAATAGCTCTACATTCTTTTTTCTTTATGATTTTTAATGCTTCTATTGCATTTGTACTTAACCCACTCTGTGTAAGCACTAAAACTAAGTCGTTCTCCTTAATGTTATTTTCATAATACGTAAACGTGTATGGCGTAATGATTCTTACTTCTAAACCACTTACTTTTTCCACAAAGCTTCTTGCACAATAACAAGCATTATGACTTGATCCGGAAGCTACAAGTAAAATACGTTTGATTTCCTTTTGTTGCACTTCCTTCATCAATGGTTCAACCAATGTAGTATATTGTTCAATATTCGTTCGTAATACGCCTGGTGTTTCTTTTACATAGTCAAGCATTGTTAATTTTTCCATAATGTACCCCTCTAATCATTAATACATAAAAGGTGGAATAAATCCACCTTTGTATTTTAGTATTCTAATCTTCTGTAGTAACGACGGATTTCCATTGGGTGACGAGTTTCGATTTCCATGTGAACATCAATTCTGTTGTTTACAGCATGCATTACGTGGTGAGATAAATGTTTACGATATTTTTCACTGATTCCCTTTAATTCGTAATCTTTAGAGTCAATAATTGTGTAGTTTTCACAAATTCTTGGAATAAAGTTGGCTACACGTTCAGATAATGGACGTTGAGCATCTTCACCGATATAAATTGTAACTGGTGTTTCTTTCGTTACGATTTCAAACATACCGTGGAAGAATTCATTAGATGTGATTGATTTAGTTTTTAACCATAATTGTTCTTCCCAATAGCACATTGCGTATGAATAAGTAGCTCCCCATTGATTTCCAGCACCTACAAAGTAGTGCATTTCATCATTCCAGTGTTTTTTAGCAAATTCAACAGCAAATGGTTCAGCTTTCTTCTCTACTTCTACTAATGCTTGTGCCAAGTGTTCTTCGAATTCTTTATACATATCTTCGTAGTCAGCAAATTCGCCATTATTGAACATGAAGCGGTCAGCAACCATGAAGAACTTTAATTGCTCGTTAACTGGGTAAGAGATCTTGTAGTCTCCTAGGTCTAATAAGATTGCTTCTTTAGCATCAACAAATGAGATAACTGTAGCGCCAACTTCTGCTTTGATCTTTTTAATAGCATCAACTACTTCTTTAGTGTTTCCAGTTACTGAAGAGATAATAACAACTGTATCTTTAGTAATACGTTTGTTTCCTGTAGTTAAGTATTCAGCAGCATTTTCTGCCCAAGTTTCAATAGCACTCATTTCTTTCATGTGTACTGTAGCCTGCATAGCACTTGCCCAAGTACCACCAACACCTAACCAGCAGATGTTTGAATATCCACGTTCGCAGATTTCATCAACGATTTCGTTGATTTGAGGGCGTAGAGCCAATGCTCCATTTACGCTATCGATTTTTTCTTGTTCATTAAATTTAATCATTTTATTGTCCTCCATATATTTAAATTTATTAACAACCTAAGATACCAAAGAATGATCCGACCAATCCGATCACAACACAAATTAACAACAATGTAGTTGTCTTAATATTTTTCTTCTTCAACAAATAGTAAACCAATAATGTGAATAATAATGGCATCAAACCAGGCATGATATTGTTGAATACATCATTTAATGTAGTGGCTTCATCACCAGAACCAAATGCCAATGGGAATTTGATTGAAACGTTTTCAGCTGTCATACCACCAACAACCATCAATCCTAAAACGCTTGCTGCATAAGTAAGTTTTGACATCAATCCATTTTCCTGGATCTTAGCCAAGAATCCACTACCTAATTTATAACCAGCGTTCATTAAGTAATAACGTAATCCTTGAGCAGGAATATTGAAAATCAATAAGAATAAGATAGGTCCTAAGATATTTCCTTGATTCGCTAATGATAGACCCACACCCGTAGCGATAATACGTAATGTTCCCCAAATGAATGAGTCACCAATACCAGCTAAAGGTCCCATCAATGAAACTTTTACACTGTTGATACTTTCTGTATCAAATTCAGGATCATTTGCATTACTTTCTTCCATAGCAGCACTAATACCTAAAATTAATGTTGCCAATTGTGGAGTTGTATTGAAGAATTCCAAGTGACGCTTCATAGCTACAGCCTGGTCTTCTTTATTTGAATATAATTTTTTAATTACTGGCAACATACTGTAGCAGTATGACATATTCATCTGTCTTTCATAGTTCCAAGACCATTCCAATCCAAATGAACGCCAGAATACTTGATTTAATTCCTTTTTAGTTAATTTATTAGAAGTCGTCATCTTCGTCTAATCCTCCTTCTGTAGCTGTTTGAGCTGAATTGCTACGTAATTGAGTTAATACGATGGCAATAATAGCTCCAAAAATTGCGATTGCAGTTACTGGAATTCCTAAGTATACGCTTAATGCGAATCCTAAGAAGAAGAAACATGCAACTTCTTTGTCCATAATCATCATCAACAATAAACCGAATCCAATTGCAGGTAATAAGCCCATTGTGATTTGTAAACCATTTGAAATCCATTCAGGAATTACATTTAATAAAGCCTGTACAGCAGGTCCACCAGCATAGTAACCACATGCTACGATAACACCGATAATTAAGTTAACACCGAAGAATCCACCTAATAAGTGCATTCTCGCAACTCCAACCATATTTCCTTCAGCTGCATATTTATCTGCTTTGTGAACAAATGGAGGTAAAATGAATACCATTCCAACGTTTTTTGCGATCAACACTAATGAAGCAACTGGTAAACCTACAGTTAATGCAGTTTCTGGTCCCGCTCCTGTTGTAATTGTGAAAGCTGTTCCTAATACAGTTCCTGAAATCATTTCAGGTGGAATACTAGCACCGATTGAGAAAGCTCCCATAAACGCTAATTCTAATGTTGCACCTAAAGTAACACCTGTTTGAACATCACCAAGTACAATACCTGTTAAAGTACCCATAACCAATGGTCTTGACAGCAAACTTGTACCGAACAAATACTCAGCATTTCCAAGCATTGCTACCAAGCCAAGTAAAATCGCTTGTAGTAACATATTTCTCCTCTTATAATACTTTTTCTACATTTACTGGACTATCTTCTGGAACCATCTGAATTGTTACATCCACACCTGATTCACATAATCCTTTTAAAATTGTTTCTTCTGCTGGAGTAATATTCATTGCCTTTGAAATATTACGAGTTTCCGCAGTAGCCTTAGTACCACCAAGATTTAATTTGTTGATGTTGCACTCTTTACACAATCTTTCAGCGTCCTTAATAGATTCAACGACAGCCAATAATTTGTATTTGTCTGTAACACCACTGTTGATCGCATTCACTGCATCATCCATACTTTTAATAACTAATTTCACACCACTTGGCTTTGCCATCTTGATTGATGTTTTTCTTAAATCATCTTTCATAACTGCATCACACGCAATTAAGATACAATCTGCTTCAACTGCATTTTTCCAAGAAAAAGCAACTTGACCATGTAACAATCTGTGATCCACTCTTAATAATTTAATCATTTTCTTCTCCTCCTATTAGAAATCTTCATCATCTTCATCTTCGCTTGTCATTCCATTCATAACAGTCATTCCATCTTTAGCTGCTTCGATCAAATCGTTCGCTTCTGCTAGTTCAAGTTTTCCGTTCAAGCCTTTCATTACTGCATCTAATACTAGTCCCATGTTCATTCCTGAAAAGACCAGTACATTATCTAATATTGCAAGTTTAGATAATGCTGTGTGAACACTTCCACCTTTAATATCACACAAGATTAAGATTTGTTCTTCACACTTTTTTGCTTCTTTCAAAACTTCTTGATAAAAATCTTCAGGATTTTGTCCAGGAAGCAAGCTATATGTTTCTATATCCCTAGCTAAATCTCCAACAATCATAGAAACTGAATCTTTCATCCCTTTAGATAATCCTCCATGCGATGCAAGTATGATTTTTGCCATATTCTCTACACTCCTTTCTTTTTCATTGAATAGTGTCAATGATTTTTTCACCAAATTGGACATCTTTATTTTAATACTATTATCCGTGAATTGCAAGCGATTTCAAAAAAACTTTCTAATGAGTACATGTTTACCTACTTGACAAACTCGGACCAGATTGAACCTTTACATGCGGACTATCTCAATAATACCCTCAAACGGATTATCAGAAAATACAAGTTAAAATCTATCAGTCCACACGGATTTCGATATACTCATGCTACCCTTATGACAGAAATCGGAATTGACCCAACTAATACCTCTAAACGTTTAGGGCATGCAAGTAATCAAATGACACTTGATATTTATACCCATACAACAAAAACTGGAGAGCAAAACTCCATCAAAAAATTTGCGGAGTATCTCAATCAAGCAAAATAATATCTCTTGATTGAGATTTTTTCTAGAATAAAGTTTCTAAAGGGTTATCAAAAAGGTTATCACAAGTTCAAAAACATCAAAAAAAGCACCCTGCGAAATCTTCGCAAAGTGCTCTGAAACGTTGATATAGAGCGATTTTGATTAACGTTTTGAGAACAAAACTTTAATTTTTTACGGAGAGCAGCACCAAACAAATCCCTTTATATCAACATTTAATAGAAAAAATACTTCTCCCAAACCCTTTAAAATCCATAAAAATGGATAGCATTAACACCAATTAACACCATAAAATAGACTAGTCACTTCATCAAAATATACCTTAAGGAGAACTACCATGCCAAATTTTGAAGAACTTTATGATAACTTAGAAGACTTTATTTCTAATCTTGAAATTCTCTTAACCAAGAACATCTTTCACGGAGAATTTCAGCAAGCTGTCAAAAACTTCGGAACGGAACTGTTCAACCTTTGCAAGCAGAAGCAATTTAATATTGAATCTGCTGATATTTTAGCCTTATCATCATTTGTCGAGCTATTTAGTCATACTCCTAAGCAGTCACAAGGGTATCTAACTACAAGTGTTGAGAATTTCTATTTGGAGATAATCAATCCAACTAAAGAAGAATTTTTATAGTTCCAGCAACCTTATATGGTTGTTTTGTGCTATAATCAAATATAGTTTTTAAAAAAGGAAATTTTATGTCTCAACTAACTATTTCATTTCAGCCTCTCTGGAAGAAACTATTCTCACTAAACATGTCAGTTGGTGAGTTCCAAAGCGCAACAGGTTTAGGTTCAAGTACAATGACAAAACTAAGAAATAACGAATGCGTCACAACTGATACTTTATTGAAAATATGTAAAGTTTTACGTTGTGAGCTTAACGAAGTAATTGATTTAAAGGATGAAAGCAATGTCAAAAATTAACGTTATAGATTTATTCTCTGGTGCAGGAGGTCTTAGTCAAGGTTTCAAACAAGCGGGTTACAATATCTTAATGGGAATTGATTTTGATGATTCTGCATTAAAAACCTATCAACACAATCTAAAAAATTCTATTGCCTTAAAAGCGGATCTTTTTGATGAAGAAGCCTCAATTAAGGCCATTGAAGAAAACCTAAATGTTGAAAATATTGATGTTATTATCGCTGGTCCTCCCTGTCAAGGATTCAGTTTAACTGGTTCTCGAGACATCAACGACTCAAGAAATAAACTTTACGTTGCTGTAGTTCATGCAGTAAAACACTTTAAGCCAAAGGCTTTTTTAATAGAAAACGTCCCCGGAATGGCGACTCTTTACAAAGGAAAAGTCAAAGAGCAAATCATCAATACTTTTGAAGATTTAGGGTATGCAGTTAGTGTGACTGATAAACCACTTTTAGCCGCTGATTATGGAGTACCACAAATTAGAAAAAGAATGTTTTTTGTTGGTTATAGAAAGGATTTAGGTTATGATTACTTTGAATTTCCAGAACCATATTTAACTCCAGAAAATTATATCAGTACAGGTGAAGCTATTTCTGATTTACCACCATTAAATAAGAATGAAATTGGAGAAGACAACGTCCCATACATTATGGAACCACAAAGCGATTATCAAAAACTGATGCGTAAAAACTCCTCAATCATACATAATCATATCGGAACTAAACATACAGAGGAAGTTCAATGGGTAATAAGTCAAGTTCCCGAGGGTGGAAATCATAAAGATTTACCTGAAGGAGTCGGAGAATCTCGTAAGTTTAATGAAGCATGGACTAGATATCACAGTAAGAAACCATCAAAAACAATTGATACTGGACATCGTAACCATTTTCACTATAAGTGGAACCGCGTCCCAACTGTTAGAGAAAACGCAAGATTACAATCGTTTCCAGATGATTTTGAATTCTTGGGGACAAAGACACAACAAAATAGACAGGTTGGAAATGCAGTACCTCCTTTACTGGCACAAGCAATAGCTGAAAAGATGGCCATGCATTTAGAGAAAGGAAAAAAGAGCAATGGTAATTAATAACATTGAATTATTTGCTGGTGCAGGCGGACTAGTAGATGGTCTTGAGCAATCAGGAAATTTCAATCTTCTTTCTGCAGTAGAATGGATGTCCCCTCAAGTAAGGACATTAACTCAGAGATTAAAGAAAAAATATGGAATCACAGATGCTTCTGAGAAAGTCCTAAACTTTGATATCCAACGAACCGATGAATTAATAAAGGGATGGAAAGACGATGTCAAATTTGGTAGCTCTGTTGGACTTGAAAAAATTGTAAACAATCAATCAGTTGATATGATTTCAGGAGGTCCTCCGTGCCAAGCTTACTCCCTAGCAGGAAGAATTAGGGATAAAAATGGTATGAAAGATGATTATAGAAATTTCCTATTTGAATCGTATATAAAAATAGTAAATTATTTCAGACCTAAAATTATTGTATTTGAAAACGTCGAAGGAATTTTGAGTGCTATTCCAACAGGAGAAAAAATCACAGACCTTATAAGAACAGGTTTTGACAATATCGGATACGAAATCGTGGATGATTTAAAAAAGCATGCTTTACTCAATTTAGCAGATTTTGGTGTTCCTCAGAATAGAAAACGTGTTATTATAATAGGTATTCGTAGAGACAACATTTCAACAAATTATCAAAATCTGTTGAAATATTTTTATGATGAACTTCTTCCTCTAAAAAAATCAGAAATAAAGACTGTCAGAGACGCAATTGCTGATTTACCGCCGATTTTTCCAATTGAAAATCCAACGAGGCGCTTAGCTTATACTAACGACAGTAATATCAATGGACATAATTCTAGATACCATAGCGAGCGTGATAAAAAAATCTTTAACCTCCTTGCAGAAGATATTGAGTCAGCTCAGCACAAATACACTTCGACAGATAAACTAAAAGAATTATATTTTGAAGTTACGGGTAAAAATAGTAATGTTCATAAGTACCATGTTTTACGTTGGGATGAACCAAGCAATACCATTCCAGCTCACTTAAAAAAGGATGGGCTTCGTCATATTCATCCCGATCCTGTTCAAATGCGTAGTATAACTGTTCGAGAAGCCGCTCGCTTACAATCTTTTGACGACGATTTTGAGTTTAATGAGTCACAGATGGCAAATTTTGAAATGATAGGGAATGCAGTTCCTCCACTATTTGCAAAAAAATTAGGGGAGGTATTACCTGAGTTTCTTGATACAATTAGACTTGCTGAGCAAGGCTAAAAAAAACCTTAATCAACACGTCCCTGAGCAAGGCTAAAAAAAACCTTAATCAACACGTCCCTGATTAAGGTTTTTAATTCAATCTTTAGTTATCAACTGAAAAATCCGCAAAGTAAACACCTTCACCAACTAACGATAAAGTTATTGAAGTTCTTCCATATTCTTCAAGGATTTGCTTAGTTATAATTTCATCAACACCAACATTAAGTCGATTACGCAAATATCTACCAAGAATACTTTTCTTGGATATTCTTTGCCCATTTAAATAAGGTGTTTTAGGAGAATAAGAAGCTAACTGCTTAGGGTAAGATTGCTCATTATATTTTTGAACTCCCTCTAAAGAAGCCTCCATTACTACGCCATCATCCCAAATAAGCTCTATTGGATCAGAATTTCTTTTTCTTTTCCCCTTAGGAGTTTCATATTCTGAATCGAAAGGTTTAATAAAATCAGGATTATCTTTAATGATACTTTTAGGAATTCTAATATAAGCATCTCCTTGAGCAACGTGCGAATCACTTGTTAACCGAGCACAACCCCAATTCAAACCACTAGATGATGGAACTTCATCATGACGTGGATCTAACAAGGATATTTCAACTGCTCTTGCATTATCAGAAATTTCAACTACATCATCGTTTGTTTGATTGGATGAAAAGTCAACTATAGCCTGGTCTTTTTTCAACTTAGGTCTGTCAGTAGAGTTTTTTAATACAGATTGAAAATATGAATCCAAAGGAGTAAATGTGTCTCTGGTTGCGTCTGCTAGAGTTTCCCTATAATCAGTCCTTAAACCATTAGATGAAAAATTTGCAGAACCAATCAATGCACCTAAAGTTTTTCCGTCTTTTTTCCAAATATAGATTTTTGAGTGAACTTCCTGACTTGAAAAGACTAACTTTAAATTCTGATTATCTTTATTACTCTTCTCTAGAGCATCCAGAAGTCTAGCATCAATTCCATTTGGATACATTCCTCCTACAACTGTCACTTTCATATCTGAAAGTTCTTTCAATCTATTAACAGGTGCAGGACCTAAGAAACCACTAATAATTATGAGCTCGTCTGGTGCTTCAGATAATATTTCATGCTTTGAAAAAATGACTTCTTCTAATCCCTCGTAATATAGCATATTATTACTCCTTAATTTTTTCTATTATAACATTTTATATCATAAAATATCTATCTTATGAATTTCTTTTCGAAAAATAAGTCTTTTCGAGAAAGAAATAATCCAAACTCTATTTTCGGTTTCTAAGATAATAAGAAAATTCCGTTATAACAGACTTTACTAAAAACGTCCATTATAACGGAAGTCATTCTTTGGCAAAAAAGAAATAGCCAATGCATAATGCAATGACTATTTCAAGGAGATTATGAAAAAGAAAAGTTTTAGGATTGATAGTAGTATAGCCATATGAGCTTAAAATTTCCTAAATTACAACCTAACATACTTTTAGCTTTGTACTTTGTCCCACGTATCGAAATATCCTGACGTTTTTGTTATCTCTCTCCAAAGATACCTGGAACTGAAAATAATGGTCTCGTCCATCAATTGACTTTTCCTTATTGAGCTTGAAATAGTTTTTATGAGATAATGCCATAGATAATAGGATATCATCAATGATAAATGTGAGGGGTGTTCCATCTGCTGAGTGGCGATAAAAATCTTCTTCAAACTTGATATAGCTCTCTGAAAAATAGTCTATCTGTAGTTTATAATCAATTTGTTTTTACATATAATGACCGAAGCAACAATATTAACAAAGTAGTTCATATCGATTATCTAAACTATCGGATGAATTCCATTAAAAGACGACACCCTGAACTTGCTCCTGCTACGCCTCATAAATTACGACATACAGCAGCAACTCTAGCTAAAAAAGCTAGTCGGTCTATTGATGAGATTTCAGAAGCACTTACACATAGTGACCAGTCAATCACAAAGACATATATCAATACCAAAAATACTGTTAAGCAAACAGTTGGCGAAACAGCCTTCCGAATAATCAAAAAGAGCTAAGGGAAATTTCAGGGAAATTTTCAGGGAAACTTTTGATTTTCGAGCAAAAAAAGACATTTCCTTCTCCATAACTACGCCCCATTCTTTTTTTGTATAGTAATATTGTATCATT
>ERZ772954.2463-NODE-2463-length-11819-cov-3.072509_pt1 | contig 11819 bp, 10 predicted proteins | sample MGYA00580684_ERZ772954 | MGnify/ENA primary metagenome ERZ772954 (study PRJEB29015, sample SAMEA2737654) | human gut metagenome | biome: human gut; feature: human-associated habitat; material: faeces | place: China | collected 2012 ...
GTTGCGTCTGGATACTCGCCCTCAAACTCTCGCTTGACATGGGAGCGCGTTATACCCGGAGGGGTTCCATGCGCCTCCTTACACGCTACGGCGCATGCGTGGCATCCCACGCATTTCTTCAGATCGATCAGCATTCCGTAAGCCATGGTTCACTCCTCCCTTTATGCGATCTTCTCAAGCTTGACGCGAATGCACTGGTCGAACGCCGAGCACACATGATCCATGCGGTCAGGGGTCTGACCGGGAACCAGATGCACAACGGGAACGCCCTTGTCCTTCGCAATGGGCATATAGGCCGACTTCGAACCCCAGTGCCCGCCGATGACGGCCACGCATTCGGAATACACGCCCTCGGACGTAGCCAGCACGCCCTCCACCGATACGCCGTCGACCGTGACAAGCCTCACCTTATCACCGCTGGCGAACCCTTTCGCCCGAGCCGTAGCGGCGTTGATCTCAATGGTGTAGCCGTAAGGGTTCTCTTCATTGATCTCGTTGATCCAGGGGTTCTCCATGAGCCACGAGTCGGTGTTGATCGCATCGGTGTAATACACGGGGAGGATGTCGAAGCCAGGATCGGTCACCTCATACCCGCAGCCGGGCTTCCAATCGGGAAGAGCCTGGTAGTCGTCGACCTCCCACGGAATGCCCAGCTCGGCGACCTTGGCCTCCACCTTGCTCTTCGCCTCCAACAGGAAGTCGAAGTACAGCGGCACGCGGCCAGGTTCACCGTTTGCCCAGATGTACACTTCGTCAACGGTGCGAGGATGATCGTACACAGCATGCTCTTTCAGCCATGCGAAGTCGTGCTCTTCGTCGATGTTGGATTTTAAGATGGAATCGGCGAAAGCCTCTACGTCGAGCTTCTGGTCCATGGGTACCGAATACTCGTCCTTCACGCGGAACATGCCGTTAAGCGTGGCGATGAATTCGGCGTTCTTTCCGGCGCGACTTGCCAATTCTGCGAACAGCTGCCAGCTGGAAGGCGCGCCGTCCTTCGGCTCGACGACCTTCTGCCACACGGGAACGGTCCACGGATTTTCCAAACCGCCGATGACACGATGGTTGCCTGCTGCATGCGGCAGCGGCTCGGTGCGCTCCAGATAGCAGCATTCGGGCAAGATCACATCGTAGAAATAGGACGACTCGTTCAGAAACATATCGATGCCTACAACGTACTCGTAATTCTTGAAGATTTCAGCCTGTTCGTCGTAGTTGCCCCACCATTTGATGGGATTGCATGCATAGCAGAGAGCGACCTCGGCGGCCTGCGTGCGATACAGGTCGGGATGAGCCTGGGCAATGTGCTCGAAGTGGTTGTCGTCGGACATGGGCTGGAGTTCCATCATGCCCATGGTCGTAGGCGTGTAATCGCCTTCGTACACCTTTTTATAGTAAGAGTTCGGGAATGCAAGCAGCAGACCGGCGCAGTCGATGAGCCCCTCGGGCTCCCATAAACCGGGGCGCCACGACATGGTCGGGTTGTCGTCGGCCCAGCCGTTGCAGATGGGATCGAAACCGCAGAAGCCGCCGACGGAGTTCGTCGAACCGATGAGGTTGTTCAGGCTGAACACGGCCCAGCAGCTATGGAAAGCGTGCTTATGGCGCGTGATGCCGGAAAACGCGTCGACGGCAGCAGGGCGATAAGGCAACGTCACGCCGTCGATCTCGGTGGTCTGGCCGATGCAGGCCGCTTCGCCAAGCTCTTTGGCAACCTGGCGGATAGTGGCCGCGGGAACCGTGGTTATGCTCTCCTGGTACTCGGGCGTGTAGGTCTTCAGATGCTCTTTATACAGGGTGAATCCTGTCGAGCACTGCCTGCCGTCCACCTCGAACGTACCCTCGAGTTGGGGGGCGCTGCACCGATCGTAAGGCTTCGCCTCGCCGTCGGAATCCATGTACAGCGAATGCCCTGTCTTCTCGTCGAAGACGATGCGCTTGGTATCCAGGTCGACCAGAGAAGGGCCGTTGGTACGATTCGCAAGGAACTCGATGTCGATGAGGTTTTCCTCGTGAACGAGCACGTACGCGATGGCAAGCGCCGCAGCGGCATCGGTGCCGGGGCGAATAGGCACCCAGAGATCGGCTTTCTCTCCCGCAGCGCCCATATGCGGATCGAACACCACGTGGCGCAAACCGTTCTTGCGACGCTCAGCGAAAGGCTCGACGGTCATGTTGTATCCATGACGGGTAGCCGTGCCCGCATTGGTGCCGAACTGGACGACGTAGTTGCAGTTGACATAGTCGGGACGCGCATTGCCCGTCCCCGTGAACAGGTATTCTATCTGATGGACCCCGGCTCCGCAGATATCGGAGCAGCTGCCTTCGGCGTTGCCGTAGATCACGCCGAGTGCCGTATGGCGCACCAGAGAGCCGATCTGGCTAGCCACCATGGACATGCCGGTGACGGCGTGCGGGCCGCTGCGCTCGATAGCCGCCTTCATGTGCTCGTCCACCAACCCGTAGGCCTCGTCCCAGCTGATCTCCTCCCAACCCGGATCCTCGTCGAAGCCCTTCTTGGGATTCGTGCGCTTCAGAGGCTTGGTGATGCGGTTGGGATCGTAGAGTTGCATGATGCCCGACGCGCCCTTGCCGCATATATGCCCGCGGCCGATGGAGCTGTCGGGATTGCCCGTCAGTTCTACCACAACGCCGTCGATGACATGCGCTTTAATGGAGCAGTTGTTGAAGCACATGTTGCAGGTAGTGGGGATCCACTCGCCCGCTTTCGGATCGTAGGCCGTTTTCTCGACCCCCGCCGTATGCTCGGACTCCTTTTCGGCGCCTGGCGCGCAACCGACGATACCGCCCGCTAGCCCTACGCCGAGCGCAGTCGCCCCCCCGCCCGCCACAAAACCCCTTCGGCTGATTCCCATGCCGTTCTCGCTCATGGTGCTACCCCCTTCAGCTCGTCTACGAGGGCACCCGCAACTTCAGCGGCTGTCCCCTCCGACACCGCTTAGTGTCTGCTGTCAAGGTACTCTATAGTTCTATGACAGTCAATCACTTTAATTATCCTATCTTGAGCATGAAGAAGAGTGTGCGTAGCCCCGCTGCCTGCGCGCATCGGCCATGGAAATGCTGGACCAAGCGACGGTCCAGGCAGCATACGCGATTCGAAGCTGATGCTTCATGAAACATCTGCGCTAGTTTCGCCCTACTTCAAGAAGCTGTCGATATTGTTGAACGCTTCGCCGAACGCGCTCGGGGCAATGACGAGACCGCCCTTCTCTTTGACGCTCTCATAGATGAGGTTCATCGTGCGAAGTTGGAGCGCCTTGTCGTTGCGATCGTAGACAGCCGCCGCATCGACAAACATCTCGGAGATGTCTTTTTCGATTTCTGCGAGCAAGAGTCGCGCGTTGCGCTCGCGCTCCGCCTGCGCTTCCTTGGACATGGCATCCTGCAGCTCTTTGGGAATAGCGATGTCGCGGATCTCCACCGATACGACCGAGATGCCCCACGAACGCGTCTTTTCGTCGAGGATATCCTTGATCTCACCGTCCAGCTGCTCTCGCCGCGTGGCAACTTCGGCCAGATTGATGCGCCCCACCGCATCACGCAGCGCTGTTTGCGCGGCCCACCAAATGGCCGACGCGTAGTCCTCTACCTCGACGCAGGCGTCTTTGGGATTCCACACCATCCAGAACAGCACGGCATCGATATCGAGCGGCACAAGGTCGGCGGTCAACGCCTCCTCCGCCGTGAACGGCGTGGTGATCATGCGCTGGTCAATGTGCGCAGTAGCATGTTCTACCACGGGAACGACGAAATAAAGCCCAGGGCCAGCAATGCGGTTGAAGTTGCCTAAACGCAGCACCACGACACGCTCCCACTGCGGCGCAATACGAATGCTGAACGCGGCCACCGCGCCAGCCATCACCGCGACGATAACCACCGTCGAGGTAAGCATGCTCCAAAGCGCAGCGAGAATGGCACCCGCAACGATAAGGAATACCGATGCCGCAAAAATGTATACGCTGTTGCGCGAGGTTTTCCGCCCGACGGGCGCAACCATACCTTTCGGCCGGACGGCCGACTCCACGCGCTTTTCTTCGTTTCGCTTCGATTTGCTTCGCATGATGGCTCCCCCGTTGCCCCAACCCCTTGGCTCGCGCCCCTAAGCTCCGCCCCCTAACAGCAATATCTGTTCGCTCACCAGGTCATGGATATCCTCGGATGTCAAACCCTTAGCAAGAGCCTGCTGGACGAAATCGATTGCAAGCGCCTCGACGTCTTGGCCGACAGCCGACAGATCGACATCCTTGAGGTCAGACACATACGTGCCACGTCCGCGCTTCGTGAAGATGTAGCCGTCACGCTCGAGATCCTGATACACTTTGTTGATGGTGTTGTAGTTCACACCCAATTGAACGGAAAGCTCGCGTACGGAAGGGAGGCGCTCGCCACGTTCGTACTTTCCTGAAGTGATGAGGAACACGAGCCGCTTGCGAATCTGAATCCACAGAGGGACGCCGCTTCTTTCGTCCACTTGGAACGAACCCATGGCGTCGAACGCTACTTCTCTTTCGATAGTCTTCTCAATCATAGTGATTGTCATAGTATCACATATCGCAATGACAGACTGGCTACATCCAGAACGATAGCAGACTCATGTCGACGAGACAGAAGCGCTCGGCGGCCACGAGAAGGGAGAACCGCAGGCAGATGCCTCCGAGCAGCGTGCTCGCAGCCCCCACGACGAACAGTGAAGGGTTGGGCGAACGCAGGCATTCGACATCCACCGATAGCGGCACCACGATCCCCGCCAACACGACACCCAACCAAAACAGCATTGCAGAATGTCCCGATAGCAACTCAGCAGCCGAATGAGCGGCAGCTTCGTCGCCCATGAGCGAAACGACGATGAACGCCGCAATGGCGATAGCCTCGATCGCAACGAGAACCGCATCGAGCCGAAGCAGACTAGCGAAACCCCCGATCGTTTCATCGCGCGAAAACCTGAAGAAGCCTATGATCGTCAGCACGGCAGCTCCGGTTGCCAACGCCGACGCGACGAACACGATCGGCACAAGCGGTGAGTTGAGAAACGGCACGGCCGGATAGAGCGAGAGAAACACGCCGGCATACAGCACCACGAACAGAGCCAGCAAAGCGGCGAAGACACTGACCACGGTTTCGGCAACGCGCAAACCCGGCCCATCATCCGCGAACCCCATTAAAAACGCCGCGAACGCCGTCGCGCAGAACAACGCAAGTGCCCACGCCCCCGCTGAAAGCAGACTGCCGGACGGGGTAAGGAACAATCGGAAAGCCTGATCGGGAGCCCCTAAATCGAGCGTGAGAAACACCGTTCCGAGCGCGACGAGTACCGGGCCAGCCAGCAAACCCGCGCTGGCGCCGCGCAGCCACGATCGATTGCTGACGCGCAGTGCAAAGTCCACGAACGAACCGAGCAGAAATGCACCCCCTCCCGCACCCGCAAGAAACAGATACCACGCGATATACGAACTGACCATGACGAGCGCGCTCCCCTCGGCGATCGATGACCCCCTGCGCCCATTGTACGCCATCCGCACGGCAGACCTCAACGAAACGGAAAAGCGACGAAGAGCCGCACGGGTGCCACCTCGTCGCAGTAAAGAACCGGGCCGCAAGATGCGACCCGGTTCTTTACTGCGCGTCCACGTCGATGGGCGCGTTTTCCGCGTCACCCTTGCGGTGCTTGCGATCGCGCCACCAGCGGGACAGGCTATGCACGAGCCACTCCACTACGGGAATGGTGAGAAAGGCCACCCAGGCGGGATGCGGCTGGTTCAGCACGAACGCCATCCAGCAGAACCAGGCCACCACCGCGATGGGATACGCGCCCGACACCAGCGGCGCGAGGCGCTTGCGCCCGATGGCGTGACCCACCATGTAGTACAAGGGAATGGTCAGGAACAGAAACAACCCCATGGCCCACGCGCTGTTCAAAATGCCCAGCAGCAGGTACACGACGATGACCACGAGCGGATACGGGAACTTCACCCACGACTTCTCGAACTCGCGTAGGTAGTGCTTGCGCACGGGAATAGACTTCCCCACTTCGTCACCGTACTTGGCGCGAGCATCGTCGATGCTGTCGAAGCGCTCGCCCCGCACGGTGTAGCCGCACGGCTCGTACCAACGCTCTTCGCGATCCCATCCGTGATGGTACCGTGCATGCGCGTCCTGCCAGCTGTCGAACTGCTCGCCGTTAATGACCACCTTGGCGCCGTCGATGACCACATCATCGTCGCCTGCGCTGTTGCCGGGGCTCTTCACGTGCACGCCGTCCCAACCCACGTGCACTTCCTCGCCCTTCTTGGCGTCTTTCACGTGCACGCCGTCGCGCCACGACACGTGCACGTACTCGTCTCCGTCCTCCACGTGAATCCCGCCGGGACCGATGTGCACCTTGCCCTTCTTGCCGGACGATGCGGCTTCGGTTCCGCCCGACGCATCGGAGGCCGCAGCCACATCGGCGGGCGCTGGCGGGGGATCTGCAGGGGAAGCCGTCGCAGTCTCCTGCTCGGCCTGGCGCTTAGCGGCGCGATCGGCCGCCTCGAACGTGACGTCGTCGCGAATCTCTTCGTCGACGTACAGCAGATCGTCCAGCGACAGACCGTACAGCTGAGCCAGCGCGATGAGGTTGTCGGTGTCGGGGGACGACTCGGAGCGCTCCCACTTCGACACGGCCTGCCGCGACACGCCCAGACGCGCGGCGAGCGCCTCCTGCGAAAGCCCCGCCTGCTTGCGGCGCTCGGCCAAGCGTTGCGCGATCTCTACGTTCATGGTGTGCTGCCTTTCTCGTTTCGTCCATAGTAGCGTACCGAAAAGACTACGGTTGCGAGGAAGCGAGCGCGACCTATTTCAGTTGGAATTTTCCGCAATTATTGGTTGCGGAACGTTTGAACTGGGAAAAGAGAAGCTCCCCGGCGCTACAGCTTGCGCTTGCTGATGTCGAAGACCACCCATACCGACAGCACGGCCGCCCCCAGGTAGCCGAAGAACGCGAGCACCGGCACACCCAGCAGACGAGGCTCCATCGACGACAGCGACAGCATGCTCGATCCGATGAACAGCCCGGCTATGATGATGCCGATGGTCAGACGGTTGATGATCTTGGCCAGCTTCGACAGCGGCGCCTCGCTGCCCAGCACCTCCATGTTCATCTTCAGCTGGCCGCGCGTGAGCATCTTGAGCGTTTCGCCGGAATACCGTGCCGCGTCGAGCGCGCCGTGCGACGACGAGCGCAGCGCGAGAGCCAGATCCTGCATGGCCTGCACAAGCTCGTCGCCCTGGTTCTTCGAGCGCTGGATATGGGCGTTGATGATGGACACGACGTTTTGGTTCGGGATGAACGGCGCGATGGTACCCTCCAGCGTGACGATGCCGCGCGACACGCTGGTGATGGAAGACGGCAGCGTCACCTTGCACGACCGCGTGAGCATGAGGATGTCGTTCAGGAACGCTCCGATGTCGATATCGGCCACATCGCACGAGCCGTAATCGTTCAATAGCAGGTCGAGGTCGGCCAAAAAGCGCGTATGGTCGATAACCGAATTGTCCTTCGCGATGGCAAAGGACAATAGCGCATCCTTGAGCTCGGACGAGCTCTCCATGCCAACCGCCTGGATGATATTGCCGAATCCGGCGCGATCGCGCGGCGACAAACGACCCATGATGCCGAGATCGATGTAGACGATCTTGCCGCTGCGAACGAGAAGGTTTCCCGGATGCGGGTCGGCATGGAAGAACCCGTGATCGAGGATCTGCGAGGCGTAGTTGTCGAGGATCTTCTCGCCGATCTCCTCGAGGTCGTAGCCCGCATTCCGCAGACGGTCGGTCGCCAGGATGGGAATGCCGTCGATGTATTCCATGACCAGCACGTACTCGCCGCACAGCTCGGTATGCACTTTCGGGCAATCGATGAAGGCGACGCCCTTGTTCAGGCGCGCGAATTCCTCGAGGTTAGCGGCTTCGCGCTGGAAGTCCGTCTCCTCGAGGAACGTGGCCCACAGCTCTTCCACCACGTCGCGCAAGTCGAGCATCTGCTCGTCCTTCATGAAACGCGCAGCGTAGCGCGCCACCATGCGCATGATATCGATATCCTGGGCCATCGTGGTCTTCACGCCGGGGCGTTGGATCTTCACGGCCACGATCTCGCCCGTGACAAGGCGCGCCTTGTGCACCTGGGCCAGCGAGGCGCTTCCCAGCGGCGTGGGATCGATGGCGTCGAACACGTCGCCCTGCGCGTCGCCGTAGATGTCGTCGAGCGCCTCGAGGATGGCCTCGAACGGCAGCGGGTCGCACTCCATCTGCAGCTTCGCCAGTTCGTCGCAGTACGCCTTCGGCAAAATCTCCGAGCGCGTAGACAGCGTTTGGCCGATCTTCACGAAGCTGGGGCCCAGGTCCTCCAGCATGGCGCGAAAGGCCTCGGGCGTGAAACCCTTCAGGAAGTGGTGCTTCCGCAGGATATCGGATATTTCCTTGAGGCGCCGCGTGCGTGTCTTCCGATTCAGATGGAACCGATCCTCGGGATCGACCTCCGAACCGGAGCTGAAAAAATAGCGCAGCAGCGTGTTCTCCGGCATGGACGGGCAGCTCGCAGCCGTGCGCTAGGCGCCCGGCGTTTGCGGCGCGGCAGCCGAAGCCGCCTCGTTGTCGACGGACACCGCGGAAGCGTCGCCCACTTCAGCCTCGGAAGCCGACTTCGCGTTCGCCTTCTCGGCGAACTCGGCAGCCTTGGCGACGAACGCCGCACGCTCCTCCGGCGTCATGGCGGCCATGCGAGCCTCCAGCACGTCGTAGCGCACGCTTGCAGCCACGTCTTCCGCCTTATGCTTCAATTCGGTGTTGATCTGCTTGCCCTGATCCACGGTGAGCTCGCCTTTGGAGATGAGCTGATCAACCAGATCCTTGGTTTTTTCGCCGGTTATGGCCATCGCGCCGATGCCGGCCAGGAAGATGTCTTTGAATCCGTCGCTGAGGGTAGCCATACGAGCCTCCTATGCTTGCGATTCACCGTCCGCGACGCGGACGGCCTCTGCATCCATGATGCACCAAATCGACGAAAAGGGCAATGCTCGCAACGCGAGCATGAGCGAAGCCGTCAAAGGAAGGTTGCCGCTTGTTCGCCTTGCGACCGCCCCGCCGAGGTCGACGGGGCGGCAGGCTTCGACCGGAGTCGGCCGATCGTCAGCCGCGCGTCATATGCGGCGGCCTGCGTCCGATGTCGGAGCGATACAGCTCGCTCAGCAGCTGCGCAACGCTCGCCTCGCTCGTCGAGCTCCCGCCTTTCGCGACGCGATCTTCGTCGCGAGCGGACGCCTCGGCCATGCCGAGCTGCTTCATCAGATTCTTCGCTTCGTCATTGGACAAGGGTTTCGATGCCATCAGACATGCACGCTCCTCCCGTATGGCGACAAGCTGTCAAGGCAGTTGTTACTACCTTAGTACTATAAAGAAGGATCGCGGGATGACGGGCGAGCAACCAACAATCGGTTAGACGTGGCCAGACGAAAGGAACGTTTCGCGGAAGCTTCGCTCACAGACGGCAGAAACGAAGCGGCGAGCGGAGACCGTCCGCTCGCCGTTCAGGATGCGAACAGGGGAACCGCATGCAGAAAAGACGCTTTAGGCCGCGCGCTCGGAAGCGAAAGACCGGCGCTCGGAAGGCGCAAGGTGGGACAGCTCCACTCCCGCCAGGGACGATTGAGCGCCGAACTCCGCGCCTTCGAACCACCCTTCCTCCAACGCGAGCGCATGCTCGGCCTGCGGTGCGAGCGAAGCCGCAGGCGCGCTTTGGCGACCCTCCACCCATGTGGCGGCTACGACGCTTGCCACGATGACCACGGCGCCAGCCATACCAGCCGCAGAAAGCGCTTCGCCCAGCAGCATGAACGAGAACGCCGCAGTGAACACGGGCTCGCCTGTGAGCAGCAGCGACACGGTGGAGGACGGCAACTCCGTCAGCGCCACGTTCTGCAGCATGAAGGTGAGGCAGGTGCTGAGCAGCGCCAGAAAGGCGATAGTGCCCCAGGCTACGGGCTGCACGGCCGCCACGTTCACGGGTGGCTCGAAAACCAGCGCGCACGCAAGAGCCACGACGAACGAGGCGACTATCTGCGTTCCCGCCACCGTGGTGGCGTCCAGCTGCTCCAAGCCGCGCTCGCCGAACACGAGCGCGCCGGCCAACGCCACGGAGGACAGCAGCGCGAGGATCTCGCCCAAGCCGAACGAAGGAGCTCCCCCGTTGCTGCACAAGAGGTAGAGCCCGACCACGACCGCCGCCTGGAACGGCAGGAAGGCCAGCGGATAACGACGGCGGTTCACCAGGCACGACAACAGCGGCGCGAACACCACGGGCAACGCCACGAGGAAGCCCACGTTGGTGGCCGTGGTCAAGTCGAGCGCTACATTGCAGGTGAGATACGCCAGCGCCATGCAAAGCGCTGCGGGCATCCAGGCGCCGATACGCGCGCCCTTTAGCTGGCGCACGATGCGCGGGCCGAAGAAGATCGCGAACACGAGCGCGGCCAAGCCGAACCTGATGGCGAGGCACCACATGGGCGTGATGCTCTCGTACGCCATCTTCGTGATAGCGTTACCCGATCCGAAGATAACGGTCTGCAGCACGACGCACGCGACATAGGGCCAGCGCTTGCTACGAGTTTTCACGGGGTGCCTCCTTTCGATCCGCAGCTTGCACGGCGCTCGGCAGCGCAAGACTCTCACGTCCCGCCCTCGCGGAACTTCACTGGATGATGTTCTAGGGTTGCTGGCACATGGTATGGGTTCTCCTGATAAAAGTAAAATGAGATTATCTTTTTAAGATTTTAAGAGTTTCTTGTTATTCCTTTTCAAGCTCCGTATAGTGACATACATCGAAGAACGGTGTGAAGATATTGTGAGCAAGAGAAGGAGCGATCTGTGGGCAACCAGAAATACGATGCGTTCCTAAAGGTGGCTGAAACGGGCAGTTTCAAACAGGCCGCCCACGACCTAGGATACACCCAGGCCGGCATCAGCTACCTCGTGATCACGCTCGAACGAGAACTGGACGTGCCGCTGTTCGTGCGCGACTACGGCGGCGCGCACCTCACCTCGGACGGCGCCGATCTGCTTCCCTGGGTGCAGAACGTGTGCAACAGCGAGCGCCAGCTGGAGATGCGCCTCGCCGAGCTCAAGCACCTCGAAAGCGGCATCGTGCGCGTGGCGGCGTTCACGAGCACCGCCATCCAATGGTTCCCCGGTATCGCGAAGCGCTTTCTCGCACAGCATCCAGGCATCGACTTGCAACTGATCTGCGTCGACGACGAAGATGCACTGGAAGAGGCCGTGTGGCGCGGCGACGCTGACTGCGGTTTCTTCGTCTACCCCATCAAGCACGACCTGCACGCCGTCCCGCTGCGGAAGGATCCGCTCCTCGTGGTGCTGCCGCCCGACCATCCTCTGGCCGACGCGCCGTTCGTGCCGCGCGAGGCGCTGGCGGAAGAGCCGTACATCCGCCTGGAAAGCGGCACGTCGTCGGAAATGGAAACGCTGTTCCGAGCGAACGACGTGGAGCCCAACGTGCGGTTCACCATCGACAGCGACTATGCGGTGATGAGCATGGTCAGCGCGGGACTCGGATTCAGCGTGCTGGCCGACCTCATCCTGCGCGATGCGCCGTTTCCCCTGGCCGTCAAGCAGCCCGAAGTGGAAACAAGCCGCGAGATAGCCATAGCGCTGCGCTCGCTGGAAACAGCTTCAACGGCTACGCGCGCGTTCTTGGACGCAACGCAAGCCTGGATAGCCGATACGTACGAGGAGTGAAAGGACTGCCATCCTGA
>ERZ772954.2477-NODE-2477-length-11738-cov-11.773431_pt1 | contig 11738 bp, 9 predicted proteins | sample MGYA00580684_ERZ772954 | MGnify/ENA primary metagenome ERZ772954 (study PRJEB29015, sample SAMEA2737654) | human gut metagenome | biome: human gut; feature: human-associated habitat; material: faeces | place: China | collected 2012 ...
TAGGTCAAGGGCAACGCCCTTGTCGCTCTCCGCAGAGAGCGAAACACCTTTGGGCTTTGCCCAACATTTATTTTTTCTTAAAATCGGCGGATTTTATCCGCCGATTCATTCTCTTTTGGTAGCAACATTAGGCGGCGAGCCGCCGCCCCCAAGACGCGTAATCGCTCGACAAGTCTCGCTCGACACTCTTAATTGCCTTATGTTGCCGCGGTCGATGAAATTCCCAATGAACTACCGCTTAGTTGATCACTTATCTAAGACACTCAAAAGTTTTGCTTAATGCGGCACGCTACCGAACTGTGTTCGCCCGCTCAGTAGTTTCTTCGACCGCGTCTTGACAGTGGCGGCACGCACCACCACGCACTAATTTTACGACATTTTGGCATATAAGTCAAGATAAGGCAAGGCTTGCCTTATTGCTCAATAACTGTGATTTTCTTGAGTATTCCTGTGTTTGGATAGTACTCTATATCAATATAATTAATATGATGCAGATATGAAGTATTGATGACATAGGAGTTATTTACATCTACTGCGTTGTTGTCCTCAAGATAGCTGAGTGTAGCTTTATCAAGCCTGAGAGCTTCTTCGTTATTTTTGTTATCGGAAAAATATATGCTTTTGTTGTTTTCCTTGCCAATTACTGAATAATCGCTCGTTATAACATTTACAGCTTTGCTCTTGAAGTCATTTATATAAGGCACACCTAAGAAGCCCTCACCGATAACACAGCCAAGCATAACTATTGTAATAACTGCAAATCCAAGGGATAGTACCTTTCGCTTTATACAGCTTATTATAAAGGCGATTACGCTTATAATTCCTGCAAGCATTTGCAGAGCAAAAGAAATGCTGAGTGCATAGAAATAAATATCGCCAACCATAGGCACCATAGCCTTAATAACAAATTGCAAAGCGGTAATCAAAAGAAATATAACAAAGCACCAGACAGATAATTTCATAGCACCGCCGGTGTCTTTTTTCTTTGAGTTTTTCATAATAATCTCCCCTTAGCTTTTACTAAATAATATCACATCATAAGATAAAAGACAATAAAAACCGTTCTTTTGCGGAAGATATTCCCAAAAATTTCATACATTTAAAATAAATTTCATATCATACATAAATTTTCGTTTTTCGCAGAATACTTCGGCTATGATATAAGCAGTGGATATATCTTTGAGGAGGAGCAATATGAAGAAACAACAAATTAAAAGTATAAAAAAATTCATTCCGCATATATCAGCGTCTTTGTTGTCGATTCTTGCAGTAGCTTGTGTAATATTCAGAGTAATGAGTTCTCCTCCTGATTATAACGAGGCTATGGTTTTTGCGGCTAAGCTTTCTTTGCCAACGGGCAATACAGCAGTGAGCGATAATAAAGAAGCGAGCAAGGCTGAAAGCCAAGAAACAAGCGAAACATCAGAAGATAAAAAGCAAGAAGCCTCAGAAAAGCCTAAGAAAAAAGCAGAGGCTGTTCCAGTGAATGCGGAGCTTTCAGAGCCCACTGAGGAAGAGCTTGCTGAATATGACAAAGCCCACGAAGGCGAAAATAAATATACTGTCTATGAAACAAATATAACAGGTGCAGGGGAGAAGTATGATAATTTTTATGTCAAAAATAATGCCTCAGCTGATATAGATATAGGAGAGGAATTGAGCGGAGAGCTTGGCTTTACTGTTGAGAAAACCGACCAACCACAAGTTTTGATAGTACATACGCACACAGGCGAAAGCTATCTTAAATACGATACAGGATATTATTATGAAAGCTACTATCCACGAACAGATGATAATAACGAAAATGTATGTGCTGTTGGTGCGGCGATAACGAAATCTCTCAACAAGCGTGGCATAAAGACTATACACGATACCACAAAGCACGATGAAAGCTATAACGGAGCATATGATAACAGTATGGAAACCATTCAGAGCTATCTTAAGAAATATCCATCTATAAAGGTAGTTTTGGATATTCATAGAGATGCCTTCAGTACAGATGAGGACGGTGCAATGAAAAAGCCAACCTTTAAAACAGCAGATGGTCAGAAGGCCGCACAGATAATGATTATGGCGGGCTGTGATGTTGACGGAGTGAGAGATTTCCCAGAATGGCGATATAATCTTCGTCTTGCACTAAGGCTACAGCAGACAGCAGAAACACTATATCCGGGTATGACCAGACCGCTGAATTTCGGAGATTTCGTATATAATATGAATGCGAATACAGGTTCATTGCTTATAGAGGTCGGCACAGATGGCAATAGCCTGAATGAAGTCAAGCTTGCAGGCAGTCTGCTCGGCAATGCCTTAGCAGAGTGTCTTGAAAAAAGTGCCTCTCCTGGAAATAGCTAAAGGCTTTGCTTGAGCCTTTGAAAGGCTTTTTAGCGATATTAGTTAATAAGGACGGACCTTGTCCGCCCTTATTAGGAGATTTCATTTGAAAAACTATCAATTAATTTTCTTATCCGAAAGGTATTCCATGTACAAGTTCTTTTAGAGAATCTCCACGCATAGCGGTAGAGATTAACTCTATTGAGCGTAGGTGTGCTTTGTCGAATAATTCATAAAAGCTATCTGTCCGTATTTCATCAGGGTTGAATGGTGAATGCCATTCCTTATGGTATAAATTTGCGTAATCATACTCAATTTTCTTGTTTGCTGGTCTTAGAAGAGATGAAAGTACAGGCGGAAGCTTTACAGCCTTTTCTCCGATAGAAAGAACCTTGCGTTTAAAATGTGTTTTGTCGTTAATTAATGCAAGACCATTGTGCCAATCGTGCTGGGCGGTTATTATTTCACGCTTTGTCATAGTTGGCAAGGAATACATTACCATCAGACTGTGCATCATATCGGCAATAACCGTCATAACATTAGAATCTAATGGTGAGAGTGTTTTCAGATTGATAGTTGTTAATGGCTTGTTATAAAAATGTTCGTATAGAAGAACATCAAGGTTTGCCTCTATATCATTGTGACAAGTTGATTCGTGCAGACCTATTTCAGATTTTGCAAGCTCTGAGGCACGACATAGTATATATGGGTGAGCGGTACTATCAAAAGCATAGTGTGAAATAAATCCGAGGGCATAGCTGAGAGCGGTATCGCTTTCGTGGTTTTTCGCATATGCAACAAGATAACCAAGAATATTTTCAGCAGGCATTTTGTGCATAAGCGTGCCGATTTTGTTATAGCTTTTACCCCTTTGCCAAGGCATAATTCTGTGGCAGAAGAAAAAATCAGGGCCATTTCCACCCCAGATAAAGGCGGTTCGGTTGAGCTTTAGTGATGGGTAAAATTCGTGTATATCATCAATCAGCCTTTCGGACATGATATAATGTGAAACAACGGCTGGCATCAGGCTTCTCCTCTCCATTGAAACCAACCCACAGCAAAAAGCAGAATTGTTCGTAGTGGGTCGGGAAGGATTGTTAATGCGGTCGAAAAAATCACCAATGAATTATTGTTCAGGCGTATGTAGGGGTGAATATAGTTCGCCCCTTTATTATTTCTTCAAGCTGTTTGAAAGAAAGTTTGCCATCAGCTTCTTTGTGCCAACCTTCTCGAAAGAAACTTCTAAAAGCATATCACTGGCTGTCTTTGTTGCGGAAACGATAAGTCCAGGGCCAAAAATCTTGTGATTGATTTTGTCACCGACTTTGAATGTTGCACTGCTTGATTTAGCAGTTGTCGGTGTTATGGTGCGTTCTACATCATATGTAGGCTTAGGACGATTTTTCTTTGCGGCAGATATAGAGGTTCTTGTATGCTCAACACGCTCAGATTTTACGAATTCTGTAGGAATTTCAGAGATAAAGCGTGATGGGCGGTTTCTTGAGGTCTTGCCGAATACGGTTCTTGATTCAGCGTTTACAAGGTAGATTTCTTTTTTTGCACGAGTAATGCCAACATAAGCCAAACGGCGTTCCTCCTGTAAATCTTCTTCTGAAAGTGTTGCATGATAGCCTGGGAATATTCCGTCTTCCATACCGGGAATAAATACATATGGAAACTCAAGTCCCTTTGCAGAATGAAGTGTCATCATAACTACACTATCAGACTCGGAATTATAGTTATCTATATCAGTAAGCAATGCAATTTCCTCAAGGAAGCCCTCAAGACTTGCGTCTTCACCGTTTTCTTCCTCATATTGCATAATGCTTGATTTAAGTTCTTCGATATTTTCGATAGCGGATTCTGCGTGGTCGCTTGTTTTTAAAAGGTATCTTCTATATCCTATGCTATTAAGCAGACAATCATACACATCAGCTATGGCTTTGCCCTCATCAAGCATTCTTGTAAGGTCATCTATAAGCTTGCAGAATTCAAGCAAGCTTGTTGAAACTCTCGAAAGTATTGAAAATTCATCACTTGTATTCATTATTTGGAAGATACTTTTGCCGAGAGTGCCAGCAATATTTTCAACACGAGCAATACTGCCTTCACCGATAGCTCTTTTAGGGACATTGACAATACGCTTTAAACGAACATTGTCATCATGGTTGCAGATGACAGCGAGATAGGCTATCATATCACGAATTTCCATACGGTCAAAGAAACGGTGTCCGCCTATAACTCTATAAGGAACAGCCATTCTTGTGAAAGCTCTTTCTATATTCTGAGATTGAGAGTTCATTCGATAGAGAATAGCAAAATCTGAGAATTTTGCACCCTTAGAAACCTTATCTGTAATAGTTCTTGCGATATATGATGCCTCGCCCTGTTCGTCAAAGGCAGTAAATATATGAATAGGTTCGCCGTGGTCATTTTCTGTCCAAAGGGTCTTGCCCTTACGCTGTTCATTATTTTCGATAACTCCATTTGCCGCAGAAAGAATCATCTTTGTAGAACGGTAGTTCTGTTCAAGTCTGATAACCTTTGCATTTGGGTAATTATCCTCAAAGTTGAGAATGTTTTCGATAGTAGCCCCTCTAAATTTATATATACTCTGGTCATCATCACCAACAACACAAAGATTGCCGTTTTCACCAGTAAGAAGTCTTATAAGCTCATATTGAAGCTTGTTTGTATCTTGATATTCGTCAACCATAATATACCTGAACTGTTCTTGATATTTTTCGAGAACTTCAGGATATTGCTTAAAGAGTTGGACAGTATTAAGGATAATATCATCAAAATCCATTGCATTAGCAGCTTTAAGGCGTTTCTGATACATTTCGTAGATAGCGGCAACGGAAACAAGCTTGCTATCTTCGCCAGCCTTGTTTTTAAAGTCGGCAGGAGCTTCGATTGAATCCTTTGCACGAGAAATATAAAATTGAACACTTCTGACAGGTAAGGTCTTGTCATCAATTTGCAATGCTTTCATACAGTCTTTAATAAGCTTTTTGGTATCTTCTGTATCATAAACTGTAAAATGTGGAGTATAGCCAAGAAGTTCTCCGTTACTGCGGAGTATTCTTGAGCAGCAGGAATGGAAGGTTGATGCCCAGATTTTAGAGCCATTTTCACCAACTTTGTTACAGATACGCTCTTTGAGTTCATTAGCGGCTTTATTTGTGAAGGTGATAGCGAGTATTCTCCAAGGATTTACTTTGCCAACGGAGAGTTTTTCAGCGAGTTCATCAGATAAGCTTGTTTCACCTCTTGCGGCGGAGATGATTTCTGAACATTCCTCATCAGAATAATTTCCATAGAGTTTATCGCTTTCATAAGCCTCACCGAAGCGTAGGATATTAGCGATACGATTTACGATAACGGTAGTTTTTCCACTTCCTGCACCAGCAAGAATTAACAGTTGACCATTAACACTAAGTACAGCTTTTTTTTGCATATCATTCATACGATTAAATTCGTTTTCAATAATTCTTTTTCTAAGCTCAATGATTTCATTATTATTCAAAGACATTTAATTCATTCCCTCTAATTTCATCATATTTTCTACCCTTATATGATACCTCATTTCAAAAATTTATTCAAGTGTGGGTGCCGACCCACGGCGAAGACGCGGAATCGCTCGACAAGTCTCGCTCGTAGGGAGTGGGGGGAAGTTGGTTGCCGCGGATGAAGTAGCTACCGTAGCCGAACGGGCTACACCGTTCGGCTCTGCCGTTTAGCTAACGCACTTTTTTAAGACAGTTAAAAGTTTCGCTCGAGCCTTTTCAAAGGCTCGCAGTTTCCAAAGGCAGGGCCTTTGGTCGCTCTCCGCAGAGAGCGAAATACCTTTGGGCGAAGCTCAACATTTGTTTTTTCTTATAGCGAACGCAGTTTGCCATAAATTATTTAGCTAATGAATTTTATATATAAACAATGTTGTTGTGCCGATAGTGCTATGTAAAGGGATTTATACTTGATAAAAATAGGTTTATGTGTTATGATTGTATTAAAATGGTATGATATTGCTTGGAGGTGACTTGAATGGATTGGGAGATAAAATCTGACAGACCAGTATATTTACAGCTTATGGAAAAAATTCAGTTTGATGTTGTTTCTGGTGTATATAAGCCTGGGGGAAATATCCCGTCTGTTCGTGAACTTGCCGCTCAGGTTGGAGTAAATCCGAATACTATGCAGAAAGCCCTTGTTGAGCTTGAGAAAAAAGGCTTGCTCTATGCTAAGGGAACAAGTGGCAGATTTGTCACAGATAATATTAAGCTTATTCAGGAGATTCGAGAGGATATTGCAAGAAGTAATGCAAGGCTTTATCTTGAAAATGTAAATAATCTTGGATATTCATTTAATGAAGCTGTTGAACTTCTTAAAAAGGCTATGGAGGATGAATAATGCCGATTCTTGAAATTAAAAACCTGATAAAAAAATATCATACAAAAAATGTAATAGATAACATAAGCCTGAATGTCGATTCAGGAAAGATAGTTGGTCTTTTAGGGCCTAACGGAAGTGGAAAAACTACACTTATAAAGCTTCTTGCGGGTTTGCTTACAGCAACAAGCGGAGATATACTTATTGATAATAAAGAAATTGGCATAGAAACGAAAGCGATTGTTTCGTTTTTACCAGATAGGCCATATTTTGCGAACTGGATGAAGGTTCACGATATTTTAGCTTTTTTCGCTGATTTTTATAGAGATTTTAGTATGAAAAAGGCTACGGAAATGCTTAAGCTTCTTAATATAGGGGTTAATGATAGAATTAAAACTATGTCCAAAGGCACTAAGGAAAAGCTGAATCTTGTTCTTGTTATGAGCCGAGCTGCAAGGCTCTATCTTCTTGATGAGCCTATTGCTGGAGTTGACCCAGCCGCAAGAGATTACATACTTAGAACAATCATATCCAATTATAGCGAAGATAGTAGTGTAATCATTACAACTCACCATATAGCTGATGTTGAAAAAATTCTCGATGATGTTATTTTCTTGAATGAAGGTAAAATAGAACTAAATTCTGCAGTTGAAGATTTAAGAGAGGAGCGTGGAAAATCTGTTGATGAAATTTTCAGAGAAACATATATATGCTTAGGGGGAATAATATAGATGTTAGGAAGGCTTTTTAAGTATGAGCTAAAAGCTACTTCAAAGGTTTTAGTTCCGATATATATTGCTTTTATAGCAATTACAATCATTTCAAGAGTATCTATAGACCTTCAGGTTGATGAAGGCTCTCTTTGGAGTTTTATCAATGGTATGGGGCTTTTTGTCTTTATAATCTCTGCTATAACAATGTTTGTCGCTACTGCCATTGTAATAATATGGAGATTTTATCGAAATACCTCAAGCGATGAGGGATATTTGCTTTTTACGCTTCCCGTTAAAGTGGATTATATAATTATAAGTGAGTTTCTTTGTGCCTTGATATGGGGCTTTCTTATGTCCGTCTTTACAGTTTTAGGTATTTTTTTGATGATATTTAACCGCAATGTTGATGACAATATTATCAATTTTTCATATTTTGGCAATATTTTATCATCATTAACAGCAGACGGAATAAAAGCAATTTTTTATCTTTTCTTAGATATATTAATATCAACCTTTCAGGAGATTATGTCTATATATTGTGCAATTTCTCTTGCCTCATTATTTAATAAGCACAGACTTATTTTTTCGGCTACATTCTATATAGGCTTGCTTATAGTTGTTAATGCTTTTGCTATTTTAATTATGAATATTGTAGAAAAGATTTTTCCATCAGGAGTATATAATGCTTATAGCGAGGATATATCTTTTTCAGATATAGTTACAAGCTGGAATACTGATGTAGCTCCAATTATAAATTCTGTTGTATCAATAGTAGATTGGGTTTTTCTTCTTGTTGTTATCAGTATTGAGTATATTATTATAAGAAAAATTTTAAGTAAGAATTTAAATATCTGCTGATAGTTTTTAATAAAATATTTTGTATAAATCATTGAAATTTTGGTGCTTTTATGATATGATAAAATTAGATTTATTATGAAAGATGCATCTATTTTAAGGAGGAAATTTTATGGAGAATAATAACAAGCTACAATTTTGTCCAAAATGTGGTTCACCATTAATCGCAGGCAAAAACTTTTGCAGTCAATGTGGAACTAATATTACGCTTGCACAACAACAGCAACCAACTCAGCAAGCTAACCCATACGCACAGCCACAGCAACCAGTTCAGCAAGCTAACCCATACGCACAGCCACAGCAACCAGCTCAGCAAGCTAATCCATATGCACAACAACAGCAACCAGCTCAGCAAGCTAATCCATATGCACAACAACAGCAACCAACTCAGCAAGCTAATCCATATGCACAACAACAGCAACCAGTTCAGCAAGCTAACCCATACGCAAGACCACAACAACCAACTCAGCAAGCTAACCCATACGCAAGACCACAGCAACCAACTCAGCAAGCTAACCCATACGCACAGCCACAGCAACCAGCTCAGCAAGCTAACCCATACGCACAACAACAGCAACCAGCTCAGCAGACTAACCCATATATTAATAATCAATCAACACAAGGCGTAGTTAATTCTGTTGAGAAAAATTCTGCTGATAACGATTTTTCACAACCTATCAATCCTTATGCACCCAGTATGACAGCAAGTGAAAATCTTGTTGCACCTAAAAAACGCTCTAAAAAGCCGTTTATTATTGCGGGTGTATCTGTTGTTGGTGTTGCAGCCGTCGCAGTTGCGGGCGTAATGGTACTTAATATGTTGAAGCCATCGGGCGGTCCTATCACAAAGATAGCCGACAGTGCAAAACAGCTTGCAAAGGCTAACAGTGCAACAATTTCTGCGAGTGTAGAGGCAAACGGAGAAAAAACAAAGTGCGATATAAGCTATGAGCTTGATGCAAGCAAGAAAGAAATCGTTCTTGTTATGAATGGTTCAAACTCAGGTGATACATTTAAGGGTGTTGTCTACTGCAAAGATGGTGTACGCAAATCAGCAATTACAGCAAACGGCAATACAACGTATACAGAGATTGATGAAGAAACACTTAATAATTTCTTTGACAGCATTAATAAAACAAATGCAGAGCAAGAGCTTGATTGGAACTCCTTGCTTGAAGATGCTGATCTTAAAGATTACATAGATACAACAAAAATAGACGCAGTTTCCAACTCGCTCAAGAATACATTTGAGAATGGTAATGGAAAAGAGGCTCTTGGTATAAAAGAAAGTGCTGTTGATAATGGTACAAAATATAGCTTTGATATAAACACATACAAAACTATTTCAATTATTGTTGATGAGATAGAGCCACTTTTCAAGGATAAGAGCAAGTATAATGAACTTAAAAATGAACTTCCAGAGGCAGAAAGCTATTTGAATAGTATAAATCTAAAATTTGATATTACAGTTGATAACGCAGGTTATTTAAGTGGTTTTGCTTTTAATAGTTTTGGTACTAAGATTGATTTCTCAATCTCAAAGATTGGCAATACAAAGGTAGAGCTTAGCGAATCTGAAATAAATGATATTAAAAATGCTAAAGCAACTCCATCAACAGGCTATATTCCAGATAAATATTATGATGGAGATAATGCTGTTGATGATATTAATCAGGTTTATGACTTTACATAATTGATTTAAGATAAGTAAAATAAAAATGACGCAGTTTTAAAACTGTGTCATTTTTTGTATAATTTATTCTTCGGAATTTTCTGTACTTGCAGTGAGCTGACCATCAACAACTCGATTATCTGCATCTTGAGTTATAAGCGTATCAATATTTTCTGCATTACCACCGACAACTGAATATGCTGCCATAGTAAAGAGAACATCTGTTATATCCATATCATTTATGAAGTTGACAAGATTACACTTGAAATATCTCATATCTACAACATAGATTTCTTCAAATGAATTTGTATAGAATGGAATTTCAGCATTTCCGTAGCTATCCTTAACAACAAGGAGCTTTCTGCCATTGTTTACACCAGTTTTAATCTTTACGGAGCTGTCATCTCCGCCCATAAAGCGAATATATGAGTTTGCAACATCTACATCATATAAAAGTGAGCCTTCATATTGATAATCAAAGCTTTGGTCATAATAGTATGTAGAGTATTCTGTTTTTGGTTCGTAATAAGTAAAGCTTTCAGGGTCATTTTTTATACGCTCATCGCCGTAGAATGCGTAAAGTGTTCCAACATAGCCCTCATCAGTAACCTTGTTATATTTGCTTATATCATCAAAAGAAACTCCAGCCGCCTCAGCAAAGGTTTTAGCAGCATAGTATGCTCCAAGTGGCTGCCAGTGGTGGTCTGTACGGCAATAAATGTTTTCTTCAGTGTGCTGTTTTAATACTGAACAAATATCTACGCTTGTGATTTCTGAATTAAGCCTTTTAGCTATGCTCGAAAAACAATCCGCCTGACTTACATAGTTATCAGAAAGGTTTGATGGTGTATAAAATTCGCAGGCAAGAGGAGCAGGCATAGAATAAATCTTAACGCTGCTATCAAGCTTATCTCTTAGGTTATTAAGGCTTTCAACATAGCTATCACCAGAGCCGCCACCGAATTGCTCCATAGCTCTCCAGTGGTCATCTTGCTTGACAATAAGAAGTCCGTCATCAGTAATTTCGCCTTCGGCTTTTTCTTTTGTATAATCTCTTGCCTTTGAAACCTCAGCTTCTGAAGATTCTGAGGCTTTACTGTTTGTTTCAATTTTAGCTGATGATGTTTGAGAAGTAGTGGAGCCTGATGGTTCTGCTTTTTTATCAGAATTAGAACAACCTGCCACCATAGCCGCTAACATTGCACAAAGCAACAGAGATACTATTTTTTTCATTTTAAAATAACCCCCGTAATATTTTTAGTTTATTCTACTACTATAAATTCATAATTTCAATAATAAAAACCTTGATTAATAAAAATATTTTTAAAAATAATATAATTTGTAGAAAAACATAATTTATATTATAATTTTTTTAAGAACTATTCATATGATGTTCATATATTATAGTTATACTATAGCTTGTACTCAAAATGATGGAGCCGCAACCATCAGGAGTATATGTTCTACCCTCCTCAATGTACCCCTCATAATTTTATTGAGAAAAGTCTGATAGTATAGCTATCAGGCTTTTCCTTTTTTGTTGATAGATTTTTCTAAGACAATTAAAGGTTTCGCTCAAGGCGGCGAGCCGCCGCAGTCGAGACGCGGAATCGCTCGACAAGTCTCGCTCGTGGTAAGTTAGGTAAGATAGTTGACGCGGTCGAAGTAATTACCAATGAACTACCGATTAGCTAACAAGATTTTTTTAAGACAATTAAAAGTTTCGCTCAAGGCGGCGAGCCGCCGCAGTCGAGACGCGGAATCGCTCGACAAGT
>ERZ772954.2482-NODE-2482-length-11725-cov-2.706084_pt1 | contig 11725 bp, 9 predicted proteins | sample MGYA00580684_ERZ772954 | MGnify/ENA primary metagenome ERZ772954 (study PRJEB29015, sample SAMEA2737654) | human gut metagenome | biome: human gut; feature: human-associated habitat; material: faeces | place: China | collected 2012 ...
AATGCGGACAATCGTATAAAGGATGTATGGGCCTGTATTTCCTTCAAAAGAAATAAAGCGATCTGTGTCAAAGATATAATCTTTGGAAGCCTGGTTAGACAGATCTCCGTATTTTAAAGCTGCAAGGCCTACGATCTTCGCCGTCTCTTTTGCTTCTTCTTCAGATACCGTACGGTTTTCCATGATTCTCTGGTAAACAGCTTCATCAATATCCGCGATCAGCTTCTCCAGACGCATAACGCCGCCTTCTCTTGTTTTAAAAGGCTTTCCGTCCTTGCCGTTCATAGTACCAAAGCCTAAAAATACCATCTGAGTCTCTGGTTTTACAATGCCAGCCTTCTTTGCAACGCGGAATACCTGCTCAAAGTGCATAGCCTGACGCTTATCAACTACATAAATATACCGATCTGGCTTAAAGTCTTCCTCGCGTTCTACGATCGTAGCCAGATCAGAAGTCGCATACAAAGAAGCACCATCTGATTTACGGATCAGACATGGCGGAATCTCTTTGGTATCACCCTCTTCTGCTACATCTACAACTAAAGCGCCCTGGCTTTCATGTACCAGTCCCTGTGACTCTAAGGTATCTATCATCTTCTGAATATATGGCTCTGCATCGCTTTCGCCCTTCCAGAGATCAAAATCCACATTCAGGTTGGAATAGTTCTTCTTAAGATCAGCTACGGATACACTCATAATGTGCTTCCAGATAGCTCTGAATGGAGGATATCCCTTCTGGAGTTTTAATGTAGCCTGATGGGCACGTTCCTTAAATGCCTCATCTACCTTGGACTTGCCGCTGGCAGCCGGATAGATCTCCTCTAATTCGCTGATGGTAAAAGGCGCTTCCTTCGGATATTCTCCTGTATAATTTTCATCAAAATATGGCAGTTCCGGCTTACGATCACGCAGCTCCTCAATAATAAGTCCCATCTGCAGTCCCCAGTCGCCTAAATGCACATCACCGATCACATTGTGGCCCAGGAAACGTCCCATACGCTTTACACTCTCACCAATAACAGCTGAACGTAAATGTCCTACATGAAGAGGCTTTGCCACATTGGCACCACCAAAGTCTACGATAATGGTTTCTTTCTTTTCCGGTTCTTCCAGTCCCAGCTTCTCATCTGCTGCCATACCATTCATATAGTCTGCTAAAAAGCTTTCAGAAAGTTTTAAATTGATAAAACCAGGCATCACTGCCACAACTTCAGAAAATACAGAACTTGCATTTTCTCCTGTAAGCTGCTCTACCACTGCATTTGCAATGTCGATCGGTTTCTTTTTATATGCCTTGGCAGCTGCCATAGCACCGTTGCACTGATATTCGCACAGATCCGGGCGGTTGGATAAAACCACTTTTGCGAATTTTTCTTCATAGCCGCAGGCTGTAAACGCTGCTTTCAGCTCCTGCTCCAGAGCTTCCAGAATCTTTTTCACAATATCATTCTCCTTGTACTCTACTCTTTTCATTTTCCATATAAGCGCAAGATTTTTCCACTACCCCTTACACGTATATATGAAAATCGCTCCGGCAGTCTGCCGGAGCAATCTTTTACTTTTTATCTAAGCAATCTGCTTATACACGGGACAGATATTCGCCGGTTCTGGTGTCAATCTTAATCTTATCGCCGATTTCAATTTCGTTATTCTTTACAAGCTCTGCATATGATGAGAAATAATATACAATCTGAGGAACAAGTCTGCCCCAGTTGATTGAGTTTGCAGATGAAAGCTTAAATTGATTTCTGTCAAGAAGATTTTTATAATCAGTGTCTGTAAATATCTTCTTAACACCGCTTTGAGCATCGTCAAAGTTACCCTTAACCGCGGCAACACTTACGTTATTACCCTCTTGAGTAACCATTTGAAGCTTTTGAATTTCACTTACACCGTTGTCAGGATAGAATACGATAATTCTTGTGCCTGCAACATCTTTAAAGCCTTCAAGTGCAGCCTTACCTGTATCACCCGACGTTGCAACAAGGATTACGATTTCTTTATCTTCATTAGTCTTTTTCATTGATGTTGTAAGAAGATGAGGAAGAATTTGAAGTGCCATATCCTTAAAAGCACAAGTCGGACCATGCCATAATTCAAGGAAATATGTTGTATCGTTAAGTTTATAAACAGGAGCAATGCTCTCAGTTTCAAACTTTTCCTTTGTATATGCACTGTCTATGCACTTTTTAAGTTCTTCTTCTGTGAAGTCCGAAAGGAACTTGCTAAGTACAAAATATGCTCTTTCGTTATATGACTTTGACGCCAAATTTTTAATCTCATCTAAACTAACTGAAGGAAAGCTTTCCGGAACAAAAAGTCCGCCCTCTGCACTAAGTCCTGTTTTTATAGCCTCTGCCGAACTTACAGATATGCTCTTATCCCTCGTACTATGATACTGCATTAATCAAAACCTCCAAATAATTAATCGTGCCTGTACAAATTTTCATACGTTCAATTCATACAGGCACCTTTGTTTTTTCGCGTCTTACGCTAATTTCTTTATGTAATCAGGTGCTGTTTCAGCATCTATGCTTACTGATATTACAAATGTGATTTCAAACTTTTGGCTCATAGTCTCAAGTCTGTTAAGGAATGATTCAAATCCGTCAAGATTGTCTGAGCCGACAATTTTGAAAATACCGTCAACAAAAATGTTTGTAATATCGAAGTCACGGCTTACAATACCGCTGATAAATCCAAGGAATTCATCATATGACTTAATTTCAAACTCTGATGTGTCTGCCATTCTCGCCTTTGACTTTACATCAAAAATATTTCTGTTTGTGTCGTTGCTGATAAAAACAACGTTGCCCTTTGCAACCGTTAGAGCGTTGTTCACTTTCTCAATAAGAGCCTTTGTCTTACCGGTGCCTTTTTTTCCAATTAGAAGTTCAACCATGTTAACCTTCCTCCTTTATAATAAATTTTTATTTTCTGAGAGTCGCCCTCTCTGATTTTACTTTAATCTTGCTTCAAGAGCGTCCTTTTCGCTTTCGTAACCCGGCTTACCAAGAAGTGCAAACATATTCTTTTTGTATGCTTCAACACCCGGTTGATCAAAAGGATTTACCCCAAGCAAATATCCTGAAAGACCGCAAGCCTTTTCAAAGAAATATACCATTTTACCGAAATTATATGCGTCAAGCGCAGGTACAATAACCGCAAGGTTAGGAACTTGACCGTCTGTATGAGCCAAAGCCGTACCCTGTGCAGCTTTTGAATTTACATAGTCGATAGTCTTGCCTGCAAGGAAATTAAGTCCGTCAATATTATCCTCTGTTGCTTGAATTTCAATATTCTTGCGAGGATTTTCAACAAGCAAAGCTGTTTCAAACAAAATTCTTTGTCCTTCTTGAATGTATTGTCCCATTGAATGTAGATCACTTGAGAAGTCTGCCGCCGCCGGGAAAATACCCTTGTTGTCCTTACCTTCACTTTCGCCGTAAAGCTGTTTCCACCATTCGCCGAAATAGTGAAGTGCAGGCTCATAATTAACCATCATTTCAACAGTCTTGCCTTTTCTTGCAAGTGCATTTCTTACAACAGCATATTGATAACATTGATTTTCTGAAAGATTTGGATTAGCATATTCATCCTGTGCCTCTTTTGCACCCTGCATCATCTTGTCAATATCGATACCTGCCGCTGCAATCGGAAGTAAACCTACTGCAGTAAGAACAGAATATCTGCCGCCGATGTCGTCAGCGATAACAAATGTTTCGTAACCTTCTTCGTCTGCAAGTGACTTCAATGCACCGCGAGCTTTATCTGTTGTTGCATAAATTCTTTCTTTTGCACCTTCCTTGCCATACTTCTTTTCAAGCAAGTCTTTAAATATTCTGAACGCAATAGCAGGTTCTGTTGTTGTTCCGGATTTTGATATTACGTTTACTGAAATATCTTTACCCTCTACTGTTTCAAGCAAATCAGCCATATATGTCGAACTGATGTTATTTCCGGCAAAGAAAATAGCAGGACCTTTTCTCTTGTCTTTGTCAAGAGCATTATAGAATGAATGTTGTAACATTTCAACAGCCGCTCTTGCACCAAGGTACGAACCGCCTATACCGATTACAACAAGTACATCTGAATCAGAGCGAATCTTTTCAGCCGCTTTTTTAATTCTTGCAAATTCTTCTTTATCATAATCCGTAGGCAAGTTTACCCAACCAAGAAAATCGTTACCTGCACCGGTTTTGTTATGAAGCATATTATGTGCCTCTTTAACATATTCAGCCATATTATCAATCTCATGCTGTCCGACAAACGGAAGTGCTTTTGAATAGTCAAACCTAATATTGCTCATTATATATTGCCTCCTAAATTTCATATAAAACATATTATGTTTTGTTACTTATTATTCTATACTATTTTGCCAAATAAATCAATAGTCATTGCGAAAATAGTTTGTGAATATTTATTTCTTTTTCATTTCAAAATTCTTGTTTTGTTTGGATTTTGTTGTGTAATGCCAAATTGAACGGTACAACATATAGTTATTCTTCGTCGTACGTTTCAAGAAAACTGTGTTTCACACCGTCAATTTTGTACGCAACAATCGCCTCTAAACTGACGTTTTCAACACTTTTGAATATATTCCCCTCAACGTACGGATTTACCTGTTTCAACGTTTTTATAAGTTCTTTTATTTCAACTCTCTTTGATCGGTTTTCTTCGTTATTACACGTTGTACAAGTATCCGTAAACTTGCAGGCACATTGTATAAAATGCAAATCGTTATATCGACACCACGATTTTATATCCTGCTCACGAATCAAATAAAGCGGTCGTATAAGTTCCATTCCCTCATAGTTTGTGCTGTGAAGTTTCGGCATCATTGTTTGCACCTGTCCCGAATACAACATTCCCATTAATATCGTTTCAATTACATCGTCATAGTGATGTCCCAACGCAATTTTATTACAGCCCATATCCTTTGCGAATTTATACAAATATCCCCTTCTCATTCTTGCACACAAATAACAAGGCGACTTTTCAACATTATAAACCGACTCAAATATATCGGATTCATAAATAGTTATAGGGATATTCAATTTCCTTGCATTTTCCTCTATAACCTTACGGTTTTCAGGACTGTAACCGGGATCCATAACCAAGAATTTCACTTCAAATTCAAATTTATTGTGAAGTTTAAGTTCCTGAAAAAGTTTTGCCATAAGCATTGAGTCTTTTCCGCCCGATATACAGACCGCAATCTTGTCGCCCTCTTTAACCAAATCATAAGTATTAATTGCTTTTGCAAACATACGCCAAATTTTTTTACGGAATTTTTTTCTTATACTTTGTTCAACGTCACGACTTATGCTCTCAGCCTCTTTTCGCTTTATCGAATCCAACAGCCATGCTGTATATCCGCCCTCAAGGCTCACCGCGTCAACGCCTTTTTCTCTTAGCCGCTCCGCAACGTCTATGCTGATTTTACCTATTCTGCAACAAATAATCAGTTTTTTTGATAACTCAACCTTTTCGCTTATTTCTATTTCATCTGACGGAACATAGACTGCTCCGGACATTTCGTCTTTTTGAACTTCTTCTTTGTCACGAATATCTATAATTTGATATGTGTCTTTATCTAATTTATTCAATTCTTCTATTGTTATACTCATAATTATTTCCTATCCCCAAATATATTTCCTATTATTTTAGTAGGCATAATTTTATAACAAATTTGTCGATTTGTCAAATACAAAAAAGCAGAGTCATATCTTATGACTCTGCTTTTGTTTTATATCGTTTCCGCAAATTTCTTTGTATAATCTTCAAGTTCAGCAAGTTTTTCGTCTGACGGATTGAATATACAACCGAACGGCTTTTCAAAAGGCTTTAGTTTAAGCAATTCAAGATGATTATGCACCAGCTGAATACCTTCACCGCCCCAGCCGTATGAGCCGAATACAAAGCAAGGCTTATTTTTCATATTAACAAGGTCAATCGAAGAAATAATATCCCATACAGGCTTTACCGCATTTCTGTTGATTGTCGGTGTACCGAATACAAGTGCGTCCGCACTGTGAAGTGCCGTTATCATTTCATCGTTGATTTCGGCAACGTCATATTCTTTAACATCAAAATCACAAGAATTAAGCGTCTTTGCAATAGTGTCTGCCATTTTCTTTGTATATCCGTAAGCCGACGCATAGAATATTGCGACTGTTTTTTTCTCTGTAACTTTTGGTGCACTCCAAGCAGAATACTTTTTAACGGCTTCTGCTATATATTTTTTAAGTACAGGTCCGTGACTGTTACAAACCATTTCAATATCAAGTGCCGACAACTTTTCAAGTGCCTTGACAACAAAAGCATTAAACGGCGATACAATGCAGTCATAATAAACTTTCATTGCATTTTCATACTTATCGTAGTAAATTATATCCTCGTCAACCACTGCGTCCTCACAATAGTGCGCACCGAATACGTCACAGCTGAAAAGTGTCTTTTCACTTTCAAGATATGTCACCATAGTATCAGGCCAATGCAAATTAGGAACTATACAGAATTTCAATACCTTTCCGTCACCCAAATCAAGCTCTGCACCGTCTTTTGCAATATGTTCCTTAAAAGTCATATTTGTTATTTCTTTTAGATTTCTTATAGCCGCAATACTGCCCACAACTTCAATATCAGGATTTAATTCAAGTATCTTCTTGACACTTCCCGAATGGTCCGGCTCTGTATGATTGCATATCAAATAATCAATCTCAGAAACAGGCATTATTTCTTCGATATTTGAAATATACGAATCAAGTAACTTTTCGTGTGCTGTTTCTATAAGTGCCGTCTTTTCACCCTTTACAAGATACGCATTATATGTCGTACCGTATTCCGTTTCCATAAAAATATCAAATGTTCTTAGTGTAGGGTCTTTCACTCCCACATAAAAAATATTATTCTTTAATTCAAGCATTTTTTATCATTCCTTTCACCGTTAATGCTATTTGCAAACAATAGATACCCAATCTTTTCTTTGCTTGATTGAATTTATTTCAAAGCCGCATTTTTCAAGTGCCGCTTTAACATCGTCTACTCTGTCCTCGATTATTCCCGAAGTAATAAACACGCCGCCTTTTTTCATATATTCACGTGCTTTTGGAGCAAGTGCTATAATGACATCCGCAACAATATTTGCCACAACAACGTCATATTCATTTTTGGCAATTTCATTTTGCAATTCTGTATTTGTAATTATATCTCCGGCTTTAACCGTATATTTCGATATGTCGACATCATTCATGCCTGCGTTCTGATATGCAATATCCACCGCATTCGGGTCAATATCAACCGCAAACGCACTGTCTGCACCCAACAGCAATGATATAATTGACAAAATACCGCTGCCGCAGCCCAAATCAAGCACTTTAACGCCCGGTTTTATGTATTTTTCAAGTGTTTCAATACAAAGCTGTGTTGTATAGTGTCCGCCTGTACCGAAACTCATACCCGGATTTATATTGAATACAATTCTGTCGGTATTATCTTTAAGTTCTTCCCATTCAGGCTTGATAAGAATTTTTTCGCCTACTTCCAACGGGTGAAAATACTTCTTCCAGTTATTCGCCCAGTCTTCTTCCTTCATATTGTCAATATGAATTTCAAGTCTACCGAACTCATTTTCATCATCAAGTTGCTTCATTTCAGCAACAGTATTTCTGATTGCCATAAGCATCTCGTGACCTGCCGCATTATCACTGACATAGGCGATTACTTCCGTTTCACCCTCTTTTTCCTTAATCAGCTCATCATCGACATAATCCCAATACTGTTTATTGTTTTCCAGAAAATCTTTAAAATCTTTTTCGTCCTCAATTTCAAGACCTGTTATTCCAAGCTGATACAGTCTTCCGCTCAAAGGCTCAATACCCTCTGATGTCGTAAATATAGATACTTTAATCCAATCCATAATATCCTCCGTGTTTATAAAATCATTTGCAAAAAGCAATACACTCTCGGTATTGCTTTTTTAGTTATTAATCAAGAAAATCTTTTAATTTCTTACTTCTGCTCGGATGACGAAGTTTTCTTAGTGCCTTTGCCTCAATCTGTCTTATTCTTTCTCTTGTTACGTCAAATTCCTTGCCTACTTCTTCAAGCGTTCTTGCACGTCCGTCGTCAAGACCGAAACGAAGTCTTAAAACTTTCGCCTCTCTTTCAGACAATGTTTCCAAAACCGCTCCAAGCTGTTCCTTTAGAAGTACAAAACTTGCCGCCTCTGACGGTGCAGGCGCATCCTCATCCGGAATAAAGTCGCCAAGATGGCTGTCCTCTTCTTCGCCGATAGGAGTTTCAAGCGAAACAGGCTCTTGTGAAATCTTTGAAATTTCACGCACTTTATCAACAGGCATATTTAGTTCTTTTGCAAGTTCTTCCGGCGTAGGTTCACGGCCAAGTTCCTGCACAAGCTGTCTTGAAACTCTTACAAGTTTGTTGATGGTTTCAACCATATGAACAGGTATTCTGATTGTACGCGCTTGATCCGCAATGGCTCTTGTAATAGCTTGTCTTATCCACCATGTCGCATATGTTGAGAATTTATAACCCTTTGTGTAGTCAAACTTATCAACCGCCTTGATAAGACCGAGATTTCCCTCTTGAATAAGGTCAAGGAAAAGCATACCGCGACCGACATAACGCTTTGCTATACTTACAACAAGACGCAAGTTAGCCTCTGCCAAGCTTTTCTTTGCTTTTTCGCCGTCCGCAATCAATAAATCAATCTGTTTTTTAGTATCTTCGTCTATATCCTCGCCAATTTCTTCAAGCTGTTCTTTCGCTTTTTCTCCGTCTGCCATTCTTTTTGCAAGTGACAATTCTTCCTCGGGAGTAAGCAGATTAACTTTACCTATTTCTTTTAGGTACATTTTAACGTGGTCATCAATATTGATACCCTCCGGAACAGACAAGTCCTCAAGTTCTTCCTTACTTACTTCGATTTCTTCAAGTTCCTTATCCAAATCTTCAACAAGTTCGATAGATTCTTTTTCAAAAATGTCATAAAGTCTTTCTATTTCTTCCGGTGTCACTTCAATGTCTTCAAAAGCGTCACTTATTTCCTTAAAAGTAAGTACCCCTTTTTTCTTACCTTTTTCGATAAGTTCTCTTTTAATGTCTTTCTTCTTTTCCTGCATTAAACTATTCCTCCCAAGTATTTTTCTCATTTAGAAGTTCTTCACGTTGCTTAAACAAATCCATCAAATTCGTAGGGTCTGTTTCGGCATTGATATGCATATTCAACTTCTCCAATTTAATTGTATATAAAAGTTCTTTGACGGTTTCTTCGTCACCGCTGTAAACTTCAAGATTATAAAAAACTTCCGACGCCTCACTCAAATCGTCACCCGAAAAATCATTTAACATCATTGCCGGATCGGGTGACATTCCGTTTTCATAGCTGTCATACATACTTTTCGCCAAACGTCTGTACACATCTGTTGCAAATTCCTCGGCTTTAATATGTGCCGACGACATCTTATAAAGTTTTTTACTTTGCGATATAAGTCCCAAAAGCCGTTTTTCAGCTTCAAGCAAACTGCTTGTAACCATTTGATTTTTCGTTGTTTCACGCTTTCTTTGTTCGACTTTTTTCTGATACTCATTTTTAGTCGGTATTCTTTTATAGCTGCCCTTTGATATTTTTTCGCGGTATTTGCTTGCTATCGCCTCTCGGCTTATTCCAGTATCCTCCGCGACTTTCGTTATATAGGCGTCTACCTCAACGGCATCTTTTAATTTTGTAAATATGTTTACTACCTCATCTATAAACAGTATCTTACCGTCCGTACTAGTTACGTCGTACTGCTTTTTTATCAAAGAAATCTTAAATTCAGTGGCAGGCATCGCATTCTTTACCGCTTCTTTGAATTTTTCAACTCCGTTTTTGTTTATGTATTCATCGGGATCTTTGGCATTTTTAAGTCGTATCACCCTTGCTCTGCCGCCTACATTGTTTATTATGTCAATGGCTCTTAACGCCGCTTTTGTACCGGCTTCATCACTGTCGTAACATATCAGTATTTCACTGCCGTAACGTAACATCAATTTAGCTTGATTTTCCGTAATAGCCGTACCGAGCGTTGCAACAATATTTTTTATACCGGCTTGATATACGGATATTACGTCCATATATCCCTCGCAAAGTATTATCTCTGACGATTTTGCATTTTTCGCCAAGTTGAGTGAAAATAAATTTCTGCCTTTATCAAAAACAGGTGTTTCGGGCGAATTCAGATATTTTGGTATTTTATAACCGTTAATTTCTTTATTGTCGTGCATAATTCGACCGCCAAAACCGATAACATTTCCTCTAACGTCAATTATCGGAAACATAACACGATCTCTGAATTTATCGTATATTCTGCCCTCACGGCTTACGGCAAGTCCGCCCTCGACAATTTCTTCTGTTTTAAACCCTTGTGAAGTCAAATATTTAAGCAAATGATCGTGTCCTTCGGGTGCATATCCCAAACCGTATACCGTAACTGTTTTCCAAGGTATATTACGTTTTGCAAAATACTTCTGACCTTTTTCGCCTATGTTTTTATCACGCAGGCAATTATAAAAAAATCTTGCTGAAAGTTTGTTCATTGCCAAAATACGTTTCTTCTTTTCATGCGACGCGTCCGAAAAATTTCCGTCATCTTCGGGAATTATTATACCTGCATTATCGGCAAGCAACTTCAATGCATCAACAAAGTCAAGATTTTCTGTACGCATTACGAACTGCACCAAATTACCGCTCGCACCGCATCCGAAGCAGTGAAAAAGCTGTTTCTCCTGACTTACATGGAATGACGGTGTTTTTTCATGATGAAACGGACAAAGTCCGCTGTAATCACGTCCCGATTTTTTTAATTGTACATATCTCGATACATAGTCAATTATGTCATTTTCATCACATATTTGAGCTATCATATCGTCTGAAATTCTTCTTGGCACACCGTCACCTCCTTTTATCAATGGTACTATTTTCACACATAATGTGTAAAAATATACTTATCTTATAGTTTCAATTATTCTTTCTGCTAAAATCTTGCATTGATTTATAGCATATGTATCTTCATTTGCCGGTTTCTGAGCAGATACACCGAAATGTCCCATACCCGATACAGAGCTGTTGCCTATAAGCGTCATACCCGAAACAAGCGCGCATGAATGAATATGCTCCAAAGTCCTTTCCTGACCGCCGTACTTTGACGCACCGACAGTTACCGCCGCCATAGGCTTTCCGAGCCACTTTTTATTAGCTCTTGCGTCCCTTGTCTTGTCAAAAAAACATTTCATCTGACCTGTCATAGAACCAAAATAAACAGGACTTCCAAAAACAACAAAATCAGCTCTTTCGATTTTATCAAATAATGTATCAAGTTTTGTATCTTTATAGCACTTTTTTGTACAAGGCGTTGAACAGGCTACGCAAAACGGTGTTTTTGTATCCATAATCGCCTCACTGACACTGCAAATTTCAGTTTCTGCACCCTTTTCGGCACAGTGTCTTAAAATTTCGTTAAGCAAAAATGCTGTATTTCCGTCATTGTTATGACTTCCGTTTAATGCTAATATGTACATATTATACGCTCCAATCTTTCATCAAAACAGAGGTAAAAATACACTTCACGTTATATTTACCCCCATTTTCTCATTTTATAACATTTTATTTATATTATATTGAAATTTTATTCAAAAAATGCTTTATGTCTTAAAAACTTTC
>ERZ772954.2491-NODE-2491-length-11701-cov-3.346814_pt1 | contig 11701 bp, 9 predicted proteins | sample MGYA00580684_ERZ772954 | MGnify/ENA primary metagenome ERZ772954 (study PRJEB29015, sample SAMEA2737654) | human gut metagenome | biome: human gut; feature: human-associated habitat; material: faeces | place: China | collected 2012 ...
GTTCACAGAGCGGGCTTATGCAGCATGATGCAATGTCGTGGCAGGTGCTTGGTGCTTTTCTTGTAAAGGCTAAGAAATTAAGTGCACAGAGCAGAAGGCTTAATAAGGCATTAAGCAGCTGGATTAACAGCGTTGATAATGAACGCAGGGAGGAGTTCGTTGAAACTTTATTCGGACTTTTATATGCCAGCGGTGCTAAGAATTTGTCAGATGTGTCAGCAGACAGATTAAGAAGCACAAGGGAGGTTATACGTCAGTATGCCGGACTTGATAAGGACAGCAGAACACTTATTAAGAATATGCTTTTGTCGCTTACTGATAAGATAAGCAAGGCAAGATTTGAAAAATGATATTATAGAAATATTATAGAAGAAATGGAGATTAGATATGTCAGGAATTATTAATATTATACTTGGTGCAGTTGTACTATTTGTTGTAGTTGTATTGTTCCTGTGGGTTTCATCTAAGCACAAAGAGAGCGGACTTGGAGATACCTGTAGCGGCAATTGTTCTTCGTGCAGTGCCCATTGTTCAACTGGTTCTAAAGATAAGAAGTAAGAAAGAGAATAAATATGACTAATGAATTCAGGAAAAAGGCTGTCGAACTTGGAAAGCTAATGAATAACAAGTCTAAATTATCTGTACCGCTTGTAAAATGTATTATTGAGTGTTTTGAGATAGTATTCAGTGAGCAGGATATAGATTATATGCTTCTTATGAAGGACGGATATTACAGCAGGGATGAGCTTAAAGAATTGTGGCAGCTTGACGGTGAGGCATTTGAGAAAGTATTTACAAGCATAAGGGACAAAGGCGGAATATGGGAGAGCAGGCAGGAAGGTGTCTATGATATAACGCCGATATTTCCGGGCTGGGTTGAACTGTATGCCTCTGGACCGCTTAATGATAAGAGAAGACAGCTTCTTATTAAGTTTGCAGAATTTGAGCTTCTTATAAAGCTTAATATAGCACCTGTAAGAATGTATATGAACCGTGTCAATGAGCGCAATATGCAAAGAGAGCAGGGAAGAATGTCAACGCTTATACCTGACCCTGCCAATAATCTGAGTGCTAAAAAGAGAATTATTAAGATTAATAAAAATGTAGATGCCGTGCAGGCTGTGTATACAGAGGGTGAGGTTATGGATATTCTTAACAGGAATAAAGAACATATTGCTGTTATGAACTGTTTCTGCCGCACCAAAAAGATGCTTGAGAATGGAAAATGTGACTATGATATGCCGATTGAGTCGTGTATGGCGGTTGGAAGAATGGCTGTACAGCTTGAAAAAGCTGGCGTTGCAAGACACATTTCCATAGATGAAGCCAGAAAGCTTATAGATACGCTTGAGAAAAAAGGCTGTATACATACATTATATCACTATGGCACATACTCTGGTAATGAAGAGATTGTGCTGTGCAACTGTTGTATAGACTGCTGTTTCTTATATGGAAGCTTCAGGGAGGGTGCTTTATCGCAGCTTATGATTAAGGCATTTTACAGACCACAGATAGTTGATAACGCGAAATGTACAGGCTGTAACAGGTGCGCCTGTTTCTGTCCGACCAATGCAACGTGGTATGATAAAGAGCGCGCAGAGCTTGTATATGATATAGACAGGTGCATAGGCTGTGGACAGTGTGTGACACAGTGTCCGTCAGGTTACAGAAGTATGGTTAAAGATGAGAGAAACATTTTCGTAAAGACCAGAAAGAAGGTGGATTATGGTAGAAATCTATAAGACAGATAATAAGGTACTGCAAAAGCTTGATAATATAGAAGAGGGCTGCTGGGTTAATATGATTGACCCGACAAGCAGTGAATTATCCCTTGTATCAGGCTATTTTGAGATAGACTTAGCTGACCTTGCGACAGCACTTGATGAGGAAGAAAGTTCACGAATAAGTCTTGAAGACGGTTATACACTTATTCTTGTGGATATACCAACACCTGAGGTACGACACGAGAAAAAGATGTATACAACAATACCATTAGGTATCATATTAAAGAATGATGCAATAATAACGATATGCAGGGAAGATACACCCGTGCTTAACTATTTTGTGCGCAATAAGTTAAAAGAGTTCAGTACTAAGAAGAAAATGCGTTTTATATATGAAATGATGTTCCGCTCGGCTATGCTTTATCAGGCTTACTTACGTGGGATTGATAAGAAAAGAACTGAGATAGAAGAAAGAGTTGGCGATGATACACACGATACAGATATTATCGAGCTTCACGAATTAGAATCGACGCTTGTATACTTTGCTACATCTTTAAGGGCGAACAGCATTGTGCTTGAAAGATTGAGACGATACAAAAGACTTGAACAGTATCCGGAGGATATGGAACTGCTTGAAGATGTAACAGTCGAATACCAGCAGGCTATCGAGATGACAACTATTTACAGGGATATTATTGACGGTACAAGAGAACTTCTTGCATCGGTTATGGATAACAGACTGAATACAGTAATGAAATATCTTACATCTATAACACTTGTAACAACAATTCCCACAATTATATCGGGAATATATGGCATGAATCTTGATGAGAGATGGGTTCCGTTTGCGAAAGTGCCATTCGGATTTGAGATAGTATGTGGCATAATTGTAATTATATGTGTTATAACACTTTGGATACTTCACAAAAAGAAGATGTTATAGATTGTGAAATGTATGTTATGATATATTTGTAAAAGATATTATTATTTTGGAGGCGTAAAGTGAAATCAATACTTGTTATAGGCGTTGGAAGATTTGGGCATCACCTTGTGAACAGACTTATAGAGTTAGATAATAAAGTTATGGTTGTAGATAAGGAAGAGGACAGCATAAGAGACATGTTTCCGCTTGTTACGACAGCGAGAGTCGGTGACTGTACCAATCCTGATGTTTTAAAGTCAGTAGGTCTTGCAAATTTTGACCTTGTTATAGTTTGCATTGCACAGGATTTCCAGAGCAGCCTTGAAGTGACAAGCCTTGTAAAGGAGATGGGGGCGAAATATGTCATAAGCATGGCATGTCGTGATATTCAGGCAAAGTTTTTATTAAAAAACGGTGCGGATGAGGTTATCTATCCTGACAGGGATGTTGCTGTTAATCTTGCGGAGCGTTGTACGGCACATAATGTATACGACTACATATCAATTTCAGACGAGTATTCAATATATGAAATCCCGGTAGTTCCGTCATGGATTGGAAAAAGCCTTAAAGAGATAGATGTGCGTGCTGTATATAATGTAAATGTCATTGCGATTATACAGAGTGATGGCAATATCATGGTCATGCCTAAGGTTGACTATGCCTTACAGGAAGCAGACCATGTAAAGATAATAGGAAGCAAAGAAGATGTTGCGAAGCTTCTTAAAGAAATTCCGGAAAAAGCATGATTTTAATGTTAATTTAAGAAAAAAATAAGCAGGTATTTAAGTTTGCCGGGAAACAATCCCATAAGACTTAAATACCTGCTTTGCTTTATTTGTAAATTTCCTGCCAGCGTGAAACCATCTCCATTGCATCTGATTCATCAGATACCTTTGTAACAATAACCCCATCAAGATAAATTTCGTATACTGGAAACTTCTTTGCCGTGTTTCCGTGTGATACCTCTACTTTGTTCATTTTCACGCGTTCCATGTAAAAACCTCCTCATAATAATAATAAATTCACGCTCTGGTCAAATCATAAATAGTGTAAGACCAACAACATGTTGTATTATAACATAAGGCAGTTAAAAAACAAATACAATATAGTGTATTGGTACCAAAGCCCCAAATTGCAAAAGTTAATATATTTATGTGTGAATATACCCAAAAAATCATGTTATATTTTGTAGAATTTGTTTAAATTGTATAAATAAACTTGCAAAAACAGGACTAAAATCATATAATAAAAACTGTAATTGTGCGGGATGACGGCAGCACACCGTCGAAATTTTATAATCAGGAAGGAAATATTGTCATGGCTGATAATCAAAGTGGAGATTTTGACCTTAGCGTCGAAAATCATGAGGGCAGCAGGCTTGAAAGAAGACTGGCATCATTTGATGATAAATATAATATTTTTGTCTCTAACAAAAGATTTACAAGTTATCTTGGTAGTGAAGAGCTTAGAAGCTTTAAGATTACGGACTATATTCATCCGGATGATGTTGAATCATTTAAGAAGTTTGTTGAAGATAAGTCTTTTACGGGGGGCGAAGAAGTTTTCCGTCTGAAAAAGAAAAATAATGAGTGGCGTTACAATGTTATGAGAATCCATACAGAAAAAGGTATGGTTGAGAACAGACGCAATATAGGTGTTGAGATAATTGATATAGATGAATCTGTTGGTGATTATGAAGTCGCAATGGACAGCCTTTCAAGAGTAAGGCTTCTTATGAGCCTCACTGATGAATATGCATTTATATATGACAAAGCGACTAATGTGTTTAAGATGTTCAAGTATGACAGATTTAACAGGATTATTCTTTATGATATGGATATAGACCTGTGGAAGAGGGAAATGCTTTCAAAGAGTTATGTAAAATATGATGAGAAAGCTATGCTCGATACACTTGTGCTTAATATGAAAACATATGCTGACAGTTTTTCGATAAAGATGAATTGTGCAATAAGAACGCAGAGTGATATATTTGAAGCTGTCAGATTCATTGGAACTGTACATAATGAGAGCAGCGGCAATAAAATTATAGTCGGAAGAGTTGTATCAGATGAGTCGGTCGGACATGCCAGCACTGCTATGGAGATAATGAACGAACTCCAGTACGATTCACTTACAGGTGTATATAATAAAAAGACAATCACAGAATATGCAAAGAAGAGGCTGGCTGAAGAAAAAGAGAAGAGGATTGTAATAGCAATTCTTGATGTTGACCACTTTAAATCGGTCAATGATACATTTGGTCATCTTTATGGTGATAAAGTGCTTGCAAGAGTTGGTGGCAGATTAAAGGAGATTGTTGGCGAGGATGGTGTGATAGGCAGAATCGGCGGCGATGAATTTATGATTGTATTTAATGGACTTGATGATGACCAGGTGCTCCGCGGAATGCTCAGAGCAATAAGAACGCAGATTAAGTGGGAATTTGCAGAAGATTTTGAGAATCTTTCCATTACATGTTCCATCGGTGCGTCTATATTCCCTGTCAACGGCAGAGACTATGAAAGTTTATTCAAAAAAGCTGACTGCTGTCTTTATATAGCAAAAGAAAAGGGTAGAGACAGATATGTATTTTTTAGGGATGAGATGCACAGAGCATCATATGAGGCTATGCTTAACAAGAGCCAGCTTAATGCAATGAATAATCCAAGAGAGATAAGAGAATTAAAAAATATCGCTTCGTTTATGGAAAGTGCAATGACTGACAGCCGTAAAGCAGTCCTTGATGCCATGAGACATATGAAAGATACATTCGGAATAGATAATATTAATATTTACTATGGTGAAGGAATGAAAAAGGTATATTCATTTGGCTCGGATATTCCGGAAGCACAAGATGCAATGTATGTATTTTCAGAAGAATTTCAGGCACTTATTGGTGAGAATGAAAGATTCCTGCAGATAGGTTTTGCTGATACATTTTCAGATATAACACCTGATTTTTGCGGACGCATGAAGTCAGAAAGAATTGCATCCACGATACAGTGTTATATCGGAGATAAGAGAAATATAAAGGGGCTTGTTACATTTAACAAATGCAGGGAGGCGTCCCAGTGGGCTAATTATGAGATTGACTGTGCGAGAATATTTGCATCTGTATTAAGCTTTATGGCATTAAATGATATGGGAACAAATGACAGTGCTATATATTGATAGTGTTGTTGACTGTATACCCTATATATTGTATAATTGACCTTGTTCACGAAAGAAGATTGAACAAGGTCATTTTGCCGCAATTACAGTTGCTGCGGCAAGAATTTTGAAGTGCGTTAGATTTAACTTGATATTAAGGAATGGGGAAAGTATGAAAATTATTAAAAGAAGCGGAACAGAAGTTACATTTGATATTGATAAGATAATGGCTGCAGTCTCAAAAGCCAATAATGAGGTAGTACACAGTGAAAGATTATCAGATGAACAGATTGAGATGATAAGTAAAAATGTTGAAGACATATGTCAGGAGATGAACCGCTCATTGAGTGTTGAAGAGATTCAGGATCTGGTTGAGAATCAGATAATGAACCTTCGTGCATTTGCAGTAGCGAGAAAGTATATAACATACCGCTATAAGAGAGCACTTGTAAGAAAGTCTAATTCAACAGATGAGCAGATTTTAAGTCTTCTTGAGTGCAATAATGAAGAAGTAAAACAGGAAAATTCAAACAAGAATCCTACAGTCAACAGTGTCCAGCGTGATTATATGGCAGGTGAAGTCAGCAAGGATATAACAAAGAGACTTCTTCTTCCACAGGATATAGTAGATGCACATGAGCAGGGACTTATTCATTTCCATGATGCAGATTATTTTGCACAGCATATGCACAACTGCTGTCTTGTCAACCTTGAAGATATGCTTCAGAATGGAACAGTAATCAGCGAGACAATGCTTGAAAAGCCACATAGTTTTTCTACTGCATGTAATATTGCCACACAGGCAATTGCCCAGATTGCAAGTTCACAGTATGGTGGACAGAGCATAAGCCTTGCACATCTTGCACCATTTGTACAGATAAGCCGTGAAAAGTTTATCAGAAAAGTGCGTGAAGAATTTGAAAAGGCAGGAATCGATTATACAGAAGAAAAAGTACGTGAAGTTGCAGAAATGCGTGTGCGTGATGAGATTAAAAATGGTGTCCAGATGATTCAGTATCAGGTCATAACACTTATGACAACAAACGGACAGGCTCCATTTGTAACTGTATTTATGTATCTTGATGAAGTGCCGGAAGGAAGAACAAGGGATGACCTTGCACTCGTCACGGAAGAAGTGTTAAAACAGCGTATCCAGGGCGTTAAAAATGAAAAAGGTGTATGGATAACACCGGCATTCCCGAAACTTATATATGTTCTTGAGGAAGACAATATAAGAGAAGGTTCAAAATATTGGGGACTTACAAAACTTGCAGCACAGTGCACTGCAAAACGTATGGTTCCTGACTATATTTCAGAGAAAATTATGAAGAAGTTAAAAGATGGTAACTGTTATCCATGCATGGGCTGCCGTTCATTCCTTACTGTATACAAAGATGAGAATGATAAGCCTAAATTCTACGGAAGATTCAATCAGGGTGTTGTAACATTGAATCTTGTTGATGTTGCATGTTCGTCAGGAAAAGATGTGGATAAATTCTGGAAAATTCTTGATGAGAGACTTGATTTGTGTAAACGTGCCCTTATGTGCAGACATTACCGCTTAAAGGGTACTCCGTCAGATGTTGCACCGATTCTTTGGCAGAATGGTGCACTTGCACGTCTTAAAAAAGGCGAGACAATTGATAAACTTCTTTATGGTGGATATTCAACAATTTCACTCGGATATGCAGGACTTTGTGAATGTACAAGATACATGAAAGGTGTTTCGCATACACAGCCGGGAGGAACAGAATTCGCACTTGAAGTTATGCATTATCTGACAGATACATGCAAAAAGTGGGCTGAAGAGACCAATATTGATTTCAGCCTTTATGGAACACCACTTGAATCAACAACATATAAATTTGCCAAGGCTCTTCAGAAGAGATTTGGTAAGATTCCGGGTGTTACCGACAAGAATTATATCACTAACAGCTATCATGTTCATGTAACAGAAAATATCAGTGCGTTTGATAAATTGAAATTTGAAAGCCAGTTCCAGGAACTTTCACCAGGCGGTGCCATAAGTTATGTTGAAGTACCGGATATGGAAAATAACATTCCTGCTGTAATTTCTGTCATGCAATACATTTATGACAACATCATGTATGCTGAACTTAATACAAAGAGCGACTATTGCCAGGTATGCGGTTATAACGGACAGATACAGATTATAACAGATGATGACGGAAAACTTGTATGGGAATGCCCTAACTGTGGTAACCGTGACCAGGACAAGATGAATGTTGCAAGAAGAACATGCGGCTATATCGGAACACAGTTCTGGAATCAGGGGCGTACTCAGGAAATCAAAGAAAGAGTACTTCATCTGTAAAATAAGTACCAGAAAGCAATTTTTTAGTTGTGAAAAAAAATAAATTGTTATATTATTAACTAAAAATGTGAAAGAAAGGGACATAGATTATGAATTCAGTAAAAAATAAAATTATGATACCGGTTCTTCTGCTTGCGGTTATAGCTGTTGCAACAAGTATTCTTAGTATTATGAATGCAGACAGCATCAGTAAAAAAGGCAATGATATAGCAAATAATTATCTTGTAACCATTGAAAATGTAGGTTATCTGTCAGAGAGTACACAGAAGCTTACAAGATCAGCATACAGCTACATAGTTGCTGAAGGAGATGCAGCCAAAAAGAGTGTTAAAGATAATATAGAAAGTTTAAAGTCAGAGATAGACGGATATATGAAAGATTATGAGCAGACGCTTGATGAAAATGAAGAGACTGCATATTCATCATATAAGAATTATTATTCCCAGTTTCTTACACAGTTTGCGGTACTTGAGAAATATGTAGATACTAATCAGACAGTCAATGCGTCAAAACTAGCCAATAATAATCTTGTTGATGTATGTAACAGTCTTGAATCAGCACTTGATAATATGACCAATAGTGAAGTTGAGGCAGCGGATCATGCAATGAGACAGATGCATGCGTTATCGGCATTTGCAAAGACTACGGGCGGTGCCTGTCTTGTAGTTGCAATTGGTGCACTCATTGTGGCATTCTTGGTAAGTACAAGAAAAGTTGTAAATCCAATAGTAAAAACTAATAAAGAGCTTAAAGAAATAAGCACACTTATCAATGACAATAATGGCGATCTTACTAAGAGAGTTAATGTTAAGTCATCAGATGAAATTGGACAGCTTGCACAGGGAATCAACCAGTTCCTTGATATACTCCAGAATACAATCGGAAAGATTGTAGAAGGTTCTAAGAATCTTGATAATATGATTAATTCTGTAGGTGAGAATGTTACAGTATCTAATGATAATGCACAGGATGTATCATCTGCTATGGAAGAGCTTTCTGCAACAATGCAGGAAATTGCGGCAACAATACAGACAGTGAACGATAATACAGAGTCAGTTGGAAAGAATGTTGTTGATATAGCTGATAAGACGGAACAGATTAACAATTATTCACAGGATATGCGTGAACGTGCGGATTCGCTTGCAAAGTCAGCTGATGAAAATAAACGTACAACTGATGAGATGGTTGGCAATATTGTAGGAACACTTAAAAAAGCAATTGAAGACAGCAAGAGTGTTGAGCGTGTAAATGAACTTACAGGCGAAATCCTTAATATTTCAAGCCAGACTAATCTTTTGGCACTTAATGCTTCAATCGAGGCTGCAAGAGCCGGTGAAGCCGGTAAAGGCTTTGCGGTTGTAGCTGATGAGATAAGACAGCTTGCAGATTCAAGCAGGGATACAGCTAATAACATTCAGGCAATAAATGAGCATGTAACAAGTGCTGTATACCAGCTTATTGATAATTCTAATAAAATTATCAATTACATAGAAGAGACAATATTTGCAGATTACGATTCATTCGTACAAGCAGGTGCACAATATAATGAAGATGCATGTTACATAAGCGAGACAATGCAGGAATTCGCAGAAAAGACAGAAAAACTTAAAGAGCTTATGAAAAATACAGTTGAGTCAATTGAAGGAATTTCAAGCGGTGTAGAGCAGAGTGCTAATGCTGTAACGTCGTCAGCGGTAAGTACATCTCAGCTTGTTGAGCAGATGAACAGCATAGATAAAGAGATGTCAGAAAGCAGGAATACAGTCGGTGAATTAAAAGCACAGACAGACGTATTCAAGAATTTTTAGTTAGGTAATCTTTAAAGATTTCTATATAAAACAAAAAATAAAACGGGGAGCTAAAGTTCGACGGCTGAGAGGGAACATGATTCCGACCCGAAAACCTGATACGGATAATGCCGTCGTAGGAAACTTATTATATGGATTTGTATAAATGATTTTTGCGATTATTTAGTACATTTCCTGCAATGTTTTTGTTTACTGCGTTGTGGTATTATGAGTATCTTGAATTTAACAATAAAGGAGATTAAAGCATGAGTTACACAACACAGATGGACGCAGCACGTCAGGGCATTGTAACAGAAGAAATGAAAGTAGTTGCCGAAAAAGAAAATATTGACGTTAAGGAGCTTATGTCACTTATGGCTAAAGGTCAGGTTATAATTCCTGCAAACAAGAATCATAAGTGCTTAAGCCCTAACGGTATAGGTTCAAAGCTCCGTACAAAAATCAATGTAAATCTTGGAACATCAAGAGATTGCGTTGATTTGAATATGGAGCTTGAAAAAGTTAATAATGCAGTTGCTATGGGAGCGGAAGCAATTATGGATCTCAGCTCATTTGGCGACACACAGAAGTTTAGAAGAAAGCTTACATCTGAATGTCCTGCAATAATAGGAACAGTTCCTATCTATGATGCTGTTGTATATTATCACAAAGCATTAAAGGATATTACAACACAGGAATGGCTTGACATCGTTGAGATGCATGCAAAAGATGGCGTGGACTTTATGACAATCCACTGCGGAATCAATAAGGCTACAGCAAAAAGATTTAAGGATGCAAAACGTCTTACAAATATTGTTTCAAGAGGCGGTTCTATAATATTTGCATGGATGGAAATGACAGGAAATGAAAATCCGTTCTATGAACATTATGACTGGATTCTTGATATCTGCAGAAAGTATGATGTCACAATGAGCTTAGGTGATGCGTGCCGTCCGGGATGTATAGCAGATGCTTCTGACATATCACAGATTGAGGAACTTGTAACACTTGGTGAACTCACAAAGAGAGCATGGGAAAAAGATGTACAGGTAATGGTCGAAGGTCCGGGACATATGCCGCTTAACCAGATTAAGGCAAATATGGAAATCCAGCAGACAATCTGCAAGGGAGCTCCTTTCTATGTATTGGGACCTCTCGTTACAGATGTAGCTCCGGGATATGATCATATAACAGCAGCAATCGGTGGTGCAATTGCTGCAACTTATGGTGCTTCATTCCTCTGCTATGTAACGCCTGCAGAACATCTTCGTCTTCCGGACCTTGAAGATGTTAAGGAAGGAATTATTGCATCAAGAATTGCTGCACATGCGGCTGATATAGCAAAGGGTGTTCCAGGTGCGGATGAATGGGATTACAAGATGAGTCTTGCAAGAAAGAAGCTTGACTGGGAGGCGATGTTTGACGTTGCTATTGATCCTGAGAAGGCAAGAAGATACAGAGAATCAGCGAAGCCGGAAAAGGAAGATACATGTTCAATGTGTGGTAACTTCTGTGCAGTTAAGAATATGAACAGAATCCTTGATGGCGAAATCGTAAGCATCTTTGATGAATGATAAATGAGAAAATAAATATTTTTTAGAGAATTCTTGATTTAGCGGACAAAAGGGCTGTGGCTTTAATTTTTCCTACGAACGACTGTAACCGTTGCAATTACAATATTTCTTTGTTATCATTCTGATGTAGAAAGAATTATGGAGGCATGAGATAATGCAGATTTCAAGCAGATTTACAATGGCAATTCATATGTTTGCCTGTATAGATA
>ERZ772954.2499-NODE-2499-length-11656-cov-2.017929_pt1 | contig 11656 bp, 10 predicted proteins | sample MGYA00580684_ERZ772954 | MGnify/ENA primary metagenome ERZ772954 (study PRJEB29015, sample SAMEA2737654) | human gut metagenome | biome: human gut; feature: human-associated habitat; material: faeces | place: China | collected 2012 ...
CGGAATGTTCCCAGACCGACATGAAGCGTTACATGTGCAATCTCAACGCCCATATCCTTTATCTGCTGAAGAAGCTCCGGTGTAAAATGCAGACCTGCCGTAGGTGCTGCCGCAGAGCCGTCATGCACAGCATAAACCGTCTGATAGCGGTTTTTATCCTCAAGCTTATGTGTTATATACGGAGGAAGCGGCATTTCGCCCAGCTGATCCAGAATGACCGTACCGGAAGAGTGGCAGTTACCGAGGTAACCCGGCAGATTAGCGCGTTCGACCAGTTTATCCAGCAGCTCTTGCGGGAAGCTGTTTTCGTGATCGGAGAAATATCCCCACTCAAACAGAACCGGGACACCGGCGATTTCCCAGTGACCAGACGGGGTATCTTTACCGGATGACATTTCGTGCGCCCATGCGTACGCGCCGATAACTTCCATTCCCGCCGGAATGAAACCGGTAGAACCTTCGTGTGCTTTCGCCAGCCCCAGACGGGTCAGATTTGGCAGATTGAGCGGGCCTTTACGACCGTTATCAGCTTCGCCTTTGGCACAAGCTTCTGCGATATGACCCAAGGTGTCAGCCCCGACGTCACCAAAGCGTTCTGCATCTTCTGTAGCGCCGATGCCGAATGAGTCCAGCACCATAATAAATGCACGTTTCATATGTTCTCCGTACTCAGTGCTTCAAATTTAAATGATCAGATCAGTATACCGTTATTCGCTGATACGGCGATAGACAGTTGGTGTGCTTTCCGGTGCTTTATCGGCAAGTTTAATTGCCGCTTTCACCGCTTTCGCCGCTTCCTGCCAGCTGTTTTCGTCTTTCGCGTGGATAACCGCCAGCGGACGCTGACCGTCTACCTGGTCGCCCAGACGCGCCATATCAGTAAAGCCGACGCTGTAATCGATGGTGTCAGATGCCTGACGGCGTCCACCGCCCATTGCAACCACTGCCATCCCCAGCGCGCGGGTATCCATTTCACTGACAAAACCTTCGGTATCAGCATAGACTGCTTTCGTCAGCATCGCTGTCGGCAGATACTTCGCGTAGTTCTCAACGAAGTCGGTCGGGCCTTTTTGTGCCGCTACCATACGACCAAAGACTTCTGCCGCTTTACCGTTGTCCAGCACCGCCTGCAATTTCGCGCGCGCTTCGGCGTCATCTTTCGCCAGTTTGCCGGAGATCAGCATCTCCACGCACAGCGCCATCGTGACATCAAACAGACGCGGGTTACGATATTCACCCGTCACGAACTTCAACCGCGTTACCTGCACTGGAGGCCAGCACCTGATTCATATCGGTGAGCAGCGCGGTGGTGCGCACGCCAGCGCCGTTAGCCACGCCAACAATCGCTTCGGCAAGGGCTTCAGAGAGTTCGTAGGTCGGCATAAACGCGCCGCTACCCACTTTCACGTCCATCACCAGCGCATCCAGACCTTCCGCAAGTTTCTTCGCCAGAATAGAGGCGGTGATCAGCGGGATGGAGTCCACGGTTGCGGTAATATCACGGGTCGCGTAGAAACGTTTATCCGCCGGAGCCAGTGAGCTGGTCTGACCGATAATCGCCACGCCGACGTCTTTAATAATTTCGCGGAAACGGTTGTCATCCGGGAAAATGTCGAAGCCAGGGATGGATTCCAGTTTGTCGAGCGTACCGCCAGTATGACCGAGGCCACGACCGGAGATCATCGGAATATAGCCGCCGCAGGCTGCGACCATCGGCCCCAACATCAGCGAAGTCACATCGCCGACGCCGCCGGTGGAGTGTTTATCAACAATCGGGCCATTCAGATGCAGGCTTTTCCAGTCGAGAACGGTTCCTGAATCTCGCATCGCCATGGTCAGCGAGACACGCTCAGGCATTGTCATATCGTGGAAGAAAATGGTCATCGCGAGGGCGGCAATCTGCCCTTCGGAGATAGTGTTGTCGCGAATACCGTTGATAAAGAAACGAATTTCTTCATCGCTCAGCGCATGACCATCACGTTTTTTACGAATAATTTCTTGTGCGAGAAACAAGGTAACCTCCCGAGGAAAAGAGTATGAGGCGGCTTTTGCCGGATGCGTCTACGCCTTATCCGGCCTACGGGTAGATACGTCTCGTAGGCCTGATAAGCGCAGCGCATCAGGCAATTTTACATTTGTCACCTGTCTCAAAGGAGTCTTTTGACTCCTTATCAATCAACGTGTTATTACCCGCCTAAATACGCACTTCTCACTGCTTCGTTCGCCAGCAGCGCGTCGCCGGTATCGGAGAGCACCACATGGCCGTTTTCCAGCACGTAGCCGCGATCCGCCAGCTTTAGCGCCTGGTTGGCGTTCTGCTCGACGAGGAAGATAGTCATCCCCTGCTCGCGCAGCTGCTCGATGGTGTCGAAAATTTGCTGGATGATAATCGGCGCAAGACCGAGCGATGGCTCATCAAGTAGCAGCAAACGCGGATTGCTCATCAGCGCGCGACCAATCGCCAGCATCTGCTGTTCACCGCCGGACATGGTGCCCGCCCGCTGAACACGGCGCTCATGCAGACGTGGAAACAGTTCATACACCCACTTTATGCGCTCCTGAAACTGGTCACGTTCGGCAAAGAAGCCGCCCATCGCCAGGTTCTCTTCCACCGTCATCCGCGAGAAGACGCGACGCCCTTCCGGGACAATCGCCACCGCTTCGCGCATGATTTTCGCCGTCTGCCAGTCGGTAATGTCTTTATCATCAAACACAATTCGCCCGCTGGTGGCGCGCGGATCGCCGCATAACGTACCAAGCAAGGTGGTTTTCCCCGCCCCGTTCGCGCCAATCAGCGTGACAATCTCGCCCTGATTGATATGCAAGCTCACCTCATGCAGCGCCTGGATTTTGCCGTAGTGGGCGCTGACTTTGTCAAAGGACAACATGACTTTTTCCATCTTATGCCTCACCTAAATAGGCACGGATCACGTCCGGGTTATTACGGATTTGCTCCGGCGTACCGTTTGCCAGCGGCATACCCTGATTGACCACGTAAATTCGGTCTGAAATCCCCATCACCAGCTTCATATCGTGTTCAATCAACAAGATAGTGGTGTTGTGATGATTGCGCAGTTCGGCAATCAGCTCATCCAGCTCTTTCGTCTCTTTCGGATTAAGACCTGCCGCAGGTTCGTCGAGCATTAAAATCTCCGGCTGCGTCACCATGCAGCGGGCGATCTCAAGACGGCGTTGGTCACCATAGGCCAGGTTACTCGCCTGACGGTTGGCGTGTTCCAGCAAACCAATGCGCTCAAGCCAGGTGGCGGCGCGGTCGAGCGCTTCGCTCTGGGCGCGACGGAAAGAAGGCGTTTTCAACAGGCCAGAGAACAGCCCGGTTTTCAGTTGCTGATGCTGCGCCACCAGCAGGTTTTCAATTACCGTCATTTCACGGAACAGACGCACATGCTGGAAGGTGCGCACCACGCCCATGCGGGCAATTTGCTGCCCCGGTAAACCTTCAAGATGCTGATCGCGCAGTAAAATGGTGCCGCCGGTGGGTTTGTAGAATCCGGTCAGGCAGTTAAAGACCGTGGTTTTTCCGGCACCGTTAGGACCGATTAACGAGACGATTTCCTGCGGGTACAGTTCAAGATTGACGTTGTTCACCGCCAGCAGGCCGCCGAAGCGCATCATCAGACCGTTAACAGATAATAATGGCTGACTCATGCCTGCTCTCCTTTCGCTGCGCCGTTTTTCAGCTTCAGTTGCGGGCGCGTCATGGGCAGCAAGCCCTGCGGACGCCAGATCATCATCAGCACCATTAAACCACCGAGCATTAACATGCTGTATTCGTTGAAATCACGCATCAATTCGCGCGACACCACCAGCAAAATTGCCGCCAGAATCACCGCAAATTGCGAGCCCATACCGCCGAGCACCACTATCGCCAGCACAAACGCCGATTCGGCAAAGGTGAAGGATTCCGGGCTGACAAAGCCCTGGCGCGCAGCAAACAGCGTTCCGGCAAAACCGGCAAACGCGGCACTGATGGTAAAAGCGGTCAGCTTGATACGACGCGGGCTTAAGCCCAGCGAACGGCAGGCGATCTCATCTTCACGCAACGCTTCCCACGCACGCCCCAGCGGCATCCGCAGCAGGCGGTTAATGACAAACAGGCTTAGCACCACCAGCAGCAACGCCACCAGATACAGGAAGATGACGCGATCGGAGGGATCGTATTTCAGGCCAAAGAAATTACTGAACGTGTCCCAGCCGCCTTCACGAGCGGTACGGCTGAACTCAAGGCCGAAGAAAGTCGGTTTCGGGATCTGACTGATTCCGTTCGGGCCGCCGGTAATTTCGGTGTTATTGAGCAGCAATATGCGCACAATTTCGCCGAAGCCAAGGGTAACGATCGCCAGATAATCACCACGCAGACGCAGCACCGGAAAGCCGAGCAGGAAGCCCGCCGCCGCTGCCATTAACCCGGCAATCGGCAGACAGGTCCAGAAGCCCAAGCCGTAATAGTGATTGAGCAGCGCAAAGGTGTAAGCGCCGATGGCGTAAAAACCGCCGTACCCCAGCACCAGCAGACCAGAAAGACCAACAACCACATTCAGCCCGAGACCGAGGATAATGTAGATCATGGTCAGAGTGGCGATATCCACCGTCCCACGTGACACCATAAACGGCCACGCCACCGCAAGCACCAACAGCGCCACGAGGAACAGTTTCTGCTTCACCGTGGAGCCATCAATCGCGGGCAGAATAAACTTCGGCCCGGAAACGCTTTTCAACCCTTTCTGGAAAGCAGGTCGCAAAAGCTGAAAGAAAAAGACCACCGCCGTGCCGATAAACACCCACTGCCAACGGACATCCGAAGCGCTGTCGACCACCAGTTTGGTGCCATCCAGCTCCAGTTGCACGCCCATAAAGACGCCCGCCAGGACAAAAAACATCGCGGCAGAGAGCAGCGCCATTGCAATATGCATCGGTTTCATACTTTCTCTACCTCCGGGCGACCCAGAATACCGGTCGGCATCACCAGCAGCACCAGAATCAGCAGGGCAAATGAAACCACATCCTTATATTCCGTACTCAGATAGGCAGAAGAGAGCGCCTCCGCAATCCCCAGAATCAGGCCGCCAATCATCGCTCCCGGAATGCTGCCAATCCCACCGAGCACCGCAGCGGTAAAGGCTTTCATCCCGGCCATAAAGCCGATGTAGGGGTTAATTACGCCGTAGAACTGACCGAGCAGCACACCTGCCACCGCCGCCATCGCCGCGCCAATCACAAAGGTCAGCGCAATCACCCGGTCGGTGTTAATGCCAAGCAGGCTCGCCATTTTCAGATCTTCCGCGCAGGCACGACACGCGCGCCCCATACGGGAATAGCGAATGAAAATCGTCAGCGCCAGCATGGCGAGGAAGGTGACAATCCAGATCACCGCCTGCATGGTGGTAATAGAGGCAGAGAAGTTTTCGCTATGGCCCACCACCCACTGACCGTTAAACAGGCTGGGCAGCGCCACATCGCGCGAACCTTCGGTCAGGCTGACGTAGTTTTGCAGGAAGATGGACATACCGATTGCGGAAATAAGCGCAATCAGGCGCTTAGAATTACGCACCGGGCGGTAAGCCACCCGTTCGATACTCCAGCCGTAGGCGCTGGCAATGACGATTGCGCCGACGAATCCCGCCGCCACCAGCAGCCAGCCGGTATCAATGCCCATCATCATCAGCGCGGCGATGATCATAAATGAGACGTAGCTGCCAATCATATAAACCTCGCCGTGGGCGAAGTTGATCATGCCGATAATGCCGTAAACCATGGTGTAGCCGATGGCTATCAGCGCGTAGGTACTGCCCAGCGTGACGCCGTTAAACATCTGCTGCAAGAAATACAAAAACTGCTCAGACATAAGGTAACCTTTCTAAACCCGCCCGTTTTTCACGGGCGGTGGGATGATCACTTGGCTGCCGTGGATGAACCGTCGGCGTGCCACTGGAAGACACCAAAATCAAATCCCTTAAGATCGCCTTTTTCATCCCAGTTCAGCGGCCCAATCACGGTGTTTGCACCGTTAGCTTTTAAATCTTTCACCAGCGCCAGCGGCTCATCGCTGCCGGCACGCTCAAGGGCTGTTGCCAGAGATTGCACCGCCGCGTAGGTGATCCAGACATAAGGCCCGGACGGATCTTTCTTGTCTGCTTTCAGCGCATCAACGATGCCCTGGTTTGCCGGATCCTGGTCATAGCGTTTTGGCATAGTGACCAACATGCCTTCGGCAGCATCGCCAGCAATATTCGACAACGACGCATTACCCACACCTTCCGGCCCCATAAACTGGGTTTTCAGGCCAACGGAACGGGCCTGGCGCAGCATCTGCCCCATTTCCGGGTAGTAACCGCCGTAGTAAACGAAGTCGATGTTTTCTTTTTTCAGGCGGGCGATCAGCGCGGAGAAATCTTTCTCCCCGGCGGTAATGCCGTCGAAGAAGACGACGTTGGCGTTAGCCGCTTTCAGCCCGTCCTGCACCGAACGTGCCAGCCCTTCGCCATACTGTTGTTTGTCGTGAATGATGGCGATGCGCTGGGGCTTCACCGTCTCAAGAATGTATTTTGCCGCCGTTGGCCCCTGGGAAGAGTCCAGCCCGGCAGTACGCATGATGTGTTGATAACCGCGTTGGGTCAGTTCCGGATTGGTCGCTCCCGGCGAGATCATCAGAATACCTTCATCTTCATAGATATCTGACGCAGGCTGGGTAGAAGAAGAACACAGATGACCAATAACGTATTTAATGCCGTCGTTAACGATTTTGTTGGCGACCGCAACGGCTTGTTTCGGGTCGCAGGCGTCGTCATATTCCACGCCAACCAGCTTGTCGCCCTTAATTCCCCCTTTGGCATTAATGTCTTTAATCGCCTGACGCGCGCCGTTAAATTCCATATCGCCCCACTGGGCAATCGGGCCGGACATCGCGCCGACAACGGCGACTTTAATATCGTCAGCCATAGCGGTGTGTGAAATTGCCAGTGCAATCATCCCTGCGATGATAGTTTTCGCATTCCGTTTCATAGTCAAAAATCCCCATTCGTGATGTTGTGTTGCTTTGTTTTTATGTGTTAACAAATCAGACTGTTCTTTTTTTATACTGCACTGTTTTTGCCTGTCTGATTAAGGGTTTAGCGCAGTATTTTGTGATAATAGCGATTAAAATCCCTATTTTTCAGTCGATTAAGAACAGATAATATTCTGAATTTATTGATAGATAAACAGAAAAAAGTGCCTTTGTCAGCATAAAATAACGGCACAAAGGGCGGAATAATTCACTACCATTCAGGGGATTATGCTGGGTATTTTTCATTCTCTAATGTTTTAACTTTGTAATTATTGCTGTTAAAAAATTAATCACCTGCCAAAAGAAATAAAAAAGAGAAAGCCTCCGATTAAATTATTTCGCTACACTGGTTCCACTTTTGTGATTTACACGGGTTACCCATGAAGCTGACCATCATTCGATTAGAAAACTTTAGCGACCAGGACCGGATTGACCTGCAAAAGATCTGGCCGGAGTATTCCCCTTCCTCTTTACAGGTTGACGATAACCACCGTATCTACGCCGCGCGTTTTAACGAGCGCCTGCTCGCTGCCGTACGGGTAACCTTAAGCGGCACCGAGGGAGCACTGGATTCCCTGCGTGTGCGGGAAGTCACCCGACGTCGCGGTGTGGGGCAATATCTGCTGGAAGAGGTTTTGCGTAACAATCCTGGCGTTTCATGCTGGTGGATGGCGGATGCAGGCGTGGAAGATCGCGGTGTGATGACGGCGTTTATGCAGGCACTGGGATTTACGGCGCAACAGGGCGGCTGGGAAAAGCGTTAATCGTCAAGTTTGATTTCAAAAGTGATGACCAACGAGAAATTGCCTGATGCGCTACGCTTATCAGGCCTACAATGTGTGTTGCAATTTACTGATTTCTTTGGATCTTGTAGGCCGGATAAGGCGTTTACGCCGCATCCGGCATGAAGCAACGTACTCGATATTAGCAATTTGGCGGCAACCCAAAGTTGCCGATTAATGATTACTTCGCATCGGTCGCCGTGCCGTTGGCGTGCCAGTCAAATACGCCGAACTCAAAGCCTTTCAGATCGCCTTTCTCATCCCACGTCAGCGGTCCCATTACGGTATCCACGGAGTTCGCTTTCAGGTATTTGGCGATTTCAGCCGGATCGTCAGACTGATTCAGGCCCGCCTGCAAAGATTGCAGCGCGGCGTAGGTGGTCCAGACGAATGCGCCGCTTGGGTCCTGTTTTTTCGCTTTGATCGCGTCAACAATGGGTTTGTTCGCCGGAACCTGATCGTAGTTCTTCGGCTTGGTCACCAGCAGCCCTTCCGCTGATTCGCCCGCAATGTTAGACAGCGAAACGTTAGCCACACCTTCCGGCCCCATAAACTGAGTTTTCAACCCTGCCGCGCGTGCCTGACGCAGGATTTGCCCCATTTCCGGGTGATAACCGCCGTAGTAAACGAAGTCGATATTCTCTTTTTTCAGACGCGCCACCAGCGTTGAGAAATCTTTTTCCCCGGCGGTGATACCATCAAAGAACACCACGTTAGCATTGCCTTTCTTCAGGCCGTCCTGCACCGCTCGCGCCAGACCTTCGCCGTATTGCTGTTTGTCGTGAACGATAGCAATACGCTGCGGTTTCACTTTCTCAAGAATATATTTCGCCGCCGTCGGCCCCTGGTCGGAGTCCAGGCCGGTGGTGCGCAGGATCAGCTGATAGCTACGGGCGGTCAGCTCCGGCGCGGTTGCCGCTGGGGTGATCATTAAAATGCCTTCGTCTTCGTAGATGTCAGACGCAGGCTGCGTTGATGAAGAACAGAGGTGACCAATCACATATTTAATGCCGTCGTTAACGACTTTGTTCGCCACCGCAACCGCCTGTTTCGGGTCACAGGCATCGTCATATTTTACGATTTGCAGTTTGTTGCCTTTAATGCCGCCTTTAGCGTTGATATCCGCAACCGCCTGCTCTGCGCCGGTAAACTCCTGGTCACCGTACTGCGCAACCGGACCGGACATTGCGCCCACGACCGCGACTTTAATATCTTCTGCCAGAGCCATATTGCTGAATGCCAGCGCGATACATCCTGCCAGTAACGCTTTACCCTTTATGTTCATCCTGAGAATCCCCATTCTTCTGGTTATTACGTGTGTTGTGATGTTGTTGTTCAGCACTTTATTTCGTTTTATGCATGACTACCCGTGCTTTAGCAGCATACTCTGCTAAAACATACCCGATTTTTATGATATTGGAATAGCTATTTTGACAGTTTATTAACAATCTGCGTGGGGATTGGCGTTTTGCCGGAGGGGAAATTGATTATTACAGAGGCCCAAAAAACAAAAACCCCGGACTCGCATCCAGGGTTCTCTGCTTAATAGCGGAAATTACGCTTCTATAGCAGCACGCAATTTTTTCATCGCGTTCTTTTCCAGCTGGCGCACACGCTCAGCGGAAACACCGTAACGGTCAGCCAGTTCCTGCAACGTGGACTTGTTGTCTTCGTCCAGCCAGCGCGCGCGGATGATGTCCTGGCTACGCTCGTCCAGACCTTGCATCGCGTCGGTCAGACGGTTTGCCGCCTGCTCTTCCCAGTTATCATCTTCGATGCCGTCGGCAAAGTTAGATGATTTATCCTGCAGATAGAGCACCGGTGCCATCGGCTGGCTGTCGGAATCGTCGTCGGAAGACAGGTCAAAGGTCATGTCCTGTGCCGCCATACGTGATTCCATCTCACGAACGTCTTTGCTGGTTACGCCCAGTTCACGGGCCACCATTTCGACTTCATCCTGGTTAAACCAGCCCAGACGCTGCTTGGTTTTACGCAGGTTGAAGAACAGTTTGCGCTGCGCTTTGGTGGTCGCAACTTTGACAATACGCCAGTTACGCAGGACGTATTCGTGGATCTCTGCTTTGATCCAGTGAACGGCGAAGGAGACCAGGCGCACACCCACTTCCGGGTTAAAACGGCGCACTGCTTTCATCAGGCCGATGTTACCTTCCTGAATCAAATCCGCCTGTGGCAGGCCATAGCCCGCATAATTACGAGCAATATGAACAACAAACCGCAGGTGAGACAGGATCAGCGTTTTAGCTGCTTCCAGATCGCCATGGTAATGCAGCTTTTCAGCCAGCGCCCGCTCCTCGTCAGCCGACAACATCGGCCACGCGTTAGCTGCCCGGATGTAGGAATCCAGGTTGCCAACTGGGGCTAAAGCTAAACTTTGCATTTTGTCAGTCATTCAAATCCTCTCAATCGATATCTTCTGGCGCTTCAGTGGTAGCAACAACTGTGCCAGAGCTTAAGAGCAACGAGGTTATCATTCACTGTTTTATCAGACCGTGATTTTATCCACAAGTTCAATGCAAGCTTGTGAATAAATTACGCACAAAATGTGACATAGAGATGAAATACCGGGAAGAGACAACGGGATCTCTTTCCCTGCTACGGAACCCATTGCAGGGAAAGAGTATAACACGCTTTTATTATTCAGGCGTAAAGTGGCGTAAATGTTGTACCGTGGCAAGCCACGCTGCCACCCAGCCAATCATCGAGCATACCAGCAGCAATAGCAGGCATTCATCGAACGATAAACCATTGATATCAAACTTCGTTCCGAAAACCTGTGCCACTTCCGCAACCGCCGATGACAATCGCAGCACCAGAATTTCTGACAAAATTAATGACAACAATGCGCCAGAAAATCCCAGCAGTGCGCCACCATACAGGAACGGGCGAAGGATGAAACCATCCGTCGCACCAATCAGTTTCTGCACGTTGATGGAGTCACGGCGAGCAAAGATGCTCAGACGTACGCTGTTGCCGATGACGAGGAACACTGCCGCCACCATCAACACGCCGATCATCGCCGAAACGCGCCCGACCAGCCCGGTCAACGCCGCCAGACGGGCAAACCAGCTGTCATCCATCCGCACTTCGTCAATGCCGTTAATCTGCGTGATACGATCACGCAGCGTATTGAGTGATTCCGTCCCCTGAAAATCGAGTTTCGGGATCACCACCGCCACTGCCGGAAGCGGGTTTTCTTCCAGCATATCCAGCGCACCACCAAAACCAGACCAGTTACGGAACTCGCCCAGTGCGTCTTCACGAGAAAGATAGTTCACTTTCTCCACGCCTTGCTCGGCCTGCAACTGTGCCACCACGCCCGCAGCGGCGTCATCGTCCAGCGTTTTTTGCAGATAAACAGTGATTTGCGGTGACGGATAATACTGCGTCGCCGCCTGGTTAACGTTTTTGTACACCATATAACAGACGCTGGGCAGCGTCAGGGAGATGGCGATAACCATCACCGTTAAAAACGTGGCGAACGGTTTGCTTTTCAGATCCTGCAATGCGCCGTGGAAGGCATAGCGCACCTGTTCGTTGAAAACGTTGGTTTTGCGATTTACCGGTTTTGGCGAGGATTTCGCGCGTTTCGGTGCGTTACGACCGCCGTCGCCTGAGCCGCCGACCGATTTACGGAAGCGATCCAGACGCCCACCAAACTGCCGAATATGATTGATTGCATCGCGCTTATTCATGGCCCACGCCTCCATGCAAGTGACCATCGCTCAGGGTGAGCATGCGATAGGAACGCCGTGAAATCAGGTTGATGTCGTGCGTTGCCATCAATACG
>ERZ772954.2502-NODE-2502-length-11631-cov-3.776002_pt1 | contig 11631 bp, 6 predicted proteins | sample MGYA00580684_ERZ772954 | MGnify/ENA primary metagenome ERZ772954 (study PRJEB29015, sample SAMEA2737654) | human gut metagenome | biome: human gut; feature: human-associated habitat; material: faeces | place: China | collected 2012 ...
AGAAATTAAAGAGCAAGGGATGTCCGAAAGTAGTTGTTTATGATCTGGCAAGAGACGATATGTCTCAGGCACTCAGTGATGCATTCCGTTACAGTAAGCTGGTACTGGCAACTACTACTTATAATGCGGGAATCTATCCGTTTATGAATGACTTTATTACCCGTCTGGTGGAGCATAATTTCCAGAACCGTACGGTAGGTCTTATTGAAAATGGTTCCTGGGCACCTCTGGCAGCAAAAATTATGAAAGAAATGCTTTCTGGCTGCAAGAAGATCAACTGGCTGGACACTACTGTAAAAGTGCTTTCCGCAGTAAACCAGGAAAGCAAGGATCAGCTGGAAGCTATGGCAAGCGAGCTCTGCAAAGAATACATTGCCCAGAATGATGAGCTGGCAAACAAAAATGACATGACAGCCCTTTTCAGAATCGGATACGGTCTTTATGTAGTTACCTCCAATGACGGCAAAAAAGACAACGGACTGATCGTCAACACTGTGACCCAGCTCACTGATACTCCAAACCGTATTGCGGTAAATATCAATAAGGCAAATTACTCCCACCATGTGATCAAACAGACTGGAGTTCTCAATGTAAACTGCCTGTCTGTAGATGCACCGTTCTCTGTATTCCAGCAGTTTGGTTTCCAGACCGGACGCAGCGTAGATAAATTTGCAGGTCAGAAGGTCTACCGTTCCGATAACGGACTGGTATTCCTGGACAAATATATTAATGCATTTATGTCTCTGAAGGTTGAACAATATGTAGACCTTGGTACCCATGGAATGTTCATCTGCAGCGTCACCGAAGCCCGCGTCATGAACGATCTTGACACCATGACTTACACCTACTATCAGAAAAATGTAAAACCGAAGCCAGAAACCGATGGCAAAAAAGGCTTCGTCTGCAAAGTATGCGGCTACATCTACGAAGGTGACGAGCTCCCGGATGACTTCATCTGCCCGCTGTGCAAACATGGAGCTGCAGATTTCGAGCCCATCGGGTAAAAAAACAACCAGATAAATTTTTCAAGGCAGCACAGAATCCAGAGCATGTCTGAAAAAGGCTTTCTGCAAGATGTGCACCACAATTTGTGGGAATGATTTTTCAGACACACTCCGGAGCCTGCGCTGCCTGATTACCGGTAATAGCAATTCCTGCTGCACCCTCTGGGGAAAATCTGCAATTTCAATTTTCGCCGGAATTCCATTTCGTCAGCGGATTCTCTCAATATATTCAACGCCATTCGAAGATTTCGAATATCTTTTTCCATGTAATCCGTATAATTTCCACGGCCAACCAGCTTCAAGTGCGTAATTCCGGCTTGCTTTAACTGATAAAGTGCACATAGACCACAGCCAGTTTCACCGCAAAGATAACCCGCAGAATCATAGGAAAAATCATGTAAACTGTGAAAATCATCAGGAACAAAGTCGTCTGGCAGCAAATGCCCTCCGCTTATTTCCTGATTGAAGATTTCGGGGCCGGCATTCCCTGTTTTTAAGGTCCCGATCTGATAAGGAGCTTTGCAAAGATACCCCATCTCATCACAATGCAAAGAATTACAAAATGCACCTGTAAACTGGCACATTTCATTCAATACAAAAGCCTCAAATTCCGGAATTCCTTCTGTCCCATCCTTTTTTCCACATTTATCAACAACCGCTTTCATATCTTCGAATGTATTTTTCCTGTGAAAAATCACACGTTTCAATCCCAGTTTTCCCAATGAAACCACCATCTGGCTGTTAATTTCTCCACATTCTCCACTGAGATGAATTTCGCAGTTTATACCATTTTCACGTAAATATACTATCAACGCCGGGTCTGCAATAATATAACTGTGAAAACCGATTTTCATACACTGGCTTATGATCCCGGCAATTTCCGGATATTGTTCCGGGATATAATACAGGGAATTGAATGTAAGATGGACTGGTTTTTCGTACTTTTTCATCATCCCAGACAGGATTTCCAGCTCACTGAATGCGCCAAGCTGTACGTTATAACAAAGTACTTCCCTGCGGTTCAGGGGCAGCACCGTTCCGTATTTTTGGGACCAGGAATAAGGAACATAACCACAGAAAAATTCATCTGCACCAGCCTCCGCGAACTTTATATATTCATCTATCGAGCCTAATCCTGCTACTATTTTCATCACTTATCTCCATAAATTCCAGCCTTGAGCAGCCATGTACTTCATCCTGAATAAAATATCGCATCTGCCTCATCACGGGTATGTCACCTGCCGGTGGCATTACCATGCTCTTATTACAACCCGGTCCACACTGTTTTGGATATAATTCTCCAGTATTTCTTCCTCTTTCAATATTCTCATATCAATCCCAAACAACGAATTATACCGCTCCATCATATGCAAATGTTCCGGATACAAAAGTGCATATTCCGTACAATATCCCGGGCATTTTTTTGCAAGTTTTTGTCGTCCTCTCTCGCCAGTTTCACATACTGCACCAAGAGGACAATACTGTGATGTATTGGTCTGATAGAACGGAATATGCAAGCTGTTTTTTCCAGGTGGAATCTGCTGTTCGTAACCGCAGGATTCCCATTCAAAGCGTTGGATTCCATATTCTCTTTCCAGAAAATCACGGTAAAATCCAGCATTCAGGCTGTTCCTCTCAAACCATTTCTGTTCTCCTTTTTTGAACGGAATCCGAGGGTCTTTTCTGCGTTTATTTAACAAAATTCCAAGGCTGGGAATCAGATTCCTTCTGCTTTTTTTTACTAAAGAAGCCATTCCCCAGTCATTTACAACAATCTCTACAGACTGCCTTTTTTCTTCACACCACCGGTTAATTTCATCAAGCAATTCTGTTATATAATCCAGCATATATTCCCGGATATAAGAAAAAACAAGTGTGATTTTCACCTGTTCTGCCGCTGCTTTTTCTATTATTTCAAACAACAATTTACGTTCCGGAAACAGAAGATGACAGAACTGATTTCCAATATAAAGGTGATCCGGTACTCTATGTTCCAGAATAATGCTGCCGCAGATACCGATACATTTTCCGGCATACTTTTTGGAAAATTCTGTCAGGGAACTATTCAAATATTCCTGATACAATTCCGGGCGATCTATCTCCAGCGCCAGTTCCGCAACACCTGATTCAGGCGGTACCTGGCACTTATACCCAGGCTCAAAGCCAGTTCCGTACTGAGAACAATTATCAGTTAAATCTATACGTTTCCCATTATAAGCGGACTCCAATCCATCTGGCGTAAGCTCTCTCCGCCATATTCCCACCTGCTCTTCCAGACTGCCACGCTTGACCTCATCCAGTTCCCCCGGATACCCTGTCAGGCTTTTCGCCAACGCGCTGTCGTCCTCTTCCAGCTTCAGATGAATGTAGTGATTATACTGATAAAGAAGCCTCTGAACCGCCTCCGCATACGCTTTCTGCTTCACCGTCACCTTATATTTCACATAAAATCCGGAGAGTTCTGCGTCCACCATATCAAACCTTTGTATATCGTATTCTGGAATTTCCAATTCACGATAACACCCATTCTTTATGTCATAAAAGCACACCTTCAAAGCTTCTGAATCAGAGATATTTTCTTCTATTGTCCGAAAACAAAATCCACTCTCATCAATCTCTGTAATCCGAACCTCCCGTCCCCCCACAACCCCGGCAAGAAGCCCGAAAGGAATCATTGAAACCATTGCAATCACACCCTGTTCCGTCTACGAATACTGCAAGTATATCTCAGAATATATAAAAAAACAATCTTTCCAGTTTATAAACCTTTTCTCCTTTTTTCTTCACAAAAGAATGGTAAAATTAACTTAACGACTATGAAAAGGTTCGGGTAAAATATACCGCAAAGTGGGGCGTGCAGATTGCGGGAATGATTTTTCAAACACGCTCCAGTGCTATCTGGTATGCTTCATATTCGCTCACCGCAGCAGGAAGCAGTATTCCAGCCTCCATAAGTGCAGCTCCCGGATATACTTTTCCGGTAGTTTTTTCCCGATAAAAAGCATCCTCTTCCATTCCTTTTAAGGTAACGTATGCTGCCGGCGGATTGGCTTCTGCTGTAAGTCTTATCACACTTACCAGTGCCTTGGATCTGTCATCTGATACCACCATCCAGGCCGCAAAATTATCCTGGAAAGGATTGGAAAGACGGTAATAATCTCCTTCACGGATCAATTCCTGATACTCCCTGTATTGGGCAAGCTGGGCACGGATTTCTGCTTTTTCCTTTGCATTTAAAAGTGCGGGATTCAGTTCATAGCCAAAGGTTCCAGACATAGTTGCAACGCCTCTTGTATGCATACTGGTCACTCTTCCGGTCTGATGGTTTGGCACTGTTGACACATGTGAACCCATTGCTGCTACCGGATAAAAGAAGGAGGTTCCATATTGAATCCGTGTACGATTAATAGCATCTGTGTTGTCACTGCACCAGATCTGAGGCGTATAATACAACATTCCGGCATCAAATCTTCCGCCGCCTCCGCTGCAGCCTTCAATAAGAATATCCGGATAACGGTTCGTAAGTTTCTCCAGGAAATCGTACACCCCAAGAACATAATCATAGGTCACGTTTGGTGCATAAATATCTGCCAGGCTGCGGTTCATATCCCATTTAATGTACTCTACATTCCCCTGATCCAGAACTGCGCAAATACGTTTAAATATCTCATCACGTACTTCTTTTCTGGAAAAATCAAGAACCAGCTGGTTTCTGGAACGAACAGGCTTGCGGCCTGGAATTGTGATTGCCCAGTCCGGATGTTCCCTGTAAAGATCACTGTCCTCACTGACCATTTCAGGCTCAATCCAGATACCGAATTTCACGCCTTCTGCGTTTACTCTTTCGATTAATTTCGTCAGAGTTCCGCCTAATTTTTCCTCGTTCACATACCAGTCGCCGAGAGAAGAATTGTCGTCATTTCGCTTTCCGAACCATCCATCATCCATAACCACCATATCGATTCCAAGCGCTTTTGCCTCCTTTGCAAGCTCTACGATGGTGTCTCCGGTGAAATCAAAATATGCGGCTTCCCAGCTGTTAATCAGGACAGGACGATTTGCATGGACGTATTTTCCCTGGCAGATATGATTCATAATGCAGTGATGGTACTGCTGGGAAAGCCTGGAAAGACCTTTGTTTGTGTAGGATAAAATAACCTCTGGCGCGGTAAATTCAGCTCCGGCTTCCAGGGGATATGCAAACAGTTCATCAGTCAGACCCATCTGGATTCTGGTCTGATCATACTGGTCCTTTTCTGCTTCTACAAGGAAGTTTCCACTGTATACAAACAGCATTCCGTAGCAGCTTCCGCTGTCTTCATTTGTGTTTTTTCCTGCAAGGATTACCCCTGGATTATACTGGTGGCTGGAGGTTCCACGGCGGCTGCCAATTCGGGTGCTTTCATGGGAAACCGGCATTCTTTCCATGTTTCTTTCCATAGCATGTCTGCCATAAAATTTGATCAGATCATAGTCTCCGTGAAGGAAATCCAGGCATGCAGACTGGGCTTTTTTTACTGTTACAGGGGCTTTTCCAGCATTCTTAATTATCACACTTCTGGTGATAATATCTTCTTTTTCCAGTACTCCGTAGAGCAGATGAAGCTCTACTTTTGTAACAGGATCTTCCAGTATAATCTTCAAAGTTTCCGCTTCATTTTCTTCTGCACGGACGAATGGAAGACCTTTCAGAGTGTATTTTCCAGCCGCAATTTCATGTGTTATGTAAACCGGATTGCAGCACTGGGAACCATCTGCATTCTCTATATTTAACGCATAATTTCGGAAATCTCCTGTGCCAAGTGATGGATATTCCTGTGGCAATGCATCCAGAGAATAGGTTCTGTCGCTGCCTGCTGAATTCGGATTTCCAGAAAAGCCACGGTCTCCATAATTCAGAAGATAGTCCATTTCTCCTGCAGTTCTGGCACCATAATACAGGTGCAAAAGGTACCCTTGAGCATCCGCCTGCATCTGATAGGTAGTGTGGGCAGTGGTGAGGGTAAAGATCCGGGTTGTTTCGTTGAAGGTGATTGCCATGAGTGGGGCCTCCTTTTTTATGATGTATTAAGTATAGCATACCAAAATCAACACTTAAATAGCTTAATTTTTCTTATTTTATGCCTTTATGATGGTTTTTTATGGTATAATGAAATATATTATCGCATTATGATATATTGTCAGCAAATGTAACAGGAGGATTCCGGATATGGATAACAACTTTCACATTTTTCCGAGCGAAACTTTCATTGATCTATGCCTTTACCAATATGGACATGAGAAGTGTACTCCCGGACATTTATTTGGTCCGGCAACGCGGAATCACTATCTTTTTCACTATGTTCTTTCCGGAACAGGCACCCTGATGGCCACGAATTCCAAGGGGCAGAATGTAAATTATCAGGTTCGGAGCGGACAGGGATTTATGATTTTTCCAGGACAGATCACCACTTATGTGGCAGATATTCAGGTACCATGGGAATACGTCTGGGTGGAGTTTGACGGGCTGCGTACCACAGAAATCCTCAACGTTTGTGGCTTTTCCAAGGATGCGCCAGTCTATATGGCCCACTCCAGGGAGGCACGAAAAAAGATGGTGGATGAACTGATTTACATTTCTCAGAATTCAGAGCAATCTCCTTTTCATCTGATGGGACATTTCTATCTTTTTGCGGATCTGCTTGCGCAATCTGTTGCCAGACCGCAGCCTGCCGCCACCAGTAAAATGAGTGATTATTATATAAAAGAGGCAATAAATTATATCGAACAGAACTTCCAGAATGATATTTCTATTGAGGATGTGGCAGCTGTATGCGGTATTAACAGAAGCTATCTGGGACGAATTTTCCGCACCAGCACAGGACGCTCTCCACAGGAATTTCTCATTCATTACCGCATGACAAAAGCGGCGGAATTGCTGAAGCTGACCACATTATCTATAGGAGATATCGGCTCTGCCGTAGGCTACGAAAACGCCCTCCACTTCTCCCGGGCTTTTAAAAATGTGTATGGGGTTTCACCGCGGGCGTGGCGGGAGCAGCATAGATGAAATTTTGATTATACAAAAAAGGACTTTCCGATTTCTCAGAAAGTCCTGTATCTGCTTGCGGTTATTGAATTTTAGAAGTTAAATCCTACGGATTTCAGTGTTCCGTCTGCGGACTGTGCGGTTACGTCCTGGGCAACTACGCCGGCTTCCGTCTCCTGGATGTGGAGAGCGCTCTGGGTTCCGTTTTCCTCTGGTGCAACGTTTTTGAATTCCATATTAATTACAACAGCTTCATCTGGAACTTCGATCTCAACGCCATCTGCGATAAAGGTTACGTCGTAGAAAGTATACTCGTCGTCTTCTGTTGTTCCAAGGTCTCTGATGGAAGCCTGTTTTGCTTCTTCATATTTCTCACTGCCAGCTTCAAGCTTTACAGCGTTCATTTCAGCGTTTTCCGGAAGAGCTGTCTCATCAAACACTTTTGCAGTGATAATGACTTCTTCGTTCTCGAAACGGAAATCGAAATCTACGGTAGTTTCTACTGCATCTCCAACCTCGCCGGTTCCATCGGTAAACTCAGCTGGATCAGATTCTGCAGAGCTATCTGTGAATCCATCAACAAAAGCGGCTTCTTCAGCAGATTCTCCAGTCTGGAACTCATCCTGAGATTCTTCTGCCTGAGGCTCTTCTACCTGAACCTCCTCGGTCTGTGTAACCTCCGGCTGAACCTCTGTCTGAGTCTGCTCTGGCTGAACCTCCTCAGTCTGTGCAGCTTCCGGCTGAACTTCTTCCACATATACAGCTTCATCACCTGTGGTAAAAGCATCCATCTCTGCAAGTGCCTCCGCATCTGTAAATCCTTCTGCGGAAACTACTGTATATCCTGTCACCAGCATTGTCGCTGAAATCATAACTGCCATTGCTTTTTTTAATGTATTCTTTCTCATAATGGAAACCTCCTGAAATCTATAAAGTCATTCCCAAATGTAATATCCTTTAATTTGACTTCATTATACCAGTAGGGCTGTTTCGTCAACTCTTTCTTCGGGATGTTTTTCCACTTTTCAGGAAAGTTTTTTTACTTTTTTGCAAAACCAGAACCACATGACTGTTCTGTAGTTTCCTTAATTGCGCAGGAAGCTAAGGGGCACCTGCAAAAAGGCGATCCGCTTTGTGTGCGGACCGCCTTCATTTGTACTTGCTTTGTTATGGTTCCGATCTGGTCAGAAACCTTGTTTTGCTTTACTGTCTTTTGTTTCTTCTGCGACGTCTTTCAGTCTCGGCTGCAAGCATTGCGGCTGCAAGAAGAAGCATCAGATAAGTTCCGATCGGGGTATCATCTCCGGTCTTCGGTGATTTGCCACCGCCATAGCCGCCGGAATGATTTTCGGAACCACCGCTATTTCCACCATCGGAAGAAGGGGTAGGTGTTGGTGTTTCTGTTACTGTGCTTTCTTCCTGGTTGGTGATGACTACTTCTGCTGTCATATTCGTTTCATCAAGTGTAACAGAATCTGCACTTACGGTAACTTTATATCCAAAGCCTTCGGAGCCTGCAATTGGTTTTCCGTTGGAATCAGTTTCCGTTACATACAGGGTTACCTTTGCACCTGACTGGGCAAGACCTACATTGATGGTCTCACTTACTTCATAGCCACCGTCCATATCAAGCTTGATAATGTTCTGCTCAACCTGCTGGGAAAGCTGTGTATGAGCTGCATCATCAAAGATACCTGCATAGAATACCTCGTTGCTGTTTCTGGTGCCTCCATCTGCGCCAAGAACCTTCTTGGTAATTGTCAGCTGACCCTGCTTGTAGAATCCATCTGGTGGGAAGCTGCTGAACACGTTTTCAAAGGAAACGGTTGTTGTTCCATTGGCTTCGGTTACTGTTGTGGAGTTACCATTGCCAAATACAGCTTCATAGACGGTTCCATCTGCAAGAGCGCCGATCGTCTGAGAAGTTCCATCCTGTGTACACTCTGCAATGTAGTATGTTTTGCCTGCCTTAATATTCTCTGAGAATACTACGGTGGAAGCATCTGCATTCTTGAACACAAGAGCTTTCACATCAGAAACTCTCTGAGTGCATTCTTTATCAGAATACAGGGCTACATAGAAGGTCTGATCTCTTGCTGCCAGATTTTCACCAATATAGGTAAGTTTCTTGGTTACTGCAATAGATGCTGAGGTTGCCAGTTTATCCTGTACAAGTAAAACACCATCCTTGGAAACAGCTGTTGTTTTTTCTGCATCTACTGTTCCGTCTTCTTTCAGAACAAAAGTAGTGTCGCTTGTAAGTAAATATCCGTCTGGCGCTACAGTCTCACGAAGAGTGTAAATCTTACCGGTTTTCAGTTTCTCGGTAACATGAGCTTCCTTGGTGGAATCCCACTCGTCTACTACGTTTCCATCCTGGTCAATGATCTGGATGTGAGCACCTTCCAGCTCTTTCCCATCGGAAATATCTACTTTGCTTACTTTTACAGAAGTTCTGCTGTCTTCTACCAGAAGGGTTCCATTATCTGATATGGTTGTTGTGGTAGTATCTTTGTTAACGGTTCCATCCTCTTTCAGGGTAAAGGTGGTATCGCTGGTCAAAGTATATCCCTCTGGTGCTACAGTCTCGCGAAGGGTATAGGTTTCGCCAGGCTTCAGGCCAGTTACTTCGTGAGCTTCCCATGTGGAATCCCACTCTTCTACTACATTTCCATCCTTGTCGATCACCTGGATATGAGCACCTGCCAGTTCTTTCTGGTCGGTGATGTCTACCTTGCTGATCTTCACGGAGGTAATGGTGTTGGTAATGATAAAGCCTTCTTCTGCATTTCCGGTTACTGTGGAAATGTAACCAGCTGCTTTTCCAGTCTCTTCTACGGTATAGGCAATGTCCTTACCGGCTTTCTTCTGGTCAAGGTCAGACCATGTGTAGGTCCAGTTATTCTCTGCATTCAGGGTAATTTCCTCGCCGCTGTTCACACCGTCCGCTTTCAGCTGTACCTTGATTGCGTCTGGTCTGTGATTGTTGCGGTTATTGTTGTCAACCCATGCCTTGGTAACGGTTACGCTGGTCTTGCCAGGTGCGTAGCTGTTGGTGATATCGTAGCCGCTGATTTCCGTTGTGTAATCCGGAACAGCATCCTCGGTTACGGTGTAAACAATTTCTTCTCCTGCTTCATATTTCGGCAGGTTTGTAAACCTGTAGGTCCAGCTGCCAGCCTCATCTGCTTTCACAGTCTGGCTGTCTTTCTCAATTCCATTTGCAAGAAGTCTTACGATAATGCTCTCTGGGCGCTTACCATCCTGATTCTCTGCATCATTCCAGGTCTTGGTTCCGCTGACTTCGGTTGTCTCCGGTTTATAACTGTTGATGAAGTTATTTCCATCCACCTTGGTTGTATAACCTTCAACTGCATCCTCAGTTACGGTGTAAACGATTTCCTTGCCATTTGCAAATTTCGGCAGATTGGTGAAGCTGTAAGCCCAGTTGCCAAGTGCATCTGCTTTTACAGTCTTGTTCTCAATCTGTTTGCCATCTGCAAAAAGATTGATGATAATGCTTTCCGGACGTTTGCCATCCTGATTGTCTGCGTCCTCCCAGGTCTTGGTTCCGCTAAGGGACGTAACCGCTGTGGTATGAGTATTGGTCAGGGTTGTAACGGTTCCGTCTGTGCTGTTATCGGTCAGTTCGTATCCATCTGGAAGATCTTTCTCTGCCCAGGTGTACTCGATTGCTTTTCCGTTGGCTTTCTCCGGAAGACCGGTTATGGTCTCGGTCCAGTTGTTGGCTGCAGTCAGAGTCGCTGTTGTTCCTGTTTCTTTGCCATCTGCAAGAAGGGTTACGGTGATGCTATCCGGACGGATTCCATCCTGGTTATCTGCATCAGCCCACAGCTTGGTAATGGTTGCACTGGTCTGGCCTGGGGTGTAGCTGTTGATGATGTTGTAGCCATCATAGGTTGTGGTGTAGTCCTCTACCGGGGTCTCGCTTACGGTGTAGGTGATTTCCTGGCCATTTACGAACTTCGGAAGGTCAGTGAAGCTGTAGGCCCAGCTGCCATCCTCGTCTGGAGTTACCGTCTGGCTGTTCACTTCTTCTCCATTTGCAAGAAGTTTCACAGTAATGTTCTCTGGGCGTTTGCCATCCTGATCGTCTGCATCATCCCAGGTCTTGGTTCCGCTGATCTCGGTGGTTTCTGGTACATGGGTGTTGATGAAGTTGTTGCCATCCAGCTCGGTGGTGTAGCCTTCAACAGCATCCTCGGTTACGGTGTAAGTAATTTTTCCATTCTCGTTGTACTCTGAAAGTTTCTCAAATTTATAATTCCAATTTCCATTTCCATCAGGAGTTACCTTCTGGTCTTTAACTTTCTCACCATTTGCAAGAAGGTTCACGGTAATGCTTGTTGGACGGATTCCATCCTGGTCACCATTATCATTCCAGGTCTTGGTTCCGGCAATCTCGATTTCTCCTATATAAGTATTCGTGAAATCAATGGAATCTACTTTCTCACCATTTTTCTTAATAACCTTGCTTACATTCAGGGTTCCATTTCCGGCATCTGTCACAGTTACCTCTACTGTGTAAACAGTTCCGTCATAAGTAACAGTTCCATCACTTCCCTTAACTTCTGATAC
>ERZ772954.2504-NODE-2504-length-11622-cov-6.889859_pt1 | contig 11622 bp, 10 predicted proteins | sample MGYA00580684_ERZ772954 | MGnify/ENA primary metagenome ERZ772954 (study PRJEB29015, sample SAMEA2737654) | human gut metagenome | biome: human gut; feature: human-associated habitat; material: faeces | place: China | collected 2012 ...
GGCTCCCCCTTTGGGGGAGCTGGCAAAGCCGTCAGGCTTTGACTGAGAGGGTGAGCCAGTTTCCATTATTTCGCCAGCGAACGGAACACTGCCTGTTCTGTCAGGATGGTGGGGCAGATCGTGTCCAGCTCGTAGGTCTTGTGGTAGAGCACCTGCAAATGCGGGTCAGAGACGCGGCAGATGACCTTTTCGCGCCGGAAGATGTTCTTGGCGATCTGTGCGGCCATCAGGTTCACGGAGTCATCCTCGCACACAGCGGCCACAGCGTCGCAGTTCTCCACGCCGCCCTGCTTGAGGATGTCGGGGTCGGTGGGGTCGCCCACAAGGGCTGTGCCGCCAAAGGAATAATCATCAAAGCTGTCCAGCCGCTTGAGCTGCTCGGGGTCCTTTTCGATCAGGGAAATATCATGGCCGATGCGTTCCAGATCCCGCACCAGTGCCGCGCCCACCTGGTCGCAGCCGATCACCAGAATATTCATGGATGTCACCTCATTGTTCAAAATCTGTTGTTGTCTGGCCCGGCAGTCCGTGTCAGAAGGAAACACAGGGAAAAACGTTGTGTCCAGTATAGCATATTTCCGGCGGCAGATAAATACAGAAAAAGCAGACAGTGCTCCTGTATAAAATTTGTGATTTTTCGTGCGCAGGCTCTCAGAATATGATATACTGGAGAGCGAACCCAATCTGAATGTGTGCAGAGCGCCTGTGCCGCTTTGCAGGGAGGAGAACCCATGTTTCTTGAAATACTGAAAGCCATCCTGATGGGCATTGTGGAGGGCATCACCGAGTGGCTGCCCATCTCGTCCACCGGTCACATGATCCTGGTGGAGCAGGTGGTCAAGTTCAACGCCAGCGAGGAGTTTATGTCCATGTTCCGCGTGGTCATCCAGCTGGGTGCCATTCTGGCTGTGGTGGTGCTGTTCTGGAATAAGCTCTGGCCCTTCGGCCTGCGCCATGGCCGCGTCTGCTCCAAACCTGCCGTCTGGCAGCTCTGGTTCAAGGTAGTGGCCGCCACCATTCCGGTGCTCATCATCAGCCCGCTGGACGACTGGTTTGAGAACCGCTTCTACAATTACATCACGGTCGCCGCCATGCTGATCCTGTATGGTGTCCTCTTCATCCTTGTGGAGAACCGCCGCACCGCCCCGCATGTCACCCGGCTGGAACAGATCACCTACCGCGAAGCTTTCATCGTTGGCGTGTGGCAGATGCTGGCCATCATCCCCGGCACCTCCCGCTCCGGTGCCACCATTGTGGGCGGCCTGCTGCTGGGTCTGTCCCGTGCCTGCGTGGCCGAGTTCACCTTCTTCCTCGCCATCCCCGTTATGGCGGGCGCGTCCCTGCTCAAAGTGGTCAAGTTCGTCCTCTCCGGCGCTGCGATGACCGGCACCGAGATCGCTGTCCTCGTTGTGGGCTGCGTGGTCGCCTTTGTGGTCAGCCTTGCCGCCATCCGCTTCCTGATGGATTACGTCAAGCGCCATAACTTCAAGTTCTTCGGCCTCTACCGCATCGTGCTGGGCCTGATCGTCCTGGCCGTGGCCGCCATCACCGCCATTGCGTAAATCGCTCCCCAAACACCCCAGCCGCCCGCACGGGCGGCTTTTTTGCGTCCCGGGGCAATTGCACCGGCCCCGGCCTTGTGCTATACTGGAGCCATAAAGAGAGAACCCGGCGGCGGGAAAGTGCCGCGCCTGAAATTGTCAAAAACGGAGGAGATCCCTATGGAAGCATCGACTGTATATTACACCGACTTCCGGTGTCCTGTGGGCACCAGCCTGACCGAAAAGCTGCGCCGCCTGTGCATTGCGGCGGGCATCAAGAGCATTGATATGGACGGCAAGTTCGTGGCCATCAAGATGCACTTTGGTGAGCTGGGCAACCTGGCCTTTCTGCGCCCGAACTACGCCAAGGTAGTGGCAGACCTGTGCAAGGAGCAGGGGGGCCAGCCCTTCCTGACCGACTGCAACACGCTGTACCCGGGCAGCCGTAAGAACGCGCTGGAGCACCTGAGCTGCGCGCAGGAAAACGGCTTCTGGCCCATGACCACCGGCTGCCAGATCATCATTGGCGATGGCCTGCGCGGTACCGATGAGCTTGAGGTGCCCGTGCCCAACGGCGAATACTGCAAGACCGCCAAGATCGGCCGCGCCATTATGGATGCCGACATTTTCATCAGCCTGACCCACTTCAAGGGCCACGAAGCAACCGGCTTCGGCGGAGCCATCAAGAACATCGGCATGGGCTGCGGGTCCCGTGCGGGCAAGATGGAGCAGCACTCCTCCGGTAAGCCTGCCGTGCAGGAGGAACTCTGCCGCGGTTGCCACCGCTGCGCCAAGGAGTGCGGCTCCGATGCCATCCGCTACAACGAGAACAACAAGGCGGTCATTGATTACGAAAAGTGCAAGGGCTGCGGCCGCTGCATCGGTGCCTGCAACTTCGATGCCATCTATTCCATCGACAGCAGCGCCAACGAGGAGCTGGACCGCAAGATGGCAGAGTACGCCGCCGCCGTCTGTGCAGACCGCCCCTGCTTCCACATCAGCCTGGTGCAGGATATCAGCCCCAACTGTGACTGCCACGGCGAGAACGATGCTCCCATCCTGCCGGATATCGGCATGTTCGCCTCCTTTGACCCCGTGGCGCTGGATCAGGCCTGTGCCGATGCCTGCCTGAACGCACAGCCCCTGCCCAACAGTCAGCTGGGCCAGAACCTTGCAAAGCCCGGCTGGAACTGCCACCACGACAACTTCAAGGATTCCAACCCCAATGTCGAGTGGAAGGCAACGCTGGAGCAGGCCGAAAAGATCGGCATGGGCACCCGCCAGTACACCCTGAAGAAGATCTGAACATAAAAATAAGCCCGACAACGTCGGGCTTATTTTTATGTCTCTTGCATTCAGGTGCAGACGGAACGATCAATACTCGCTGGAAGCCGGGACCAGTACGTCAATAACATCGGCCAGGGCCTTCCAGTTTTCCTCGGAACAGCCGGGCAGCTCTTTGGCATCCAGACCGGCATCCTCGATGCGGCCGGTCATGCTGTCCTTGTCGGTCAGCAGGGTCTCGGCATCGGCCTTGATGAGCGGCCAGGCATCGGCAAAGCTCTGCTGGTCATCGGCGCTCAGGCTGTCGAACCACTGGGTATAGGCATCTTTGATGTCGCTGACCGGCTGGATGCTCATGTTGCAGCCATCGGCCCATTTCAGCAGAGAAGCCGCCGCGATGACGGATTTCAGCGAGCAGCCGGACACGCCGGGGCCCCAGCCGAGGCAGGGGGCAAAGGCATCGTCCGGGTCAGAGAGAGAGAACAGGGAGTTCTCGCCTGCATCCAGCGGGCCCACCTTGCCGGTGTCGGCGGTCACGGTGGAAGAGGGGATGCTCTCGCTTGCAGAAGCGGAAGAGCTGGAAGCGGCAGTGCTGCCGGAAGAAGTGCTGCAGCCTGCCAGCACGCCGCACAGCAGGGCGGCGCAGACCAGCAGGGAAAGAATACGCTTGCGAATCATAGGAAAGCCTCCTTTTATCGTGTTCCGGCCCATCTGCCGGAGAAACTGCTCTGGTACATTTCTAGTATACTGTTCTGCCGGGCTGTTGTCAATCGGCGTGCGCAGGACGATTTTTCACCCCGGCTGTGCAAACTATACAAACTTTTGTCCTTTTTTTCTCAGTCGGGCGGGATTGACATTTTTTGCGCTGGCGCGTATAATCCGGCCATGGTCAAACTGGGAGAAATGAGTGAAGAACCGGAAAAAGGGGGAGAAACGGATGCAGAAATTTCTGCGGCGGCTGGAACGCTTTTCACAGTCGCTGCTGTCGCCGCTGTCTTATCTTTCGGCGGCGGGCCTGCTGCTGGTGCTGGGGGCGCTGCTCACCAGCAAGCCCTTGTGTCAGGCGCTGCCGGTGCTGCAGTGGGCTCCGCTGCAGCTGGTGGGGCAGCTGCTCTATAACGGGATGATGGTGCTCATCAACAACCTCAGCGTCATTCTCTGCGTGGGGGTGGCTGCCGTGCGCGCCAAAACCGAAAAGCAGGATGCCGCCCTGCTGGCGCTGATGGCTTACCTGGTGTTCCTCACAGCCAACCACACCGCGCTGGAAGCGCTGGGACTGCTTGCCCAGCCCAACGGGATGACCGGCCTTGCGGGCACGGGCCAAACCACCATTCTGGGCATTCAGGTGGTGGACACCGGCGTGGCAAGCGGCATCGTGCTGGGCTTTGCGGCGGCGTGGCTTTTCAACCGCACCTGCGAAAAGCAGTTTTATGGCATGATCACCCAGCTCTATTCAGGTCTGCGGTGGTCGTTTTTGTGGCTGTCGGCGCTGGCGGTGGCACTGGGGCTGGGGTTCTGCTTTGTCTGCCCGCCGCTGCAGCGGACGGTCAGCGCCCTCACGGGCTGGATCGCGGCTTCAGGGAACGCGGGTGTGTTCCTCTACGGCTTTCTGGAACGGCTGCTCATCCCCACCGGCCTGCATCACCTCATCTATATGCCCTTCCAGTTCTCTTCGCTGGGCGGCAGCCTGACTGTGGGCTCTGTGACCTACACAGGTGCTTACGCCGTCTGCATGACCGAGTACACCATGGGCCTGCCCCTCTCAGACGGCATCGTCTGGATGTACACCGGCTTCACCAAGACCTTTGGCTATCTGGGCATTGCAGCGGCCTTCATCTTCACGGCCCGCAGGGAGAACCGTGCCCGTACCGCCGCCGCTATGATCCCGCTGGCGGTCACGGCCTCGGTGGCCTCCATCACCGAACCCATTGATTTTCTGTTCTGCTTCGTTTCGCCCCTGCTCTGGGTGGCCCATGCGGTCATTACGGGCGGCTTTATGGTGCTGCTCCATGTCCTGCATGTCCGGGCCTTTACCTCCAACCTGCTGGGGTCGCTGGTGTTCAACCTGAGCGCCGGGGAGCAGCTGCAGAATCTGCCGCTGCTCTATCTGCTGGGCCTTGCGGAGATCCTGACCTACTTTGCCGTGTTCAGCATCCTCATCAAAGCAAAGGATCTGCCCACTCCGGGCCGGGAAGCAGCCCTTTCCGCAGACCAGTCCCCGTACGCCGACCCGCAGGAGGTGTGCCGGTTCATCGCCGCGCTGGGTGGGCCGGAGAACATCGCCCAGCTGGGAAACTGCTTCACCCGCCTCCGGCTCACGGTGCGGGATGCCTCGCTGCTGGATATGGGGGCTCTTCTCTCCCTGCCCCATAAAGGTCTTGTGGTGCAGGGTACCCGGGTCCAGCTGGTCTGCGGCCTGCACGCCGCCCAGCTCCGCCATGCGCTTGAACAGCAGCTTGCCGAGATGGCCCCGGTGTGATTGCATTTTGATAAGAGAAACGGTATAATTGTGGCGAAACCTCTCAGTCGTCTGCGGCGACAGCTCCCCTGACAGGGGAGCCAAGAAAGGCCCCTGCCTCTCCTATTAGGCAACAACAACCGCCGCCAGTGGCGGATGAAGGGAGTTGTTGGGGCAGCGGCCAACAAGGCACAAGTGCAATACTTTGCACGAAGTGAATGTTGGGAGCCGCAACCCGGACAAGTGGCATTGCGAAGCAATGACGGAGAGGTTTAGCAGCGGATAACCTGAAAATAAAGGAGAACATAAAATGCAGAATAACACCTTTTCCGTCGAAGGTCTCTTCGATTTCCTGAACGCCGGTGTCAGCGCCTTCCACTCCACGGCTGCGGCTGTGAAGCTCCTGGAGGAGAACGGCTACCAGAACTGCCCCGAGAGCGCAGCCTGGGAGCTGGTGCCCGGCGGCAGATATTACACCACCCGCAACGGCTCTGCCGTGCTGGCATGGCGGATGCCCAAGGGTGAGCTGACCGGCTGGCATGTCACCGCCAGCCACAGCGATTCTCCCACCTGGCGCATCAAGCAGCTGGACGGCGGCAAGGATACTGTCTTTGCCAAGGTGGAGACCGAGGGCTACGGCGGCATGATCATGCCCACCTGGCTGGACCGTCCCCTGAGTGTGGCGGGCCGCATTCTGGTCCGCACGGAGAACGGCATCCGGAGCCTGCTGGTCCACCCCGACCGGGCGCTGGCTGTCATCCCCAACCTCTGCATCCACTTCAGCCATGACCTGAACAACGGCATGAAGTACAACCCTCAGGTGGATCTGCAGCCCATCTTTGGTGAGGCAGGCTCCACCCTGCGGGACGCTCTGGCTGAGGAAGCCGGGGTCAGGGCTGAGGATATCGTGGATGCTGACCTGGTGCTCTGCACCCGCGAAAAGGCCGAGCGCGTGGGCCTGAAGGGCGAATACTTCATGTCCGGCCGCATCGATGACCTGGAATGCGCCTACACCACCCTGTGGGGCTTCCTGCAGGGCCGCGGCGAGGAGGAAGGCCGGGGTGATATGTGGGTCATGTTCGACAACGAGGAGGTGGGCTCCTCCAGCCGGCAGGGCGCACAGGGTACCCTGATGGCCAATGTGCTGGCCCGCATTGAGGAAAAGCTGGGGGTCACCCGGGAGCAGAGCATCCGCGCCTGCACCAACAGCCTGCTGCTGAGCGCCGACAATGGCCACGCCACCCACCCCAACCACCCCGAAAAGAGCGATCCCGCCAACGTGGCGGTCATGGGCGGCGGTGTGCTGCTGAAGTACAATGCCCGCCAGACCTACACCACCAGCGGCTTTACCGGCGCTGCCTTTGCCGAGATCTGCAAAAAGGCCGGTGTGCCGGTGCAGGTGGCCGCAAACCGCGCGGATGTTCCCGGCGGCTCCACGCTGGGCAACCTGCTGGGCCACCAGATCCTGATCCCCATGGTGGATATCGGTCTGGCACAGCTGGCCATGCATTCCGCAATGGAGACCGCCAGCTGCAAGGATGCCGAGTACATGGCAAAGGCTGTAGCAGAGTTCTATAACACGCCCATCTCCCAGCCCGTGGACGGCGAGTGGAAGCTGGGCCTGTGAGCGCTGTGACCGGGCGCTTTGCCCCCAGCCCCAGCGGGCGGCTCCATCTGGGCAATCTGGCCTGCAGCCTGCTGGCCTGGCTCAGCGCCAGAAGTCAGGGCGGGCGCATCGTTCTGCGCATTGAGGATCTGGATGCCGAGCGCTGCCCCCGCAAATATGCCGACGCACTGGAAGAGGACCTGCGCTGGCTGGGCCTTGTCTGGGACGAGGGCGGCAGCAGCGGCGGCCCCAACGGCCCCTATTACCAGAGCGAGTGCGCCGCCATCTACACCGAGAGCTATAACAAACTGGAAGCACAGGGCCTTGTTTACCCCTGTTTCTGCTCCCGTGCCCAGCTCCATGCCGCCAGCGCACCCCACACCTCCGACGGCAATGTGATCTATCCCGGCACCTGCCGGGGCCTGACGGCGGAGCAGATCGCCGAAAAGCGCAAAAAGAAAGCCCCGGCCTACCGTCTCATGGTGCCCGATGAGGACATCACCTTCACCGATGGCTGTATGGGTCCCCACACCGAGAACCTGCTCCGCGACTGCGGGGATTTCTACCTCCGCCGCGCCGATGGCGTGTTTGCCTACCAGCTGGCTGTGGTGGTGGATGATGCCCGGATGGGGGTCACGGAGGTGGTGCGGGGCGCGGACCTGCTCTCTTCCACCGCGCGGCAGCTTTATCTTTACCGTCTGCTGGGCCTGCCCGCCCCAAAGTTCGCCCACTGTCCGCTCCTGCTGGCCCCGGATGGCCGCCGCCTTTCCAAACGGGACGGTGACCAGAGCCTGGAAAATCTGCGGGCAAAATATACGGCGGAAGAGATCGTGGGCAGGCTTGCCTTTGCCTATGGTCTCCAACCTGAACCGGCTCCCCGCACCCCGGAAAGCCTCATTGCAGACTTTTCCTGGGACAAGGTGCCAAAGCAGGATATCTGCCTGCCGGAAAATCTGTTTTAAGCGAACCCACGATCTTTGCCATGCCCGTGCAAAGATCGTGGGTTTTTCTTTACAAAAAAACAACTTATGGTAAAATATAACTAGAGATTTTGCCGAAACAGAAAGGAGCCTGTTATGCGTAAAATATTAAAAGCGTCGAGTTTGTTGATCTGTGCAATGCTTTTGCTCAGCGCATGTGCAAGCTCTTTGAATCTGAGACCGGGACCTTTCCGTTCGGAAATGCAGGATGTTTTCGTTCAGCAGACAACACTTACGGTTCCGGCCAGTCACGTCGAGCATGGGGAGGATTATGTCATTGAGTGGCAGGACCCTGTGATGGAAAAGCACGTCCGGAAATGGCTTGACCGCCCGAAGGGGGATATCTATCACAGCGATGTCTGGGATTATCAGCGAGTCTCGATAAATTCCGGAACCGGCGTAGGGGATCTCATCGTCAAAGATGCACCGGATGGGGTGGACATTGGAGGAAACGTCAGCAGCAATGAGCAGCTGGCAGCCTGCGCAGTCAGCGTAGAGGGAACGTATGATCCGGTGGTTTCGCTCGCAGATCTGCGGCATTTTGACAGCTTGCAGGTATTGTCGGTCAATAATAGAAGGGGAGCCCCACCCATTACAGATCTGACAGGTCTGGAAGAATGCAAAAATCTGATGCTTTTGAGTGTGCCCAGTGTGGAGAGCAGCGCATTCCCGACCTTTGCAAAGCTGGATTCCGTGGTAGAGCTGAAGTATGGCAGTGACGGGATCCGGGCGGATTCCAATGTCTCCGACCTTTCGGCGCTGGCGCAGATGAAGTCGCTGAAGATGCTGTGGATCACCGGCAGTGAGGTCGATCTGACCCAGCTGGCCGGAGCTGACTTGCGGGTCCTGAGACTGGACGTGACCCGGATCGGTTCGCTGGAACCGCTGAAGCAGATGGAAAATCTGAGCTTTCTGCAGCTGTGCCAAGGGCCGGAGATCGACAGCTTTGCCCCGCTGGCGGAGAGCAGTGTGCAGTATCTGAGTATGTCCCTCTCTCAGGGTGCACGGGAAAGATATAAGAACATGGATTATACCCCCCTGACCCGGATGCCGCAGCTGATCTGGCTGGATCTGACCAATCATTCCACGTTTGATACGGAAACCTGCAAAAAATTGCTGGCAAACGATACGGCCCTGAAATATCTGAAAATTTCCTATACATCGGCGGCCAAAGATGCCGAAGAGCTGGATACAGCGCACCTGAAAGAGTTCACTGCCCCAGCTCCGTAATACCCCAAAATGCAAAAACACCCATGCCAGCACCGGCATGGGTGTTTTTCCGTACAGATTCACAGCCGCTGCAAGGCTCTTGCGTCGCTGCGTTCCAGTGCAGTCATGGCCGTATCCAGAACCATGGCCAGCAGGATGCCCAGCAATACATCAATGCAGCTGTGCTGCTTGAGCAGGACCGTGGACGCAATGATGGAAACGCAGAGCACGGCGGAGGCGGGCCGCATCCAGCGGCGGCCCGGCGTTTCAAAGATGTGGCTGCGGTAATAGGCCATCATCAGGGTGACGGAGTTGAACACATGGATGGAGGGGCAGACATTGAGGGGCGTGTCGGTGGCATAGAGCATCCGCACGGCCTGAGCAAAGATATCGCTGCCGTACACCCGGTAGGGCCGCAGGTCAAGGCCGGTGGGCAGGATGACATAGCAGGCCAGCGCAATGGTCATGCCCGCAAACAGGGGCAGGCAGAGCCGCCAGAAGTCGGCCCGGGGTGCTTTCCAAAGCAGATAGAACAGGGTGAACGGGATCCACAAAAACCACGCAAAGTAGGGCACGATGGCATATTTGCAAAAGGGGATCAGGTCGTCCAGATGGCAGTGCACCAGAACATCGGGCACGGCAATATGGACTTCGAGCCAATGGAACGCCGAAAGGTAAAACAGGAGATAAAACGCCATGAACGAAACGGGATGGCGGGAAAACAAGTTGCGCATGGAACACACTTCCTTTTCTGGAATGGGGGCCGCAGCCCCGCCTAAAGTTCTTTGCAGCGTATGATTATACCGCGCAAAGACGAAGAAAACAAGACAAAAAGCTGACAAAATCGTGAACACATCCGCGCGGAATTTGGTATGCTTTGGGGAAGCGGATGCAGGGGAGAGAAGCTTCTGCCTATTGATACGAGACAGGATGCGGGTTTCCTGCACAAAAAAGGCCCTCCCCGCCAAAACTGCAATGGCGGAGAGGGCCGGATATACGGAAACTCAGATCACCTTTTGTTCCATCCACCTGCCGCGGACAAAGCGGACGCAGAAGAACAGCGAGCGCATGGCCCAATCCAGGAACATGCCCATCCAGATGAACAGCAGGCCGCAGTGGAACTTGAGCACCATCAGGTAGCAGAAGGCCACCCGGAACACCGCGTCCGCGTTGCGGCACAGCCGCAGGCGGCGGCTCAGGGGGGAGCGGCCGCCCTCCCCTGACCGCCGGTCGGCCAGGGCGGCCAGATCGGTGAGCAGTTGGAAGTGGAAATAGAGGGCCACACAGGTGATCAGGGCGGAGAGGAGAAAGAAGCGGCCGGTGAACTCCGCGCCGGTGAGGAGAAAGGACAGCCAGTCCACCCCGGACACCGCGCCCAGCAGGATGCAGAAGGGCCTGAGCAGGGGCAGATCCCGCAGCTCTCCGGCCAGCAGGCCGATCGCGGAGAAAATCAGGAGGTAGCCAGCCCAGTCGGGGAGCACATCCAGGTTGTTCAGGCGGAAGTGCAGATGGATGAGGAGATAGGCCCAGGCGATGCGGCTCAGGGCGCTTCGGATGCCTGCGTGATTCATGGCGTCACCTCCGCGGGATAGGCGGTGCAGGTGTATCTCTGGTTTCCATAGACAAAATCCAGGGAGAGCGCGGAGAGCCCCTCCAGGCCGGAGTCGTCAGCCGCGGCGTGCCACAGACCGCTGACTCCGGGAAGGTCATAAGCGGTGAGCACAAAGCTGTCAAAAGCGGGAGAGCCATCGGAGGAAAGGGGAACGCAGAGCACGGCGAGGGTGGACAGAAAGTCGTACGGAACACCTCCGGATTTGCGCTCCACCCTCAGTTCGCTGCGCTTGCAGCAGGAGGTAAACGCGGCGTGAGGGGCGGGAACGGGGCTGGGACGGTCGCCGCCGCCGATGCGGAACGTCCTGCCGCCGGCCCAGCCGCCGTCTGAGAGCGACATGTACCCAACCCAGATGTCGGAGCAGGTGAGAAAGTAGGTGAGATCGACCTCTAGGCGCAGATCTACCGTTTCCGCCGCGTAGGTGATGTGGGGGATATGGTCGTCGGGGGCCGGGATCGCTCCCTCATCGGGGAGGCGCAGCGCCTCCAGCTCCCCCAGCGGCTCCACTGTCCAGAAGTCCCCGTCGGGCCGTACCGCCACCTGCTGGTACACGATGCCATAGGTGTTGTCCTCCGACAGAGGGGAGAAAAACAGCGTTCCGGTATAGCCCTCCGCCCCGTCAGGCAGGAGGTTCATTACCGACCACTCCGCCAGCCAGGAGGGGCGGTGCCAGTGGAAGCCCAGGGTCCAGAAAGGGGAGTCCTCCAGCTCCACCTCCTGGTAGGGGGCCAGTCCGGTCTGCCACGCTAGTTCCCGCGCCGGCTCCGGCAACACCATGGAGAAGTAGACCGGGCTGTCGCACAAAATGGCCTTGGCATAGGTGTCCAGGGCTCCGGCCACGGTGGTGGGGCGGTTGAGCTGGGCCTGGGCCAGGGCAAGAGCGCCCCGGTCGGTTCCGCCGGGCACCTCCACCGCCCCGCCGGTACCCCCCA
>ERZ772954.2515-NODE-2515-length-11551-cov-2.936935_pt1 | contig 11551 bp, 10 predicted proteins | sample MGYA00580684_ERZ772954 | MGnify/ENA primary metagenome ERZ772954 (study PRJEB29015, sample SAMEA2737654) | human gut metagenome | biome: human gut; feature: human-associated habitat; material: faeces | place: China | collected 2012 ...
CTGATGATTGTTATATAGGCAAAATGTTAAGTTTTGTTAAGTTCTTCCCATATAGACTGATATGTGGGGTTTTGTCAGGTTCTGCCAGTATCATCCACTACAGATCTACTGATTTCACCAGCAAATCAAATTCATGAAGTGCTTTCCGCTTATAACCATAAAAATCATTTTCAGTGCATGGAAGTTCACATGAATTGCTGTTTTTGAATATCTGGCGATATCCCACGCTTTCTGTAAAACTCTTTGCCAGATGCGAGGCAAGAAAGTCATTTGCTCTGTTGCATGCTTCAATCATTAAAGAATAATACTGTTTATCTTTTACCATTTCTTTGAGTTCTGCTGCCCGTCCCGGCGTAATCCCATAATCTTTCAATTTCATTTTTCTGATGCTCATTGGTATAGAGTCCTCCTGTCCTGTTTGTGGTATAATAGCTTACAGAAAGACTCACCCCTTTTATACGGTCCTGCGTCAGTTACTTTGACTGATACAGGACTTTTGCTTTGCGCTCCAGATCTGACGCAACATTGCACAAGATATCCCGGCACAACTGGCAATTATATTGCGATTCTATTTCGTGAAGATTATCTACCAGCTTTGACCAGTATGTATCATCCTGCGGATTCCTTGGCGGATAGTGTTCCCTGTATGCCCGCCATGCAGCAGTGAATATGTCATAAATCGGCTTTAATTCCTTTGTGTTATCCACTTTACTCCTCCGGCATGATATACGCTTTTTCTCCTGCTGCATACTTTTGAAACATATCATTCAACACTTCTTTCGCGCGTTCTGGACTTGCATATTCCGCAATACCAAAATCACCCTCACAAATACGGTTCTTACTTACATAACTGATATACGTCATTTTGAAATTTAAAACTCGTGTTTTATCCTGTGTCATAATTTTCATAATTATTGTCCTTTTTGGCGGATTACCGCCTATAATTATCGTTTCCCCTATGATTAAGTTACTCCTCTGTATATTTCACTAATTCAGCTCCAAACAAAACTGAATCAACATATATTTTTACAACGTTTCCTGCTTTATTTACAAGCTTCATAGTTACATTCAGCCCCCTTGAATCTAATTTCACTTCATCTACTGTAAATCCTTTCAAACTTTCTAAATCAGCTACTGAATATACCGACTGTTTCTTTAATTTTTTTGACATATATTTTTCCCTTTCCGGCGGTAAGCCGCCTATAAAATCCATTACAAAACCAAACTACAGACTACAACTACAATCATTCCAAAGAGTTTAAAGTTTTCTTTTCTAGCTGTATTAGGCATGTTTACAATGATGATTAACAGAATCGATATGTACATGGTTGGATTTGCAATTTCAATAGGTGCAGCTTATGAAATAATTGTCGGTAAGAATAACAGACAAACTTTTATAGTAACACTGGGATACTATGTAGATATGGCATTGTGTCTGGCATATAGCTATATCTTTTCAACCCCATATTTTTTAGATCATTGGAAGGCAAATGTTTTAAAATATTTGGTATTATGTAATATATTGCTGGCTTTGATTGTTGCAGTTATTTATATTTTAAGAAATACGATAATTGTAAAGAGTGTCAATAAAATATTGGAACGGATAACAAGTAAACAAACATTACTCTATAAGGTGACGGCGATTGGCATTTTAAGTTTATTTGTGTTTTTATATTTTATTCGCCCGATGTTTGGAATTGGAAAAAGCAATGCGGTTGCATTTAGAACCAATGCCATTGTAGAGTTTTGTTTTTATATACCGTTCATTGCAGTGTTGTTTTCAGTTATAGGATTAATATATTTTATAAAAAACAAAATAGAAGAAAATGAAATTTCAGACTTTATGATATATCTTATGACGGGCGGAATGTGCATGTTGATATATTTCTATTCGCCTTCTATTGCACCGGATCATATATGGGCAGGGAGAAGATGGCTGCCTATAATAACACCGTTTATTGTTTCGTTTGTATTCTATGGGGTGCAGGAATGTCTTAGAAGATTAAATACAACAGTTAATAAAAGGTGTATTCACATATTGTTTTTTATAGCCGTCTCAATGTTCATAATTAAACAGGACAATGTATTTATGTACAGAAATTTGAATGCGGATATATTAGAGCAATATGAAGATATTGCAGAAGATATTTCAGATGAAAATATATATCTATGTAAGGACAAGCTTGCGGTAACAATATTGCGCATAATGTATGGTAAAGACAATGTATACAAATTAGGTTCGACAGCAAATTTACAAAAAATATACAATGCCGGTGAAAATATACAGGAAAGCATTATGCTTATAGGCGAATATAATGGTGTAGAGCTTGTGAGTAGACATACAGTAATAAATGAAGAGCTTGAAAGAGCTATAGGGGCGTTTCCGAAAAATGTGATAGACACCGAAAAAGTATATAATATATATCAATTAGAATAAAATGAGGCAATATGAAAAATAAATCTAAGTATATAAAATATATAGGAAATATAGTTACAATAGTGGCAATAATATTTATTATCAGAAAGATGCTTTCTTATGACATTAGTTCTTATAATATTTTTTCTGTAAAAAATATTGCTATTTTCGGAATAATTTTAATAGGATACATGGGTAGTGTTGTATTAAATACATATCCATGGCTTCAAATTGTCCAGATAATATCCGGTAAAAGGATACCATTTTTTCAGGCGACATTAGTATCAGTAAGATCAAATGTATTAAAATATATACCTGGAAATGTATTTCAGTATATAGGAAAAAATGAATTGGCGTTAAAAAGTAATGTCGAACATTCAGAGGTTGCATTTTCAACAATTTTTGATGTATTGTTAATGCTTATTGTTGCATTTATAACGGGAGCTATACTTGTTGGCGACTATTTTGTGGAAATAGTTACAAGCTATATTTCGCTGCCTACTGTTTTGATAATTGTTGCAGCCGGTGTAGCAGTATTGGTTGTCCTTATAATGATTTTAAAAAAACGTATTATTGTGTTTTTTAGCCAGATCATAAAAAATCTTTCAAAAAAAGAAAATATATTCAAATTGATAACATGTATAGCATATTATCTGATTCAAAATATATTTACAGGTATGCTTTACCTTCTTGTGTTATGCACTATCAGCGGCATGGGAATGGGACAACTGCCGTGGCTTCATATTTTGGGTGCAAATATTATATCCGGAGTAATCGGTTTCCTTACACCGGGGGCACCGGGAGGCATTGGAATAAGAGAGATGGTTATGATGCTTATGACCAGCGGAATTATGGATGGTAATACAATAATGGTAACATCTGTTGTATTTAGAATCATATCGATTTTAGGCGATATTCTGGCATTTGCGGTAGTATTTGGATTTGATAAAATAAAATCTATTGGAGGCAGAAAATGTGTAAAATAAATGTTGTATATATATGCAATGATACATACTTTCCTATGACAGGTATATCAATTAAATCCCTGCTTGAAAATAACAGGAATGCAGAAGAGATAAATGTATACATGGGCTCAGATAATATAAGCCCTCAGAATTTGTCAGATTTGGATAGTTTGGTTAATGAGTACAATAGAAAGCTTACGGTAATAGATGTTTCTGATATATTCCAAAAACTTGAAGATGCAGGTGTAAAAAAATATAAGGGTGCTACTTACTCACCTTATATTAAAAATCTTATGACACAAAAAGTACCGATAGAGGAAAAGAGATTACTGTATTTAGATTCAGATACTATAATAGATGGTTCAATCGAAGAGTTGTTTACAATGGAATTGTCAAAGCCGTTATATATGGTTATTGACATAATGTGGGATTTTTACAAAGAAAAGCTTGGATTGAATAAATCTTCATATTATTTTAACGGAGGATTAATACTATATAATCTTGATGTTTGGAGAAAGGAAAATTGTGCAGAAAGATATTTAGATTATTTACAGCACTGCAATAAGCAATATGTTTTGGGAGATCAGGATATAACAAATGTATTATTTAATGAACAAATAGGTGTATTGGATTTAAAATATAATTATTATTCAAATTACTATCTGATTAATCCGAAATATATGAAGAGTGCCGTTGGAGTTGATGAGAGTAATTATTATTCCGGAGAGGAAATGGAAGAAGCAAAAAAGAGTGTAGCAATATATCATTGTGCAAAATATAATGGTGAGCGCGTATGGGATAAAGAAAACAATCATCCATTCTCTGAAATTTATAAGAGATATAAGAGCATATCTTATTGGAAGAACGAAGAGGGCTGGACATCAAATAAGTCAAAAGCAATAAAAATTCAGTTGCTATTACAAAGATGGTTACCACATAGAGTATATATAATATTTTTGAGAAGGGCTCAAAAACAATATTTTAAAAAGAATGAGATTTTATTAAATCAAAACTAAAATTTCGGGTGTCTATATCCAGAGAGGAAAATAAAATGGATTCTATATTATGTTTGTTATTGGAATCATGGAAAAACACAGAAGGAAATGTAAATTCTACTGAAAGTATAATTGACTGGATTCAAGAAAAAAATGAAAACACTGAGGTAAAAATAAAAGAGGATTCCATCAATGATAGCACATTTTGGTTTTATGATGACTATAACGGAGAGATTCTTAACAGAAAAAGAAGTTTTTTTTCCATTAAAGGCATTAGGCTGTTTGAAAATGAAAAATTTGTGAAGGAACAGCCCATAATATATCAACCGGAAATAGGGTATCTTGGCATTATATGTAAGAAGATTGATGGAGTTCTTAATTTTTTAATGCAGGCTAAAATAGAACCGGGAAATGTAAATTGTGTTCAGATTTCTCCAACGATACAGGCAACAAAAAGTAATTTTACAAGAGCACATGGAGGAAAACTTCCATTATATTTTGAATATTTTGAATCGTCAAGCAAATATAAAATTATTTATGACCAAATTCAGTCGGAGCAGGCATCACGTTTTTACAAAAAAAGAAACAGAAATATTATTATAATTGTCGACGAAGAAATTCCGATTTATGATAATTTTAAATGGATGACATTGGGACAAATAAAGCAGTTGATGAAGATTGACAATATAGTCAATATGGATACACGAACTGTATTATCAGGGATTCCTTATATAATGCAGCCGACAAGTGATGCGGTTTTACCAAATATAAAAAAGTTGTTTACAAGTGAAGCATTTTATAACTCAATTTTTGAGGCAGATTGTTCGCAGACAATTCCAAGAGTATACAATGCAATAAATAATTATAAAATGTTTCATGATGTTATGACAGTTGAGACACCTTTAAATCAGCTCACGGATTGGGTGGTGGATGAGCGTGGGATAACCTGTAAAAATAAAGCGGATTTTATGGTTAAATATTATGATATATCTATTGAAGGAAGAGAAGTTCAGCATTGGACACAGCCGTTGTTTAAGGCGACGGGGGAAGCTCTGTTTGTTTTGGTTGTAACAGAGGTTGACAACATGTTGAAATTTGTTGTGTCACTAAAAAGTGAGATTGGCTCATTTGACAAAATTGAGCTTGGACCAAGCATTCAACATGAACATACGGTAACACAAGCAGAGTTTGATGTATTTGAAAATATGTGTTATAAAAAACTGGATAATCCGGAATGTATATGGAATGATGTTATGCTTTCAGAAGAAGGCGGCAGATTTTATCATGAACAGAATAGAAATGTTATAATGTATATTGAGTACAAAGAACTTAAAGATTTGCCGGATAACTATTTTTTAATGGATTTTAGGAGTTTAAATTACTTAATACAGGTAAATAACTGTTTGAACATTCAGTTGAGAAATTTGTTATCACTTCTGGATATATAGGAAGATATATTGTATTTTATGTAGAATGTTCACGGAAATTTGTCATTTTATTGGTTATAGTGATTTAAATTAGGAGTTTATAGTAAGTTTTTTGAAAATAAAAATTATATGATGTGGTAAAGTTGCTATTACTTGTTAATAAAAAGTGCTGAAGGTGAGACCGTAATTATGCTTGATAAAAAAAAAATAAACGATATAGTATATTATGTTATAAATATGCTTTTAATATTAGTTGGTATTTTAAAACGAAATAATAAATATAGTATATTTACTATTTTGTTAATATGGTTACTCTTAATTGTATATGGCTGCAAGAAAACCGATAATTATTCAAATGCGTTATCGAAAGAAAATTCAAATGCTATTAGAGGATGGGGAGCCTTTGAAATTATGCTTGGTCATATTGGATTGGTAACGGGGAATGTGTTTCTTTTTGCGAATAGAAAAGCAGGAATATTGTTTGTTGGGATATTTTTTGTATTATCAGGGTATGGCGTAATGTACAGCGTTAAAAATAAAAAGACGTATTTGAGTACATTTTGGAAAATAAGATTAAATAGGCTATGTGTACCTTTTTTGCTGGTTATAATATTAGCAATAATACAGAATGGAAAATGGGATTTTAATTTGTTATTTGCTGGCGGTCAATGGTATGTATGGGAGTTGATTTTGTTATATCTTGTATTCTACCTAAGTGCTAAGAGCAAATGGGTGTTTGAAATAAACTTTGCAATTGAAATTCTAATGATAATAATGTTTTATTTTATTGGGTTAGACAATCCTTGGTACGGAAGTACAGTATGTTTTTCACTTGGTATCGCATATTGCATATATAAAGATAGAATTAAAAATATTTCAAGTGTACTACGTCGGATTGGAGGTGTAATATTAACAATTATACTGGGGCTTTCAATGGTCGGCTTTTTTATGTTCCCAAACCAGATAGTTGGAATACTATTTTGCAGGAATATAGCGTCAGTTTCATTTTGTATGATTATAATATTGATTCTTGAAAAGCTTTCTTTGGGTAATAAAATAAACTTATTTTTAGGAAAGTACTCCTATGAAATATTTCTAATTCATCCATTGATAATAAAAGAAGTAAGTAAATTTAAATGTAGTGATTATATGTTTTGTATAATTGTAATTATTGCAACAATTGCATTGGCAGTTATTATTCACAAAATATGCGAACTTTTATCCAAACTTTTAAACTTTGCATTCAAGTGATAGTTAATTCATGTAAATATTTAATATATATTACTTGAATATTACTTGGGCATAATATATATTAATCTTAATGATATTAAGAAAAGGTGGTCAAAGAATGAAACTTATTATACAGATTCCGTGTTACAATGAAGCTGAAACGCTTGAGATTGCTCTCAACGATCTGCCAAAGCACATTGATGGCATAGATGAGATAGAGTATCTTATAATCAATGATGGAAGTAAAGATAACACGGTTGAGGTTGCTAAGAACTGGGGCGTCAACTATGTTGTGAATTTTAAGAGAAATAAGGGACTTGCCAAGGGCTTTATGGCAGGACTCAACGAATGTCTGAAGCAGGGAGCGGACATTATTGTCAATACGGATGCCGATAATCAGTACTGTGGAGAAGACATTGAGAAGATTGTGCGTCCGATACTTGAGGGTAAGGCAGATATGGTTATAGGTGCAAGACCTATTGACCAGACAGCACATTTTTCATGGCTCAAGAAGAAATTACAGCATTTTGGAAGCTGGGTTGTAAGAAAGGCATCCAATACAGATACTCCTGATGCACCTAGTGGATTCAGAGCATACAGCCGTGAAGCTGCCATGAAGATGAATGTAATAAATGAATACACATATACTTTGGAAACGATTGTACAGGCTGGTCGAAATAAGATGGCTATAATGTCTGTACCGATTAGGACGAACGGAGAGCTCAGACCATCACGTCTTTTTCACAGCATGATGGGGTATGTTAAGAAGTCCATGCTCACGATTCTCAGAGCATATATGATGTATAGACCACTCATGTTCTTTACATATTTGGGAACAATTCCTTTTATAGGTGGGCTTATACTTGGAATAAGATATATTGTCTATTTATGTATGGGACAAGGTGGAGGAAAGACACAGTCACTTCTTCTGTGTATTATGCTGATCATCATTGCATTTATATGCTTTGTAACCGGTATGCTGGGGGATTTGCTTGCCGCAAACAGAAAGATTCTTCAGGATATACAGTATAAGACGAGAAAGATGTATTATGACTCATATCTTGGAAAAGAAGATAATGATAGTGATTCACAGGATTATATGTAATTTGTAACTATTCAGAGCCATGCAGAATAGCAATTTTATATGGCGAAGTAACTACATGAGCAAAAGAAAAGCTTCGAAGAAGCGATTTTGCGAATGTGGTTTTGAATAGTTACTGTAATTTAAGGAGGGAGTGCATAATATGTACTTCCTTTTTCGGATTTTAATAGTTTAGGAGATTAAAAAATGAAAAACGCACTTATTACAGGAATTAACGGACAGGATGGTTCATATTTGGCAGAGTTGCTTTTGGAGAAGGGCTACAATGTATATGGTATTATGCGCCGTAAGTCGGTTGTCGACTACGGAAATGTAGATCACATCAAGGATAAGCTGCATTTTATATATGCAGACATGACGGATATTGTATCGCTTATGAACGCACTTGAGACGTCACAGGCTGATGAGGTGTACAATCTTGCGGCTCAGTCATTTGTTGCAACTTCATGGGAGCAGCCTCTTGCGACAGGTCAGATTGATGCGATGGGTGTTACCAACATGCTTGAGGCAATAAGAAAGGTACGTCCTACGGCAAGATTTTATCAGGCGTCGACATCTGAGATGTTCGGTATGGTTCAGGAGATACCACAGACTGAAAAGACGCCTTTTTACCCGAGAAGCCCTTATGGAGTAGCTAAGTTATACGGTCACTGGATTACCAAGAACTATCGTGAAAGCTACGGGATGTTCGCTTGCAGCGGAATATTGTTCAACCATGAGAGCGAGAGAAGAGGTAAGGAGTTCGTTACCCGTAAGATTACGGATGCCGTCGCAAGAATAAAGTACGGCATGCAGGATTGCTTAGAGCTTGGAAATATGGATTCTAAGCGTGACTGGGGACATTCTAAGGACTATGTTTATGCAATGTGGTTAATGCTTCAGCAGGAGCAGCCGGATGATTATGTTATTGCGACAAATGAGACAAGAACCGTGAGAGAGTTTGTAAAGACTGCTTTTTCCAAGGCGGGAATGGAAATAGAATTTGAGGGCAGTGGTGTTGATGAGGTTGCCAAGGATGTAAAGACTGGAAAAGTCGTAGTAAAGGTCAATAAGGATTTCTTCCGTCCTGCGGAGGTTGAACTCCTCATAGGCAATCCTGAAAAGGCGGAGAATAAGCTTGGCTGGAAGAGAAATATTTCTTTTGATGAGCTTGTCACCCGCATGGTAAACAATGACCTTGAGCTTGTAGCTTCTGAGAAAAAGAGATAATCAGATATTAATTGTGTATTACACGAAAGGACATGCTTCATGAAAAAGGCATTGGTTATAGGAGCAGCCGGATTCGTCGGAAGTTATCTTATAGACTGCCTGCATGACGAGTTTGGATACGAGGTATATGCCACAAAGCTTCCGGGAACGGAGTTTACACATGACAAGGCAGAGGTGTATGACCTTGATATTTTGAAAAAAGAGGATATTGCGGAATTACTGTACAAAATTCTGCCGGACTGTATTTTTCACCTTGCGGCACAGAGCTCTGTCTCGGCGTCCTGGAAGAATCCGCTTCTGACAATAGACGTCAACATTAACGGAGGCGTGAATGTACTCGATGCGATAAGGGAGTTGTACTATAAGCCCAGAGTGCTGTTTATCGGTTCAGGGGAGGAGTATGGGCATATATCCGAGGGTGAGACACCTATCAATGAAGAAACAGCATTGCGTCCCGGAAATATATATGCCGCAACTAAGGTCTGTCAGAACATGATCGGCAGCATATATGCCAAGGCGTATGATATGGAATTGATGCTTGTCAGGGCTTTCAACCACATCGGACCGGGACAGGCACCTCTTTTTGTTGTATCCGACTTCTGCAAACAGGTCGCAGAGATTGAGGCCGGAATAAAGGAGCCTGTCATACGCGTAGGAAATCTCAGTGCCATGCGTGATTTTACGGATGTAAGAGATGTTGTCAGGGCATATGGACTTCTGATACAGAATGGCAGGGCTGGTGAGACATACAATGTCGGCAGCGGAAAGGCGGTTGAAATACGCCACATTCTGAATATTATTGTTGAATCATCATCTGCCGATATAAATATAGAGGTTGACCCTAACAAAATAAGACCTGTGGATGTACCTATTATCGAGGCTGACATAACTAAGCTGAATGAATGCACTAATTGGCTTCCAAGGATTACATTGGAGCAGACTATCGAAGAGACATTGGGTTATTGGAGAAGAATGGTTGATGTTGAGAAAAATTTATGATTATAAGGAGAATGCTTATGAGAAAGATATTAGCAGCAGTATTATCTGCAGCATTGTTGTTAAGTACCCCGTTATCTGTATATGCGGATGACACACCTGATGTAGAAAGTGCCGGCACAGATGTTTCTGTTGACACACCGGATAATGCGGAGAGTGAAGAAAATTCGGTTGATTTTGTATCAGGTTATATTCCAAGTGACCTTGACAATAATACACCTGTATATGAGAACGAGCTAGCACTGTATTCGTCCGTTCCGAGCAGCTACAACACCATAGCTGAAGTAAAAAGTAAATATCCGGATAATAGAAATCAGAACCCTTACGGAACGTGCTGGGCGTTCTCCTCAATAGGCCTTGCGGAATTTGACCTGATTAATGATGGTTCAGCCGACAGAAATATTGATTTGAGTGAACTTCAGCTTATATACTTTTTATTTAATTCGGTTACAGATCCTCTCGGTGGTACGGAGGGAGATTATGCAAAGTATTATAACGAGAATGCATCGCAGAATTATCTTAATTATGGCGGAAATTATGGGATGGCATCAAGGAGACTTACACAGTGGGTTGGAGCAGCTAAGGAGATGGATGTGCCTTACAGCACTGCAAGTGACATTCTTACTAGTGGTGTGAGTGACGCATATGCCTATAATGCTGACGTTGCCCATTTGCAGAATGCTTATCTGATTAACATTAAGCAGAACCCGACGGGTGTTAAACAGCAGATTATGGAGCATGGTGCTGTCGGTGTAATGTATTATCATGATGATTATAATATCAGTACCGGGTCAAATGGCAATGATTATAATTACTATGATACATCTATTGGCAGTAATGCCGGTGGACATGCAGTAATGGTAGTAGGCTGGGACGATAATTATTCTAAGGATAATTTTATATGGAATAAGCCTTCAAATAATGGTGCATGGCTTGTTAGAAACAGTTGGGGTTCGCATATTGACTATTTTTGGATGTCGTATGAGACCTATTCATTGAGCGATACTGCATGGGCATTTGATTTTAGTGTGGATGACGGCTTTGACAATAACTATCAGCTTGATGGTGGACTTGATGCAACTGCAAACCAACAGTACACTACAATGGCTAATGTATTTACGTCAAAGACGGATGCTGACGTGAAATCTGAGACGCTCAAGGCCGTATCGGTATCTTTTACACATAATGCTTCCGTAAACTATAAAATAGAG
>ERZ772954.2521-NODE-2521-length-11518-cov-2.870627_pt1 | contig 11518 bp, 9 predicted proteins | sample MGYA00580684_ERZ772954 | MGnify/ENA primary metagenome ERZ772954 (study PRJEB29015, sample SAMEA2737654) | human gut metagenome | biome: human gut; feature: human-associated habitat; material: faeces | place: China | collected 2012 ...
TTAAGTGCAGGTTAAAGGTCTGTAAAAACCAGATGACTAAGGTAGCCATGAAAATAACGGTAAAAGCTCTCTGCAGGAAATCCTTTGCTTTATCCCAGAGAAGATGACCTACGTTTTTAGCACCAGGCATACGATAGTTTGGAAGCTCCATAACAAAAGGAACTGCTTCACCCTTAAATAAGGTTTCACGGAAGATGAGAGCCATTAAAATACCCATGAATATACCGCCAAAGTATAGTGCGATCATTACCAGAGCACCTTTATCAGGGAAGAAAGCTGCGGTGAAAAATGCGTAGATAGGCAGCTTGGCAGAACAGCTCATAAAAGGTGTCAGCAGGATGGTCATTTTACGGTCACGTTCTGAGGGCAGTGTACGGCTTGCCATAACGCCGGGAACGGTACATCCAAAGCCAACCAGCATGGGAACGATACTGCGCCCGGACAGTCCGATCTTTCGCAGCAGTTTATCCATGACAAAAGCAACTCTTGCCATGTATCCGCTGTCTTCTAGCAGTGAAAGGAAGAAGAATAACGTAACGATAATAGGTAGGAAGCTTAATACACTTCCTACACCGTTGAAAATACCGTCCATAACCAGGGAATGGATTACTGGGTTTACATTCCACTGAATCAGGAAATGGTCCACCAGCGTGGAAACAGCCGAGATTCCATCATCCAGCAGGTTAGACAAAAAGGCACCGATCACGCCGAAAGTAAGATAGAATACCAGTCCCATAATACCTGCAAAACAGGGGATAGCAGTATATTTTCCAGTAAGGATCTTGTCCATTTTCACGCTGCGCAGGTGTTCTTTGCTTTCTCTTGGTTTAATTACAGAAGTGTCGCAGATCTTCTCAATAAAGTCAAAACGCATATGGGCAATGGCGGCAGCACGGTCCAGGCCGCGCTCTGTTTCCATCTGCTGGATGATATGCTCGATCATCTCTTTTTCATTTTCATCCAGATTTAAGCTGTTTATGATCAGCGGATCTCCCTCTGCCAGCTTGGAAGCGGCAAAACGCACAGGAATCCTGGCAGCTTTGGCATGATCCTCGATCAAGTGCATAATGGCGTGGAGACAGCGATGGACGGCACCTCCGTCGTCTTTTGCATCACAAAGATCCATTTCTTTTGGCTGTTCCTGGTATTTTGCAACGTGGACTGCGTGGCTTACCAGCTCATCAATACCTTCATTTTTTGCAGCAGAAATAGGAATGACCGGAATACCAAGCATTTCCTCCATTTGGTTTACAAGAATGGAACCGCCATTTTCCCGTACCTCATCCATCATATTTAAGGCAAGTACCATGGGAATATCCAGTTCCATTAACTGCATGGTCAGGTACAGGTTTCGCTCAATATTTGTGGCATCTACAATGTTAATGATGCCATTTGGATGTTCATCTAAAAGAAAACTCCTGGTGACCAGCTCTTCACTGGAATAAGGAGACATGGAGTAGATGCCTGGAAGGTCGGTAACCAGTGTGTTGCTGTATCCGCGGATCACACCATCTTTCCGGTCTACAGTAACGCCGGGAAAGTTGCCTACATGCTGGCTGGAACCAGTCAGTTGGTTAAATAAAGTTGTTTTGCCGCAATTCTGGTTGCCTGCCAGGGCAAAGGTAAGTGTTTGTGAATCAGGCAGCGGATTTTCCGTAGATTTTTCATGGAATTTTCCGCCTTCACCAAGTCCGGGATGAGGAATGGGCCGCTGTGCCTGAAGCACAGGCTCCTTTGACGTGCCGGCGGGCTGAGGATCTCTTACATCTGTGATCTCTATTTTTTCTGCATCTGCAAGGCGCAGAGTAAGTTCATAGCTATGGATACGCAGCTCCATAGGGTCGCCCATAGGGGCATATTTGACCATGGTCACGTCCCCTTTTGGGATAAGACCCATGTCTAAAAAGTGCTGGCGCAGAGCTCCTTCCCCGCCAACCGAAAGTATAGTTGCAGTTTTTCCAATGGGTAGATCGCGAAGTGTCATACAAGGCTCCTTTTATTGCCCCTGGAGTAACGGAAACATGTTCCTGTACCAGGGGCAATTATTGATAAAAATTATCATTTTTTACTTGTCTAACGTATGACACGAAAGAAGATTTGTCAAGACTTTCTTAATTTTCCTACAGAATCAAACTCATCATAGATTTCTTTTGAAGGTTCTTTTGTAAGAAGAGAGACGATGATGATAGCAAGGCTGGAAAGAATGAATGCAGGAAGCAGTTCATAAATATTAAAATTTCCGCCTAATGGGCGTACCAGATACTTCCATACAAAGACCATGATACCGCCGGTAAGCATACCAGCCAGTGCGCCTTGCATATTAGTGCGGCGCCAGAAGAGAGCAAACAGTACCAGAGGTCCGAAGGAGGCTCCAAAGCCGGCCCATGCAAAGGATACGATAGTAAATACAGAGCTGTCCGGGTTCCATGCCAGAAAAACAGCAACAATGGCAATTCCCATAACAGTGAAGCGGGCTGCATTCATGGAAGCAGCAGTGCTCATTTTGATCTTTAAAAAGTCCTGGAGCAGGTTCTGGGATACACCGGAAGCAGCAGTTAAAAGCTGGGAATCAGCAGTTGACATGGTACATGCCAGGATGCCAGCAAGGACAACGCCTGCGATCAGTGACAGTAAGAAGCCGTTCTGTCCAAGAAGATGGGCAAACTGGATGATAACAGTTTCAGACTGGGAACTGGTGGAAAACATGGGGATGGAACCTGCTACAGAAGCACCGTATCCGATGATACCGATGAGAATGGCAACACACATGGAGATCAGTACCCATACAGTTGCGATCCGGCGGGAAAGCACCAGTTTCTTTTCCTCTTCAATAGCCATGAAACGAAGAAGGATATGAGGCATACCGAAGTAGCCAAGCCCCCATGCAAGTGTAGATATAATGGAAAACAGGCTGTATGGTGCAGCAGAGGCAGATACCCTGTCGTGAAGCTGGGTCATGGAAAGATAACCGGCTAAAGATGTAGCGTTGTTTACAACCTCGTTCCAGCCGCCAGCCATATGGATTCCATAAAATACGATGACTATCAGGGAAATGGACATAACCACGCTCTGGATCAGATCTGTAGTGGAAACTGCCATGAAGCCTCCCATGACTGTATAGCCTACGATAACAACTGCGCCAATGATCATGGCAACATGGTAATCAGTGCCAAAAAGGCTGGAAAACAGTGTTCCGATAGCCTTGAATCCGGATGCCGTATAAGGAATAAAGAAAATAAGGATGATAATGGCAGAAATGCACATCAGGATATTCTTATTGTCCTTAAAACGACGGGAAAAGAAATCGGGAATAGTAATGGCATTACATATGATGGAGTAACGGCGCAGACGCTGTGCTACGATCAGCCAGTTTAAATAAGTGCCGATGCCCAGGCCGATAGCGGTCCAACCTGCGTCTGCAATACCGGTGAGATAGGCAACGCCTGGCAGTCCCATTAACAGCCAGCTGCTCATATCAGAGGCTTCTGCACTCATAGCTGTTACAAACGGGCCAAGCTTTCTGCCGCCCAGATAGAAATCATCAGCGGAATCACCGCTGCCTTTTTTGCTGAAATAGAATCCTACGTATACCATTGCAAGCAGATAGATCACAATGGCTGACAGGATACCGAACTGTCCTGAAACCATAATCTTTTCCTCCTCATTTTGACAGCACATAAAATATCAAATGCTGTCATTTCGTAAATGTTGAGGACGATTATAACATACATAAAAATAGACTACAATACAGAACGAAGTATAGAATAAATACTGTACGATTATAAAATAAATACAGCAAAAACATAGAGATTATAAGAAAAAAATACTGTACAATTATAAAAAATAAAACATATACTAAAAACAAGAATTTAAATAATATTTTTACCAGGCGGGGGTATAGTACCCTTTTATGGAAGGAAACTGCTTAAAAAGCCAGGAAGAACTTTTGAACTGTATTCCGTGAGAGAATATTCCCCGGCGCAAAGACACCAGTCATAAAGAAGAGCACGTTCGCACAGAGCATAGAGTTTTACCATTTCATTTACATTGGAACGGCGGCTTAACTGACCGTCATCCTGACCTTTTGCGATGATCTTTCGCAGAAGCTTGTAGTAGATACGGTTATGGTCTAGCAGGTGTTTTTCACCGTTAGTAGTCAGCTGGGTGGAGTAAAGTCTTGCTAACAGGTCCAGGGAAATACTGTTTTCAATCATATGGAACAGTTCACGGTTTAAAAACAGTAACTGTTCCATAGCAGTCATCTCTGGTGCCAAAAGCCCGGTAAGTTCTTCATATTTTTCATCAAAAAGAGAACTTAATGTAGAAAGAAGAGCATCTTTGCCATCGAAATAATGATAGAAAGAGCCTTTGGAAGTTCCTGAAAGCTCGATGATCTCTTCTACGGTCGTATCTTCATATCCTTGTTCATAAAACAGTTTCCAGGCGGCGTTTACAATGCGGCCTCTGGTGTTTCTGGTGGATTTTCTTGCCATGAAAGTTTCCTCCTTGGTGTTTCCGTGTGCTTATGATACTTAATTATACATAAAATTCCCCGCTATAACATGTTATTTTTCATTTCTGCTGCAGATCGCCAGCCGGTGCTGATATTTTTCTCTGGTAGCCAGTCCACCGCGGATATGGCGCTCGGACTTGTTCAAATCCAGGATCTTCCGCGCCTCCGCCGCCAGAGCCGGATTTATCTGAAGAAGTCGTTCTGTGCAGTCTTTATGTACCGTAGACTTCGATACCCCAAACTTCTTTGCTGTCTGCCTTACTGTTGCCTTTTCTTCAATAATATAATTGGCTATTTCAATTGCCCTTTCTTCAATATATTCTCTCAAAAAAATCCCCTGCATACATTCTTTATATAATGTACGCAGAGGACTTTTTTAATATTCTCTATTTTTGTGATATATGTGCCTGACCTTTACCATGCGTTTTAGAATAATACATAGCCTCGTCAGCCTTATTGAATAAACTCTCTGTCTAACAGGCATCGCCATACAAAATGTATTAATTCCTATGGCAACAATCAGTATCCTAATTGCTTTTACTTTTCATTTTTTGCTCTCTTCTATTTCGAAAAGTTTCCTCCCTTAACAATATCTTTTAACCATATTTTTTCTTCTAATGTTAAATATGGAGAAATCATTTCATATACCATTTTGTGATAATTATCTAGTAATTCAATTTCTTTATCTGCCATGTCCTCAAAAGATATAAGTTCCCTATCATACGGAACCAACGTTAATGGTTTAAAACATAAAAATGTTCCCCATTGGTTCTTCTCTTTTTTCTCACATAAAACTAAATTTTCAATTCTTATTCCAAACTCTCCCTCTAAATAAACTCCCGGTTCATTACTAGTTATCATTCCTTCTTTAAATACTGGATTAAATTGATTATCCGGAAGAATTCTGTACCTTATGGCATTAGGTGGTTCATGAACACTAAGCAAATAGCCCACTCCATGTCCCGTACCATGATTATAATCAAGTCCTAAGTCCCATAATGGTTGTCTGGCATTATAGTCTATGGCAACTCCTGAACAGCCTTCCTTAAATACTGATGCTGCCAAATTCAAATGGCCCTTAAGTACAGCCGTATACATCTTTTTCATTTTAGGCGTAACTTTTCCGAGACTTATTGTTCTTGTTATATCTGTTGTTCCTTCAAGGTAATGTCCCCCTGAATCTATTAATACCATACCTTCATCTTTAATTTCATAATCTGATTCTTTATTTGCACTATAATGAACAATGGCTCCATGATCATTATAGCCAACTATAGGCGTAAAGCTTGGCTCAATATAGCTTTTTGCCACAGTTCTAAATTCTTCTAATTTTTCTCCTAAAGAAAGTTCCGTAATTTTTTCTTTTCCAACATTAGTCTTAAGCCAATAAATAAATTTGGTCATTGCAATACCATCTAACAAATGAGCTTTTTTCATATTGGAAATTTCCGTTGGATTCTTAATAGCTTTCTGATTCAGTGCAGGTGTAAAACAGTTTATAACTTCATTATGGGTCTTTATTTTTTTGACAATATTATAATTAGCACTATTCTTATCAATCCATACTTTTTTGTTTTTTGTATTTTCTAATGCGTCATATATTTTAAAATAATCTTCAACTACTATTCCGTCATTCTCTAATTCTTTAACTATCTCATCTTGTATGGATGCTTTCTGAACATATAATGTGGCATCTAAAGAAGTTATTAACATAAAAGAGAGAAATACAGGTGTACATTCCACATCATCACCACGAAGATTTAACGTCCAGGCTGTTTCTTCTAAAGAAGTCAAAACTAAAACATCCACCTCTTTGTTTTTCATTTCTTCCCTTATATCACCAAGCTTATGAGCCCTTGTTTTTCCGCAATATTCTAACGAAAGATTCCATACAGGCTTACAGCACATTAAAGGTCTGTTCTCCCAAATTTCTCCAACAAGATCTACATCACTTATAACTGATATGTTTTTTATGGATTCTATTTCTTCTGCCATTGTGGCTGTCATCATTCTTCCATCAAAGCCTACCACCAAAGATTCTGTTGCATTTTTTTGCAAATATTCCCTAATAGTCGGAACATTACACTGGCCACTTTTCATAAGCTTAATCTCTGTGTTCTTAAGCTGGCTTTCTGCCTGAAGAAAATATCTTCCATCAGTCCACAGCGCTGCTTCTTTCAAAGTAACAACAACGGTTCCTGCCGATCCTGTAAATCCTGAAATAAATTCTCTTGTTTTAAAATAATCCCCTACATATTCCGACCCGTGAAAATCGCAAGTAGGCACAATATAAATATCTATATTGTGCCTACTCATTCTATCTCTTAGAGCCTTAATCTTTTCATTAACTGTCATCATCCTGCTCCTCTAAGATTATGTATTACTTTTCTGTTGAATTATTGTATTTTTCATTATAAATATCTATACACTTATATATAATCTTTGCCGCATCTACAGGTCCGCCAAACTCGTCAACTTTAGTCTGTTTTCCTTCCAGATTCTTGTAAATATTAAAGAAATTCTTTATTTCTTCAAAAATATGTGATGGTAACTGATTAATATCTGTGTAGCAATTATAGGTTGGATCTCCATATGGAATAGCAATAATCTTATCATCATTATCACCACTGTCAACCATATACATAACGCCTATAGGATAGCATCTTACCAAAGACATAGGTTCTATAGGTTCTGAACACAAAACCAAAACATCTAATGGATCTCCATCTTCATCAATAGTTCTTGGAATAAATCCATAATTAGCCGGATAGTGAACTGAAGAATACAAAACTCTGTCTAAAATCAATAATCCGGTTTCTTTATCTAATTCATATTTCTTCTTGCTTCCTTTAGTTATTTCGATTGTCGCAATGAAATCAGCCGGTCTAATTCTTTCCGGTGAAATATCGTGCATAATATTCATGCTTTCTTCCTCCATTTTTCAATTATTTCCATTCCCGTTTCGTCTATTCTTACACTATATTTTATCACGGGATTATACTTTTACAAATACTTTCTAATTATAAAAAACACTGTTTTTATATATTTTTATCATTATTTTCTACAATTTCAATTTTGTTTCTATATTCCTTCAATATTTCCAAACTTATAACTCTATATTTTTTAAGAATTTCCGGGTTAAAATTTTTCTGCATAATCCGTGAATTTTGATTTTTATTGCAAAAAAGTTCTCCATTTTTGTAATCATTTTCCAAAAGCTCCGGTTTTCTATCTACAAAAACAATTCTATCAGCCATTTCAAGGAACCTTATCGGAATAGTTTTCTTTACACCTATTCCTGATATTTCTTTAAAACTGCTATTTACATTCTGAAATCTCTTTAAATTAGTACTTGTATATACATTTATTCCTGCATTCAGTATTTTTTCAATATCTTCATAAATAAAAGATTTATCATCCTCACATTTTCCGCCCATTCCCATTTCGTCCATAATCACAACATTATCAAAACTGTATTTTGAAACTATTTTCTCTAATGAATAATGATGAACCGGTTTTATGTTAGAGCCTTTGATTTTTCTTTCCTTGCCATTTAAAAAGCCTATAACAACCTTCTCCCCATAATTTTGTAAAGCATCCCTTAACATTATATGGGTCTTTCCGGCTCCGGGACTATAACTTGTATAAATAGTTAATCTGCCCTTTTTTATATTATTTTTCATATTAAAAAGTCCTAATTGTGTCTGTTTCCTCTTCACCTGTATTTTCAATAGATTTAATCACAACATAATAACTTACTTTTTCGTTTACCTTTACTTCAACTCTGTCTCCAACCTTGTGTCCCATAAGGGCTGCTCCCATGGGAGAGTCGCCACTTATTCTACCGCTAATTGAATCTCCACGCATTGTACTTACAATCTTGAAAGTTTCTGTTTCGTCATCGTCTTCAAAATAAACCTGAACAGTGTTATTTAATCCCACTTCATCATCTGCTGATTCGTCACTTATAATTGTAGCTGTCTTCAATACTCTTTCAAGGTATCTGATACGTCCCTCGTTTTTGTTCTTGTCTTTCTTTGCTGCATAATATTCAAAATTTTCACTTAAATCCCCCTGGGCTCTTGCCTCTTTTACAGCTTCGATAGCCTCAGGTCTTACGACTAATTTTCTATGTTCAATTTCTTCTTTTATTTTTTCAACATCACTCTGTGTAAGCTTCATAATGCCTCCTGTTTTTATTAAAATCTTGTACTTTCTCTAATCATTTTATTATAACACTAAAAAAAATCGGTTACAACTTTATCAAGCTTTAACATTGCACTTCAACATTTATATTTTAATATCTACATATTGGCGTTTACACCTTAATATTTACGTTTTAATATTTTCGTTTAGTGTTTATGTCTTAATCTTTTTGTAACCGATTTTTTATACTTTTTATTGCATTTATTGATGTGTTTTTTATTACATTCGTTAATGCATTTTTATATTGCAAAATTGCATTTTTTTATTATGGATTATTATCCAAAATTCTTATCTTTCTTCAATGTTTGTATAATCATAGTAGTCGCAGTTGCTTACATATGCCGGACGCATAATCTTATCTGCTGTAATGATTTCCTCGATACGATGAGCACTCCATCCTACAATACGTGCTATTGCAAACATAGGTGTAAATAGCTCTTCAGGAATATCAAGCATACTGTAAACCAAACCACTGTAAAAGTCTACGTTGGCACTAACACCCTTGTAAATCTGTCTTTCCTCTGCAATAACCTGCGGAGCCAAAGTTTCAATCATACTATACAAGTTAAAATCTTTAGTTCTGCCCTTTTCAGTAGCTAACTTCTCTACGAAGCTTTTGAAAATCTCAGCTCTTGGGTCAGAAATTGAATATACTGCATGACCCATACCATAAATAAGTCCCTGTCTGTTAAAAACTTCTTTATTAAGTATCTTTCTTAAATACTCCTTAACTTCATCCCTATCCGTTATATCATGAACATTATGTTTAATGTCCTTAAACATTTCTACAACTTTAATATTCGCACCACCATGGCGTGGTCCTTTCAATGAAGAAAGTGCTGCTGAAATTGTAGCATAAGTATCTGAACCTGATGAAGTTACAACTCTTGTTGTAAAAGTAGAGTTATTACCACCACCATGTTCCATATGAAGAACCAATGCTAAGTCTAAAACCTTGGCTTCTAATTCTGTGTATTTCTTATCCGGTCTTAACATTCTAAGAATGTTTTCACTTGTTGAAAGCTCCGGCTTAGGTCTGTGAATATATAAACTTTTGTTTCTCTTATAATGGTTATATGCATGGTAACCATATACAGAAATCATAGGGAATGTACTAATTAAATTAATGCTCTGTCTAATAACATTTTCCACTGATGTATCTGACATATTCTTGTCATATGATGCCAAAGTTAAAACACACTTAGACAATGTGTTCATAATATCTTCGCTTGGTGCTTTCATAATTACGTCACGCACAAAGTTAGTTGGCAATCGTCTTGATACAGCCATCATTTTCTTAAATTCAGTCAGATTATCTTCACTTGGTAATTCTCCAAAAAGCAATAAATATGCTACTTCTTCAAAACCAAATCTGTTCTCAGACATAAATCCGTTAACTAAATCCTGAATTTTATAACCCCTGAAATAAAGTCGTCCTTCGCAAGGCACACTCTTTCCATCAACTATCTTAGAAGATTCAACTCTTGAAATGTTAGTTATACCTGTAAGTACACCTTTTCCGTTTAAATCTCTAAGTCCTCTTTTTACTCCATACTCAGTAAAAAGTTCTTTCTCAACTGTGTCATTTTTACGACAAATCTGTGCATATTTTTCAGTAAAATCCTTAATATTTTCCTTAGTTACAGTCATATAAACCTCTCTTACATCCAGTCTTTTTTTTATTGTCAAATATACTACTGAGGTATATTAGATTTATCTTTTGCAATTTGATTTTTTAATATATAAAGTTTATGGCATTGTGAATAACTTTAAATTCAACAAAATCATGGGCTTTCTCTTTTTCACCGTCTAATGACCAGTTAACATCTGAACAGTTTGTAATCTTTGCACTTTTAATCTGTTTAAATGTTATATTGCCTGAAAAATCCTGCATAAATATCTTCCCAACAGTCTTCATTAACTGAATAAAATCCTTTGGAAATTCAACAAGCATAAGTTCAAACTCACCATCATTAAACTCTACATGAGCCTTGTCCAATCTCATTATTCCGCCAACTTTTTTTGCATTGTTTATGGCTACGAATATATATTTATTCTCATACACCTCATCTTCTGTCTCAATTCTAAGTTTTAACCTTCTGATTTTGAACACTTCTCTAATTCCATGAAGTATATAAGCAAAATGTCCTAATTTATTTTTTAATTCCTGTGGTGTTGAGTAAGATGTTTCCGTAAAAATACCTGCAGATGCAGTATAAACGAAATATCTTCCATTAAACCATCCCAGATCAAGTGATTTTGCTTCTGTTTCCATAATAAACTCTGCCTGATCTTTAGGGTTGGTTCTTAATCCTAAACTATTAGCGAAATCATTAGTTGAGCCTGCCGGAATATATCCTAAAGGTGTTGAAATTTCACCTTCCAGCATTCCCTGCATAACCTCGTTGAGTGTTCCGTCTCCACCCATACACACAATCAAGTCTGCCTTAGCGCCATAATCTCTTGCTATGCGTGTTCCATCTGCTCTCTTCTTTGTATACTTAACTCCAACCTTATATCCCGCTTTTTCAAAAATCTCAAGGGCATCATCCACAAAATGTTTGTTCTTTTTTACCCCCGCTTTAGGATTAATAATGAATAATAATTTTTTCATAACTATTATTATACTCCTTCGTATTTATTTTCCCTTTTTCCTCATATTTCATATCTAAATATTTTTATTTTCATTTTAACTATTAATATATCAAATTTTTCATATTTAGTCCATTAATTATAAATTATAAAATTATGAACTAACCATAATCTGCTAGACAATTTATGTCATTTGTAAGATTTTGG
>ERZ772954.2525-NODE-2525-length-11506-cov-2.567461_pt1 | contig 11506 bp, 10 predicted proteins | sample MGYA00580684_ERZ772954 | MGnify/ENA primary metagenome ERZ772954 (study PRJEB29015, sample SAMEA2737654) | human gut metagenome | biome: human gut; feature: human-associated habitat; material: faeces | place: China | collected 2012 ...
CTTCGACAGGCTGGCCTGGGACATGCCCACGGCATAGCCCACGCCGTTCACTTCGATGTAGGCGGTCGTGGCGGTCTTCCCCGCCAGCGTCCCCTTGAGAAACGCGATCATAGCCTGTCCTTTCCGACGGGTACGTTGCAAACGGGCGCGTCGTACGCCATGCATGCCGCGCCCGTGCGGCGCGCGAAACCCTCATGAGTGGTATAGCAGATGGCGGCGGCCAACGCGTCGGCGGCATGGTCGGGTCGCGGGACGTCCTCGAGGGCAAGCAGCTGGCGCACCATGTACTGCACCTGGTCCTTCTCGGCCGAGCCGGTTCCCACCACCGCCAGCTTGATCTGGCTGGGCGAGAATTCCAGCACCTCGAGGTCGCATTCGGCGCATGCCACGAGCGCAGCGCCCCGCGCCTGCCCCGTGGCGAACGCGCTTTGCACGTTCACGCCGAACCACACGGTCTCGATTCCCGCGCACGTCGGCTGGAACCGCGCGATGACCGCAGCCATCTGCTCGTGGATCTTCCGCAGACGCTGAGCCAGCGGCAGCTCCTTCGGCGTGGACACGCACCCGTATGCCGTGCACGCCAGGCGCGGCCCGCGCTGCTCCACGATGCCCCAGCCGGTGTTGGCCAGGCCGGGATCGATCCCCAAGATGGTTCGTTCGATGCGCGTCATCGGTTCCTTTTCGTCGTCATGCCGAGGGTTTGCCTCAGTTGCAAACGTTTGTTCGTTACCATCCTAGCACAAAGCCCGGGAACAACCCGCGGAAGACGCGCTTTTTTCACACCCTCGTCAGAGACCGACGACGGAAGCGGCGCGGCGCGATCAACTCCGATGATCAAGGGAGGCGGCGAGCTCGCATTCGAGAAACGCGGGCAGATCCGCACGCCCCTTAATGCCCAATTTCGCGTAGATGTTGTGCGCGTGCGTTTTCACCGTTCCGACCGAGATGTACGCCTGCGAGCTGATCTGCTGGTTGCTCAACCCCTCCACCAGCATTTCAAGCATCTCCTCCTCGCGCTTGGTGAGATCGTAGCGCTTGGCAACAAAAGGCACCACGGCTGGAACCGATGCCTCGCGGAGTTTGCGGGCGTACGCAACCAGGTAAAGACAGGCGAACACGAAATTAATTCCACCAGACAATTCGACGAACACGTTGCGCGGGCTCTCCCATCCAGCCGCGAACGAGCCTATCGACCACGCCAAATAACCAACCGAGCAAAACGCGAACGACGCCACGAGCGCAACGACGGCCTTCGAGTCCAGCACGCGACCCCCTACATCGCCCTTGCGCAACCCTCGAATACCGATGCCCATGATATAAAGCTGCAGCACGCCGATGCACAAGTTCTCGGCGAATTCCTCTACCACGGCTTCCGACAACGACCCGGCAACCGCGAGATACGTGCAACATAAAATCCACAACGCACTTTCCCGCGCCGCCGGCGGCTGGTCGAAGATAAAGCCCGCAATGAACCTGAACGTCAGCAGAATACCGAGATGCAGGTAACCGTACAAAAACGGCGACGATCCGGGAAAAGCGCTGAACAGCAGCTGGAAATCGGGCACGAAATCGAACAGGTACATGAGCACGATGTCAGCCGTGCACAATCCGAACAAGATAGCGAGCCAAAGATGGAGAGGGCTTCTGTTCCGCACGAACAACGCAGCGAACACGATACAGAGCGCCGCGTTCGCCATGGTCATACCCATATCGTAGAAGAACAGCAAGTAAACCATCGCACCCCTTTCCCCTGCGGCGGATTATAGCACGCGCGAATTCCCGCTCGGGAGCGCGCCCTTCCGCAAAACAAGCACCCTCGCCCTCCACCAGCATGTTTGCTACAAGGTAGAGAAAAATAAACCCTCTTTCGAGCAGGCATCCATCTTCGCGTTGATTGTCGCAGGCCCCCTTCGGCCATAACGTCGGGCAAGGTGCCGTCGGCACAAGGGATCCGGCAAGCGTATCGTCGAACAAGGGAAGGAAGGGATCGTCATGACGCATAGCACGAACCAGGGACTGGGACGGCAAAGCGCGCTCACGCGCCGTTCGTTCGTAGCGGGAGCATCGGTGCTTGCAGCAGGGATGCTGCTGGGAGGACCGTTCGGATGCAGCGCGCCCGCAGAAGAAGGGGCGGCGGACACGAGCATCGAAGCCGAAGCGCAGGCAACCGGCAAGGCGGCCGACCTCGTATTCAAGAACGGCCACGTGCAGACGCTCGTAAACGAAGGAGACGTAGCGCAGGCCGTCGCCGTGCGCGGCGGCGACATCGTGTACGTAGGAGACGATGCCGGCATCGAGGCGTTCGTAGGCGACGCGACCAAGGTCATCGACCTCGGCGGCAAGTTCTTGTGCCCGGGCTTCATGGACGGCCACCTGCACGGCCCACAGCCTTATTACGAAGAACTGTTCCAAATCGCCATCCCCGAAGGCACCATGGACAACGAGGAGTATCTGCGCATCATCCGCGAGTTCGTGGAAGCGCATCCCGACGACGAAGTGTACTACGGCGGACCGTTCATGCAGAACGCCTATCTGCAACCCGACGGATCGAACCCGGGCCCGCAGAAAGAGGACCTCGACGCCATCTGCTCCGACAAGCCCATCATGATCCGCGACGTATCGCACCATTCCTATTGGGTGAACAGCAAGGCGCTGGAAATCGCCGGAATCACGGCCGACACGCCCGACCCCGACGGAGGCTCCATCGTGCACAACGCCGCTGGCCAGCCAAGCGGTCTGCTGACCGACGCAGCGAAAGGCCTTGTCACGTCCAAGATCGAAGTTCCCTACTCGACCGAGAACATGGCGAAAGCCTACGAAGCGTTCCAGGAGTACTGTCATTCGCTGGGCATCACCGGCCTCACGAACATCAACCTGTCGGGCATCGAGCTCATCCACGCCGAGGCGCTCCACAACATGGACGCACGGGGCGATCTGCATCTGCGCCAGCGCTTCCTCGTGTGGGGACAGCCGGGCATGGGCTACGAAGGCATCAAGAAGAAGCTCGATGCCGTAGCCGCCTACGATTCCGACATGTTCCAAACCGGCACGGTGAAGATCGTCTACGACGGCGTGACCGAAGGCGCAACGGCCGTTATGCTGGAGCCGTACCTGCCCGCAGCCGGCAAGGGAGAAGGCTGGACCGCCACAAGCGACTGGTCCACAGAAGAGCTCGACCAGGTGGTAGCCGATCTCGACAAGAACGGGTACCAGGCGCATATTCACGCCATCGGCGACGGAGCCGTGCGCGCCTCGCTCGACGCCTACGAGCGCGCCGAAGCGGCGAACGGCAAGCGTGACGCGCGTCACACGATGGTGCACGTATGCGCCATCACTCCCGAGGACATCAAACGCTGCGCGGATCTCAAAGCGATCAGCAACCTGCAGTTCCTGTGGATGTACAACGACCCTCTGTGTCAACTGGAAGCCGCATTTATCGGCAAGGAGCGCGCGTTCGCCATGTACCCGGCTAAGGACATGCTGGAAGCAGGCTGCCTCATCAGCGGCGGCAGCGACGGAGCCGTGACCGCCTACGATCCCCTGCTTGAAATCGAAGTGGGCATCACGCGCAACAGCCCCTTCCCCGTCGAAGAGGACGAAGACCACTACCGGTGGAAGGAGCAAGGACTGACCGCCTACCAGATGCTCGAGATGTACACGAAGAACGTGGCGTACGAGAACTTCATGGACGACATCGTGGGCACAATCGAAACAGGCAAGAAGGCAGACCTCGTCGTGATCGATCGCAACATCCTCGACGTCGACCCCAAGCAGATCTCGGAGGCGAAGGTGGTCTGCACCGTCTCGAACGGCGATATCGTGTACGAGGGGTAACCAGTCTCCCGCATGAGAAAGCCGCCGCAAGCTTCGTGCTTGCGGCGGCTTCGCGTTCACCAGCTCGAAAGATCTGCGAAAGCGACAATCATCCCTGCACCTCGCAGCCATCGTCGCCGATCAGCCGATGGGCCATTTCACACCGGTTTCGCGCCAATCGTCCCAGTTCATCGCATCGCCCTCGATCTCCCACTGAATGATGGACGTGTACACGTGCTCGGGACCCACCACCGACGAGGCGTTGTAGTAGCGGGTGCGCGGAGCGTCGGGCACGTCAAACACGCTCATCCCGCCGTATGCGGAGGCATCGCCCCCGGCGGCTTCGAGCAGCGTAGCCGCGAGATCGACGTGCCCCGTAGGCACCGAAGAGCGCTTCACGGGCTCGTCCGAGCCGTCCGGCTGCGTCGAAGGCTTCACCAGCATGATGGGGCTTGTCGGACGCACTATGTCTTCAGCGATGTACCACTCGCCATGGTCAGCGGTCACCACGATGGTGGCTTCGTCGTACAAGCCCAGCCGCTTAAGCTCCTCAAGGTACTCGCTCACGATATGGAGGGAGCCGAGCCCTTGCTCGATGGCGCCGGTTCCGCCCTCCACCGTCTCGGCATTGCGGTTCAACGTGTACGGCGGATGGGGGCCCGCCAGGTGAATGACGCGGAAGCTCCCCTTCTCGCCCAGGTCGGCAGCGCTCAGTCCCTGCTCTTTGAGAGTAGCGTAGTAGCGCGCGTCGTCCATGGTCCACAGCGCGTTCACGGCGCTCTCGGCGCCGCTTCCCAGCGCGGCGCTGTTCACCTCGTCGGTGTAGAACCAGAACGGCGGCTTCAGCGCCCAAGGCAGATCGCGGTACAGCGAACACTTCACCAGCATCGCAACCGCCGACGGATAGTCCAGCCGGTTCTCGCGAAGCTTGATGTTCTCCACCCGATCGGACAGGGAGCCGATGGCATCGTTGATGTCGGTGGCATACAAGCACGTCTCGTATCCCTGCGCGTTGATGTCGTCGATCAGGCCATGCTGCTCGTACCAGTCGATGATCAACGACGTGGAGAAGCCCTTGTCGTCCTCGTCGAGAGCGTGCCCCGTCAGAATCGAGGCCATGGCGTAGCGCGTGGGGATCATCGAGCCTGTGGAGTTGTCGAACCAGGTGAACCCGGTGAACTCGTCGAGGCAGCCGGGCTCTTCCTCCAGGCTCCTCCAAAAACAGCGTGTCGTACGTATCAAGTACGAACATGATTATGTTGCCGTTCGACGAAACCTCCGAGACGCCGTCGGTGGTGACGGAGTGCCTCGCCGCGACAGGGGGTAGGCCGTCGGGCGCCGGCGCGGTGAGCAGGACTCCCAGGCTCACCGATTGCGCGACGACGCCCACCAGGCACAGCGCGGCGGCCGTGCCCTTGAACGCCAGCGACTTCCTCAGCGACAGGAACACCGCCGACCCGATGAGGACGATCCACACGACGGCGCTCACCACGGTGGCCGTGGTGTAGTCGTCCCAAACCACCTGCGTGCCGTCGGCTGCGGGAAGCGATCCGTTCAGGAACAGGGCCTGCACAAAGCCGGCCACGCCCACGGCCGCCACAACCGCGAAGCACACGTTGAACGCCCTTCCCCGCAACAGCGACAACGCTAAGGCTAGCACGACAGTGCCCGCGAGCCCGACGACGGCGAAGGGAACCCAGACGTCCGTCACCGTGAAAAGCAGGCTGTTAACGCTGCTGGCGACGATTTCCAGCGGAGCCACCACTGCGAAAGTGTAGACCAGCATCAGCGAAGCCACCAGCGAGAACAGGAAGCGCGCACGCCAGCACAGCGTCTCAGGCTTGTTCGACGCTTGCTTGGCCTTCATCCTGCGCGCTTCCGATTCCGCCCTATCGAGGCGGTCTCGGTAATCGAACGCAAGCGGATCGAGCGCGTGTACCGCGCCTTCAACCTGTTTTCCCTCGTTCTCGTCGATGCGCAGAATATGCAGAAGATGTCTGCGCATGCGGCGCCAAACGACGCCGAGCACAGCCGAAAGCGCCACCGCGACGCCCGCCAGCGCCTGTATGGTGTAGGTCATGACCGAAGGGTCGACGTAGGCGTAGGCCGGCGAGGCGAAACCCAGCGTCAAAACCAGAGCGATGACAAGGGGGAACGCGACGTCGGACGCCACAAGGCCGATGCGCGCAGCGAAGCGCGGCAGGCTGCTATCCCGCATGACGCACCTCCTCGTCGATCCAGCCGGCTACGCCAGCCCTATCCAGCCGGGATGCTCCGGACGCCTCGACGGCCCGGTCGCCCTGCTTCGCCAGCATGCGGTCAAGCAGATATGCGCCGGCGATCTCGCCCCCGCGACCCTTATGGTAGATCATGCGCGAACGCACCTCCTCGATACGGTTCCGCCAGGCTTCGGGGCGGGCAACCATGTCCTCCACGACATCGCCCAACCGCGGCAGCTCCTCCATGGCCAGCGACGCGCCGATTTGATTGCGGATGGCCAGATCGGCGGGCTCGATGCCCAGCTCTTCCCAATCGGGGTTGGTCACCTTCATGGGCGTGTCCACGAACACGCACGGCTTCATCGTGGTGAAGGAGAACTCGCAGGCGATGGAGGACCAGTCGGTGACCAGCACGTCGGCATCGTAGACCGAATCGGACGTGCTGAAGTCCTGCTCGAAGTAGATGTCGTCGCGCGACCACGACGCGTAGCGCTGCTGCAGCGACTCCCACCGGGCGTGATAGCGCTTGGTGTACTCGGGATGCGGACGCACGATCACGCTGAACCCGCGTCCCAGCAAGGGCTCGAGCACCTCGTCGGCGCACAGGTCGAGCAGGCAGTCCTCCTGCCACGACGGAGCGACGAGCACGACGGGACGACGCGACCCGGCGCCCTCGGCAGCTTTCGCGGCCTTGCGCGACTCGTAGGCCGCGATCTGCCGATCGAGCAGGTCGTAGCCGCATTCCACGAGATTGCGACGAGGGATATCCCGCATCTCCCCGGCCCGTTCGAGCTCCGCCTTCTGATGCGGGCCCACGCACAGAACGGTGTCGTAGTGGTCGAAAGCCTCCTTCGTGCACACCAAGTGCGTGGACGTCATATGATGGAACGCGTACACGTACTCGATGTCTTTGCGAATATACGAACGCTTGATGTAGAAATTCTCCAGATCGTCCAGCGTCATCACGGCAACGTCGCAATCGAGTTTCATCATGAGCGTGATCAGGCGCTTGTCGCCGATGTAGTACGGCATGAGGCGGGGATTTGCCTCATGCAGCTTGAACACCTGGTCGTTGGGATCGCTGGTAACGTAGTGAACGCACGCATCGGAGTTCGCCAGCAGCCATTCGACGGCGCCCTGAAAGTACTTGTAGAAGCCGCTGCGCTCGGAGTAGAACACGATATGCTTGCCGACCACGCTCATGAAGCGCCTGTAGTCCTCCTTCTCGCGCTTCGCCAGCGGATCACGCTGCCGGGTCTGCAGCCGGCGGTGGCTGGCTACACGGCTGCCGTGGTAGAATACCTCTACCGTTCGTCCAGCTCCACACGACTTGCAGCGAGTTCGGCATAGTCGATATACTTCGCTGGCCGCATGATCAGGTTGCACAGGGCCTGTACAACGATGGCCATCAGGTTCGAGCATATCCAGTAGAAGGCCATGCCGGCGGCCACGTACACGCCCAGGACGAGGGACAACACGATGGACAGCCCGTTGGTGGTGTTCTTCTCCATCTTCGACTGCTCGCGCTGCAGCGGGTTGATCCTGTTCTGCGCGAAGCCCATCACCACCGCGGACAAACCGGCCAGAAGCGGCATGATCCAAGAAAGCCCTCCGTCTTCAATCGGCACCATGCCCAAGAACTCGGTTCCCGGAGCGCCGTGGTCGGTGATGCCGTGAATCACTTCCACCAGCCCGAACAGCACGAGAATCTGCGCCGCCAACGGAATGAGCGACAGCAGAGGATGATAGTGGTGCTTCTTGTTCAGCAAGGTCTGCTTCTCGCCGATGGTTTCGGCGTCGCCGAAGTACTTCACTTTGATGCGGTTGAGCTCCGGCATGATCTTGACCATGACGATGCTGTTCCACTGGCACCAAAGCGACAGCGGCATGAGAACGATCTTGATGATCACGGTGAACAGCAAAATAGCCATCCACCAGCTTCCTGTCAGATCGTAGCAAGGCTGAACGATGTACGAGAAAAGACGAGCGAGTGCTTCTAGCATATCCGTAATCCTGAATCCCCTTCGCGCGAAAAGCGCGGCAATTGATAATCAAGCAAGCAACCAGCTATTATACACAACGGCGGCAGCGAAGAACGGGAGACCGCAGGCTGGGCAGGCGAGACTCGGAGCCCACGGTCGCATGCCGCGCCGTTGTCGCTCGAAAGCCGCGGAATCGAGGCCGAAAACGCGGCTTTCGAGCGACAAGGCGTCGGCGATACCGGACGCTCCGGCGCTTACGCCCTTCGTCCAACCCCGCATGAGAAAGCCGCCGCAAGCTTCGTGCTTGCGGCGGCTTCGCGTTCGCTTGGTTTCGAGAGAGCCTATTCGTCCAGAGCTTCTGCAATCTCGTCAGTGATATCCATGACGTGGTAGACGTTCTGGAGGTCTTCCAGCTCTTCGAGGCGGTCGACAAGGCGCATGACCTTCTTCGCATCGGACACGCTCACCGTCGCGGGCGTAGTGGGCACCATGGTCATTTCGGCGCCCTTCGTGACGACGTCGGCTTCCTCGAGCGCCTTCTTCACGGCCATGAGATCGGTGGGCGACGTGTAGACGATCCACTCGTCCTCGGCGTCCTCGTAATCGTCGCCGCCGGCCTCGGCCACAGCGAGCATGAACTCTTCCTCGTCGGCGGCGGCGCCGTTCGGCTTCACGGGGTTCTTCTTGTCGCCGGTCTCGACCTCTTTGGGAACCATGATCTGGCCTTTGCGCTCGAACTGGAACGCAACGGAGCCGGACGTGCCCAGGTTGCCGCCCGCATGGCTGAAGGCCGCGCGCACGTCGGCGGCGGTGCGGTTGCGGTTGTCGGTCAGAGCCTCGCACAGCACGGCGACGCCGGCCGGACCGTAGCCCTCGTACACGACGGTCTCGTAGTTAGCGGAGTCCTTGCCGGAGCCGAACGCCTTGTCGATGGCGACTTTGATCTTATCTTTCGGCAGGGAGTAGCCCTTGGCCTTTTCGATGGCGGCCGCAAGCGATGCGTTGTTGTCGGGATTCGGGTCGCCGCCTTCTTTCGCAGCCACCGTGATGTTGCGCGACAGCTTGGAGAACAAGGCCGAGCGCTTCGCATCCTGCGCCGCCTTGCGATGTTTCGTTGTAGCCCACTTTGAATGCCCAGACATATACGTCCCTTCCAACATAGCAATACCAGCCGATTATTCTAGCACACCTGTCAAATCCCCGATAACCCTTCGCACGGTCTTCAAAAACCAGAACGACAGGTTTCGAGAAGAACACGGGACGGATGCGAGTCGGTAAGCAAGCGAACAAGCCGGTCCCTTGTCCGTACAATGCTGAGGTCGAGGATCTTACAAAGGGCGGATCCTCCCTATCATCGTGCGTATGGAAGGAGCACTGCCATGAAGGGAAACCAAGAACTTGTCGACGCGCTGAACGGTCTGCTTGCCAGCGAGCTGACCTCCATCAACCAGTACATGGTACATGCCGAGATGGCCGAGGACTGGGGCTACACCCGCCTGAGCGAGAATTTCAAGAAGCGCTCGATCACCGAGATGAAGCATGCCGAGCGCCTCATCGAGCGCATCCTGTTCCTGGAGGGCACGCCCATCGTATCCCACCTCAACGACATGCACATCGGCGCGGAGATCCCCCAGCAGGTGAACAACGACCACGCCTTGGAGCTCGATGCGATCAGGCAGTACAACGAGGCCATCGTGCTGGCCGGCCAGGTGCTGGACTATGCCACGCGCGACATCCTCGAAGCCATCCTTCGCGACGAGGACACGCACCTCGACGAGCTGGAAGAGCTGCAGGATCAGATCGAGCAGATGACGCTGCCCACCTTCCTTTCCACGCAGAACTAGCACCGAACGGCGACGCGAGGACGAAGCGGGTTCGCACTTTACCGAGATAAAGCGCGAACCCGCTGAACGGTGGTTGACAACGGGTTGCGACCTGCGCACTATAGGAGGATGCAGCAAGAAACGGCGACGAGCCGCGCGTCATCGGTGACGTCTGCCATCCTCGAAGGAGACCTCATGCGCAACATCCACTGCCTCAACAACATCTCGGCGTACGGCACCGACCTGCTCACCGACGACTACCAGCTCGTCGACGACCTCACCCAGGCGGAAGGCGTGCTCGTCCGCAGTGCCGCCCTGCACGACACCGCGTTCCCCGAAAGCCTCCAGGCCATTGCCCGCGCGGGCGCCGGCGTGAACAACATCCCGCTCGACCGTTGCGCCGAAGAGGGCATCGTGGTGTTCAACACCCCCGGCGCGAACGCGAACGCCGTGAAGGAGATCGTGGTGTGCGGCCTCATGTTGGGCAGCCGCGACATCGCCGGCGGCATCGCCTGGTGCCGCCACAACGCCGCCGACGAGAACATCGCGAAAGCCGCCGAGAAGGCGAAGAAGGCGTTCGCCGGACGCGAGGTGAAGGGAAAGAAGCTGGGTGTCATAGGCCTGGGCGCCATCGGGGCGGAAGTCGCAAACATCGCCATCGATCTGGGCATGGACGTGTACGGGTACGATCCGTACGTGTCGGTGGGCGCAGCATGGCGCATCTCGAGCGCCGTCCATCACGTGACGAACCTCGACGACATTTTCCGCACCTGCGACTACATGACCATCCACGTGCCGGCCATGGAGGGCACTATCGGCATGATCGACGAACGCGCCTGCTCGCTCATGAAAGACGGCGCCGTGTTCCTGAACTTCTCGCGCGACACGCTCGTGGACAACGCTGCCATGGCCGCCGCGCTGGACTCCGGCAAGGTGCATGCCTACATCACCGACTTCGCCACGCCCGAGGTCATGAAGATGGAGCGCGCCATCGTGCTGCCCCACCTGGGCGCCTCTACCGCCGAGGCCGAGGACAACTGCGCGATGATGGCCGTGCGGGAGCTCATGGACTACCTGGAGAACGGCAATATCGCGAACTCCGTGAACTACCCCGCCTGCGACATGGGTCCCGTGCCCGACGGCCTGCGCCGCGTGGCCGTGCTGCACGCGAACGTCCCGAACGCCATCGCTCGCATCACGAACGTGTTCGGCGATGCCGGCGTGAACATCGAGAACATGATGAACAAGGCCCGCGGCGAGAACGCCTACACGATGCTCGACCTGGACGCCGGCACTCCGGGGCATCCCGATGACGCCATCGAGCGCCTGAGCGCCATCGAGGGCGTCCGCCGCGTCCGCGTGGTGAAGTAACGACTCCAAGGCGATACGGCACGTCAAAGAAGGCGTCGCGGTTCGCTTTTCGCACCCTCCTCCAACAAAAAAGGCGCCCCCGCGATTGCAGGGGCGCCGAGGCAGCACGTGGAAACGTCGCTTACGCGAACAGCTCGATGGTGTCGCCTTCCTTGAGCGTGACCATGGCCTTCTTCCAGGTGCGGGTCTTGCCCAGCTGGTAGCGAACGCGCTTCGGCTTCGGCTTCACGTTGAGCGTGTTCACCTTGACCACCGTCACATCGAAGATGGCTTCGATGGCCTGGCGGATCTCAACCTT
>ERZ772954.2531-NODE-2531-length-11478-cov-2.971899_pt1 | contig 11478 bp, 7 predicted proteins | sample MGYA00580684_ERZ772954 | MGnify/ENA primary metagenome ERZ772954 (study PRJEB29015, sample SAMEA2737654) | human gut metagenome | biome: human gut; feature: human-associated habitat; material: faeces | place: China | collected 2012 ...
ATCCGAATTCAACCTTGCTTCCGATTGGCGTTAACACCAATCGGAAGCAAGGTTGAATTCGGATCATATAAAATGGCTTGAACATCCTCTCGAGATTTAAACTCTTTTCTTGTCAAGCTGACGTTTCGATATATCCATCTGTCAAAATCCTGAAAATTTGACAAGAGGTGTTCTTGTCCATCAATTGTTGTATCTGCTTTAGCTACCAAGCCGTCTATAAAACTAGTCTTACCATCTTCTTTGTATAAATCCAAAAGACTTTGGGTCTTTGCCTGATCATTACAAAAACTATCTGTAACTACCAATTGATAACTATCATTTTTAGCCATCTCTAGAAGTTTAGAATTTTGGTCATAAATCGTTCTCGATGTACCATCAAAAGCCCCAACACTAATAGCAACACGTCCCGAATCTAAAGTATGAACATTAGATAAAAGATTATTACCAAGATTATTGATAATCCCAATAGTCTGAGGTAAATAGCCTTTTACACTTTGTTCCTGTTTTGGGATAGTATTGATATCATAAAGGCTAGCGTTTGAGAAATTGCTTATTAACTTTAATGTTTTATCATCTTTTGAAACCTCAAAAGTATAAGCAGGCTCACGATTTTTCCCGACCTTTGTGCCTTCAAAAGTAACAAGAACATAGGCTTTCTGATTCTCTTCATAAAGCTTTGCTTTAAGATTGCTAATCTCTTTACCTTTCTTTAACTCTGGTACAAACTTAAAAAGGTCTACCTCAATCGGTTGATTACTAGTGTCATTAACATCATATATAGATAGACGATAATATTGATTATCCTTTTGAGATGTTTTCTCTGTGTTTTTAAAAGAATCATGATAACGATAGTTTTGAGACATCATATAGTTATCGGAATATTGGATATTGCCAGTTGATTGGATAGCTAGAACATCAGGATCTGTTAATTTCACATAGGCATCAACCGAACTGAAACCTGTCATATAAGCATAACCATTTAAATAGCGGTCAGTTTGTTGATTATAAGAATTTTGCCACTCAATATACATCAGTGAAAAACAAAACGAGAAAAAGACTGTAATTATGAATATAAGCACATCGTTAAAATCCCTAACATTTTTATCTTCCATAATCCCCCCAAGAATGTGAATCTATTAAAAAAGATAGGATTTTCATCCTACCTTTTCAAGTTTCTTTTATTGTATCACATCTTAAAGCTGTTCTGCTACTGCTGAAAGAAGATCTTGGATACCATTGGCATCGCTACCACCGGCCATGGCCATATCTGGTTTACCACCACCACGACCTGATACGATTGGTGCGAGAACCTTGATAACATTACCTGCGTGAACATCTTTAGACTTGCTTGCTACAAGAACATTAACTTTTTCGCCAATGTGAGCTGCAAGGACAAGGACGTCAGAGTAGTCTGCTTGTTTCCATTGGTCAGCAAAGGTACGAAGGGCACCTGCGTCAGAAACTTCTACTTGGCTAGCGATGTAACGAACACCGTTAGCTTCTTTAACGTCTTTGAAGACATCACCAGCTGCTGCTGCTGCTGCTTTTTCTTTAAGAGCAGCATTTTCTTTTTGAAGGGCATGCAACTGCTCTTGAAGGCTAGCAACCTTGTTAGGTACTTCTTTCAATTGTGGTGCCTTAAGTGTTGCTGCGATTGCTTTAAGGGCATCTTCTTCTTCACGGTAAGCAAGGTAAGCTTCACGTGATGTCACTGCCAAGATACGACGTGTTCCTGAACCGATACCTTCTTCTTTGACAATCTTGAACATACCGATTTCAGCAGTGTTGGCAACGTGCGTACCACCACAAAGCTCAACAGAGTAATCACCGATTGAAACGACGCGAACATTCTTACCATATTTTTCGCCAAAGAGGGCCATAGCTCCCATTGATTTAGCAGTGTCAATGTCTGTTTCAATAGTTGTTACTGGAGTGGCTTTCCAGATTTCTTCGTTGACTTGTTCTTCGATAGCACGCAATTCTTCTGGAGTTACAGCCTCAAAGTGAGTGAAGTCGAAACGCAAGAATTCTTGTTCATTAAGAGAACCCGCTTGAACAGCATGATCACCAACAATATTATGAAGAGCAGCATGCAAGAGGTGAGTTGCTGTGTGGTTCTTCATAACACGGTGACGACGTGTGTGGTCAATTTCAAGTTTGTAGTTAGCACCTACAACAAGTTCACCTTCAACCTCAACAGTGTGAAGGGCTTGTCCATTTGGTGCACGTTGAACATCAACCACACGCGCAACAACAGTACCAGCTGCATCTGAGATCGTACCGTGGTCTGCTACTTGTCCACCCATTTCAGCGTAGAATGGTGTTTTTTCAAAGACAAGGAGGGCTTGACCAGAGTTAACACTATCATGACGAGCATCATCAGCAACGATAACGCTCAAACGGCTTTCAGCAGTTTCCGCTTCATACAAGAACTCAGATGGTTCAGTGATGTTGGCGAGGGTTTCATTTTGCATACCCATAGAACCACCTTTAACCACGCTAGCACGCGCACGTTCTTGTTGTTCTTTCATGGCAGCTTTGAAACCTTCATGGTCAATCTTGAAGCCTTCATCTTCAGCCAACTCTTCTGTCAATTCCACTGGGAATCCATAAGTATCGTAAAGTTTAAAGATATCTTTACCTTCAAGCGTATCTTTACCAGATTTCTTAAGGTTAGCAAGAAGCTCGTCAAGCATGCTTGAACCTGCATCGATGGTACGTGCAAAGGTTTCTTCTTCACGTTTAACGATTTTTTCGATAAAGTCTTTCTTCTCAAGAACTTCTGGGTAATAGCTTTCCATGATTTGACCAACAGTTGGAACAAGTTTGTACAAGAAAGCATCAGAAATACCGAGACGACGGCCGTGCATTACGGCACGACGGAGAAGACGACGAAGGACATAACCACGACCTTCATTACCTGGAAGGGCACCATCACCAATGGCAAATGCCAATGAACGGATGTGGTCAGCGATAACCTTGAAGCTCATTGTGTCACCATCTGGATCGTAAGTTTTACCAGACATTTTTTCGATTTCACGAATGATAGGCATGAAGAGGTCTGTTTCAAAGTTTGTTTTAGCCCCTTGCATTACGGCTACAAGACGTTCAAGACCTGCGCCCGTATCAATGTTTTTATTAGGAAGTTCCTTATATTCTGAACGTGGAACAGCTGGATCTGCGTTGAATTGTGACAAAACGATGTTCCAAATTTCAATGTAACGGTCGTTTTCAATATCTTCTTCAAGCAAACGGATACCAATATTGTCAGGGTCAAAGTCTTCGCCACGGTCAAAGAAAATCTCAGTGTCTGGTCCTGAAGGGCCAGCACCGATTTCCCAGAAGTTATCTTCAATTGGAATCAAATGACTAGGTTCAACACCGCAAGCAATCCAACGGTTGTATGAATCTTTATCATCTGGATAGTAAGTCATGTAAAGTTTGTCTTTTGGAAAATCAAACCACTCTGGGCTTGTCAAAAGCTCATAACCCCATTCGATGGCTTCATCACGGAAGTAGTCACCAACTGAGAAGTTACCAAGCATTTCAAACATTGTGTGGTGACGAGCTGTCTTACCAACATTTTCGATATCGTTGGTACGAATAGCCTTTTGTGAGTTAGTGATACGTGGATTTTCAGGAATCACAGAGCCATCAAAGTATTTTTTCAAAGTGGCAACCCCTGAGTTAATCCAAAGAAGGGTTGGATCGTTAACTGGAACCAAGTTAGCTGATGGTTCAACAGCGTGACCTTTTGATTTCCAGAAATCAAGCCACATTTGACGAATTTGTGCTGAAGTAAGTTGTTTCATTGTTTCTCCTTAATTAATTGTTTTTTATTTTGAGTTATTCTCGAGCATTTCCACATAGTCGATAGCGACACACAGCGAAATACCCAAAGAATAAAAGACAAGTCCACTAAACGAAGGGCGACGTGAACCGCGGTACCACCTTCATTCAATGAACTTGTCATTCTTATTTGTCTTTAATTGTGAACTTTGAGTAGCAAGTAACCAGATTCGTCCATGGCTCGCAGCGACCGCCATTTTTCTGTATCAGAAGCGATGATTACCAATCTCAAAGGGAAGGCTAAAAATGTCATGATATTAGAACTTTCAGCCACTCTCCATTTTAACGTGTTTTAGGTCTTAGGTCAAGCTGATAATAGCATTATCAACTCTATCTTGTGATTTATTTGCTAGAGCTTGATGATGAACTTGATGAAGCTCCAGAACCTGTCACATACTGGTCAAGAATTGCGCTAAAGGCCTTGTCTACAACTTTAACATTATATTTCTTAAGGACCTTAGCAATCACTGAGTTAGTGAAGTTAGTATCAGATTTCTTACCATTGATGATAACCTTAGTCAAATCATCCTTATAGTTTTTCCAATCTGCATTTTTCTCAGATTTTGAAACAGTTTTGACGATGTAGTAAGTTGCAGCACCAGTTGAGCTGTTTGAAACAGTCACTACGTCAGAAACGGCATTAGCATCTTGTTTAAAGGCTGCTGTCAAAACATCTGCTGGAAAGTCTTGAGAAGCTGAGTTAACTGTCTTAGAAGTCACTTCCAAGCTGTTATCTTTAGCTACTTGTGAGAAATCTGCTCCTTCTGCCTTAGCTTCAGAGTCTACTTTATCTGCCACTGCTTTATCAGTAGTTGAAACCACTTGCACCTCTGTATTCGGTGTGTAGTTATCATAGGCAGCCTTGTAATTTGCTTCCGTCAAATCTTTCTGTGCGGCTTGGTTAACAGCGTACTCAACCAATTTTTGTGTACGGATTTGAGTACGGTATGACTCTTCTGTTTGACCATAGGCTGCAAGTACTTGTGAGAATTGATCTCCGTATTGTTCTGAAGCTTGCTTATAAGCTTTGTCAACGTCTTCTTTGCTGACCTTGCTACCATATTCTTTTTCAAGAGCCTTTTGCAAAGTTGCACTCAAAACACTTTGTTGTGTTTGGCTGCTACCTTTAAGTGAATCAAAAACATCACCGACAGTAACAGTATCACCTTTCATAGATACCAAAGTTGTTTCTTCAGTTGTTTTGTTACCTAGAGAAACATACATAGCACCTGCACCAACGAGAGCTGAAACAGCTACAAGGGCAAGACCTCCAAGGAAGCGACCACCTGAGCTTGGTTTACCAGCATCACGTGTCTTTTTAGTTTTAGCACGTTTTGCTTTTTCTTTCGCTTTTTCACTGGCGAGGGCGATGCTTTCCTCTTCTTCTTTTTGGCGATCAAGATGCTCTTGTTCTGCGTCTTTGTCTGCTACAACCTCTTCAACAGTTTCTTCTGTTGACTCAAGGTTTTCATTTTCTTTAGCCATTCTATCTACTCCTTAAATTGTCAATATCCCTGTTATTATACCACACTTACTTAAATAATGCTTAATCTGGTAAGATAATATTTTCAGAATTTTTCCGAAGCATAAGAAGTCCGTCACTCATAGGAACCAAACTAGCAGTTAAACCAGGGTTATTTAATGTCGCATCAAAAAGACGATGTAAACCACGGTAGATAGTACGTTGACCACGGCGAACCTCCATAATGTCTTTAGCAATATCTCCTCCTTGGAAGATATCATCAAAAACAATCACACCGCCAACCTTAAGACGTTTTAGGATTTCAGGCAGAAAGACGATATATTTAGACTTGGCTGAGTCCATAAAGACAAAATCATAGTCAGTGTCCAAATCTTGCAAAACTTCTGCTGCATCTCCTTCGACCAAGGTAATTTGTTTGCGACTGTCATACTTGGCTAGATTTTCCTTGGCAAAGCTAATCATTTCTTCATTACGATCAACCGTCGTAATCTGAGCATCAGGTGCATACTCAGCCATAAGAAGGGCTGAAAAACCAATAGCTGTTCCTACCTCAAGGATTTTCTTAGGCTGCAAGGTCTGCAACAAAAATCGGAAATAAGCAACTACTTCGTGCTGGATAATTGGAATATTTTCCTTACGAGCAAAGGCCTCCAGTTCAGCCAAATGCCCTTTATTTTCCTGAAGATGCGTTCGCATGTAGTCCACGATATCCTTGTTGACTACAGGACGTCGCATGTTGTGATTTGCATTTTTACTATATGATTTAACCATGTGTTTTATTATATAAAAAATCCCTAGCGAGTGCTAGAGATTTTTCTTATCTATAAATCAAATCGTCATCATTAAGCTACTTGACGTAACCCCCTCTTTTTCAAGAGGTAGGAAATGACCAAAGCCACCACGTAAAGAGCTATGAAAACAAGCAAGGTCATCTGGTATGATTTTGTCAATTCGTAGGTTACCGACAAGAGCATTGGCCCCACTAAGGCCGCCATCGCCCAGGCAGTCAAAATATAACCATGAAGCCCCAAAGATATCGCTAAGGTATGGAGGAATCAAGGAGAATCCTGCCCCGTAGCAAGTCATCAGAACAGCCATCGCAACCACAAAGACAAGTGGCACTTGCAGGACAATTAGGAGGATGGCCATGACAATATTAACCACAAAAAGGAGAATAAAAGTCTTCGGACGTCCAATATAATCCGACAAGCCTGCCCACAGAAGGCGACCAAAACCATTAAAGATTCCCATAACACCTACAACAACCGCCGCTGATTCCGCTGACATCCCAATCATATCTTGAGCCATTGGAGAAATAGCAGAGACAAGGGCTAAGCCACAAGAAATATTGATAAACAGAATAAGCCATAACCAGTAGAAAGTTGATGATTTCAGAGCCTCATTAGCCGTAACTCCCTTGCTCAAATCAGCAGACTGACGGTTTGGACTCTTGTCAGCCAACAGTTGTGCTTCCTCTACACTTGGTCGTTTAATGAATTGTGAGACAAAAAGCATAACAACAAAATAAACGACTCCCAAGATATAAAAGGTCTGCTCAACACCACGTGCCTGAATCAGATATTGAGCAATGGGACTAGTTAGCAGCGAGGCAAAGCCAAAGCCCATAATGGCAAGGCCAGTCGCAAGGCCACGCTTATCAGGAAACCACTTAATAATAGTTGAAACAGGCGTAATATAACCCACACCCAGTCCTAGACCACCAAGAATACCATAACCAAGATAAAGCATCCACAGCTCTCCATGAGCAATGGCAACTCCTGTCAGAATGTTACCCCCAGCATAGAGAACGGTCGACATACTTCCAGTCACTCTAGGACCAAATTTTTCAACCAGACGTCCCATGAAAGCTGCAGAAAGCCCTAGACAAAAGATAGCCAATGAAAAAGCAAAAGAAACTGAAGATTGATCCCAGCCAGTCTGGGCCATAATAGGATTACGATAGATACTCCAAGCATAGGTAGACCCCAACATGAGATGGAGTAAGACACCACACGTTGCTACAAGATAACGATTGGTTGTTTTCACAAAAACCTACTTTCTATTTCTGAACATTGTTCACTTATAAAACATAAAACGTTAGGTTTTTAGTCTATCATGAATATAAACTAGGGGCTATAAATATGCTCATTAACTCATTTCCAAATCAATTAGAGCTTTTATTTTAGTAAACGTTCGTTTTTTAGACATAAAAAGAATCATCCTGATTCAGAATGATTCTCTCATATGGTAACTTCTTTTTACGAAAGGTGAACACCTTTTTCAACCAAGACTTCCAATTCAACGAGACGGTCTTCAAAAACTTTGAAGGCAGCATCTAAGTAGTCGGTATTGGTCATATCAACACCAGCTTTCTTGATGACTTCCAAAGGATAGTCTGAGCTTCCTGCCTTAAGGTAAGTAAGGTAAGCTTCTTTATCTTCTTCAGTACCGTGAACAATTTTTTCAGCCAAGTAGCTTGCTGCCGCAAACCCTGTAGCGTATTGGTAGACATAGTAGTTCATGTAGAAATGCGGAATACGTTCCCACTCAAACTGAATTTCGTAGTTATCTTCAGCTTTAAGGTTATAGTATTTCTCATTGAGGTCTGCGTAAAGCTTATTCATGAAGTCCGCTGTCAAGATTTGACCAGATGCATCTGCCTCATGAATAGCATGTTCAAACTCGGCAAATTGTGTTTGACGGAAGACAGTTCCCTTGAAACCATCCAGATAGTGGTTAAGAATAGCAAAACGTGTCTTGTCATCTTTGACCTCTTTAAGAAGCGTTTCTGTCAAGATATTTTCATTGGTTGTAGACGCAATTTCCGCCAAGAAGATTGGGTAATCTCCGTAAACATATGGTTGAGTCTGCCGTGTGAACGTTGAATGCAAACTGTGGCCAGTCTCGTGAACCAAGGTAAAGAGATTGTCCAAAGTATCTTGCCAGTTCAAAAGCATGAAGGCATTGGTATCATAAGCACCACCTGAGTAGGCACCTGAACGTTTTCCTTTGTTAGGGTGAACGTCAATCCAACGTTCCGTAAAGGCTGCATGAACCCCTTTACTATACTCTTCACCAAAGATTGCCAAGACTTCTTCTGCTTTCTTGAGGGATTCTTCATAAGTAAGAGCAGTTTCAGTCTCAGAAAGTGGTGTATAGACGTCATACATCTTAAGCTCGTCAAGCCCCAAGACCTTCTTACGCAAATCAAGGTAACGATGCAAAAGTGGCAAATGCTTGTTCACTGATTCCAAGAGTGAGTCATAAACACTCTCTGGAATAAAGTTAGCCGCAAGTGCTGCATGACGTGCTGAATTATAGTGACGAACTTTGGCTTGGTAATTGTGAACCTTGACAACGCCTTGGAGTGTTTGTGCATAAGTATGTTGGAACTGCTCATAAGTACCGTACATCGCTTCATAAGCTCCCTTACGAATGTCACGGTCCTTAGATTCCATGAGGGTGATAAAGTTACCATGTGTCAACTCAACCACATCCCCTTGGCCATCTGATACCCATGGGAAGAGGATATCAGCATTATCCAAGACATTGAAGGTATCCGTTGGGCCGTTGAAAATATCACCGGCTGCTGCCAAGAGTTCTTCAGCTTCTTGAGAAAGAACGTGGTCCTTGTTTGCCAAAAGACGTTCGAAATAGTGATCATAAAGTCCAAGACCTGGCTCTTGTTCTTTAAATTCAGCTAATTTCTTATCATCCAAGGCCATAAATTCAGGCTCAAAGTAAGCAAAGGCTTCACTCAACTGTGAGTAAAGGTTTGAGGCCTTAGCTTGGTACTCTTGGTAAAGACCTACTGTTGTGTCTTGGTCATTTTTCATTGACGCATAGACATAGATTTTCTCCAAGCGACGCATAAGACTCATATAAAGTTCAGTTGCCTCAAGCAAGTTCTTAGCAGAATCTAAGAGATGACCTGCATAAGCACTAGCCTTCTTCAAATCCTGAACAGTGCTTTCATATTCAGTCTCCCAATCTGCATCTGTCGCAAAAATGGTCGTCAAATCCCATGTGTATTTCTCTTCTAAATGAGCACGATTGTCTGACATAATATTCTCCTTAATTGTATCTATTCTTTACTATTTTAGCATAAAAGGTGGGAGGGTAGAGAGTTTGTCGATAAGAAAAATGCCTTTTTCGATAATATTGCATAAAAAGCTTTTCAAAACCTTCAAGTGACTGTCTAATTTGTACAAAGCCCTGCTTAGATTCAGGAAATCTTACTTGTGGGGAAAAATCCTGATCAGACAGGCATAATAAATTCATTCCATTAAGATAGGCTTCTTCCTGCCTTCTCATCCACCTTGGATTTTTCCCCATTAATTCTCGTTGAATCACATGTGAGACCTTCTTTCGCTGAGTTACTTGATAAGTCTCAACCTGCTCTGCTTGATAAGGAAAACGTAAAACTGTCATGAGATTTTCGGTTAGTGGCCAGGCCTTAGTTAAATAATAGACTTTCCCAAAAATATCCTCATAGATGAGATACTTAAGTCTAATTTCCTCTCGCTTCCAATCAAGCTCCCATAGGTGAAATCCTATCTTAGCCGTAAAATAGAGAAAGTCCCGCTGTAGGTCTGTTAAACGTCCATTCAACCAGAGTTCCTCACCCAAAAGCCAACGCACTTCGTAACCTGCTTGGTGATAGGCACATGTCCTCTCTCTCAAACGTTGCTGGGATAAACGAGAACACTGAACTTCTAGAGCCAGGGAATCGCCAACAAATAAATCTGCAATTTGCCCCAACTCGGACAAAACCTTTTCAATACTTACTTTTTCACCATGATTAACCAAAGATTTATATAAGGCTGCCTTAAGCGATAAATGTTGAGCCGATTCATTCTCCGAGAAGAACTGACAATCTTGCAAAGATTTATGAGCAAAATGTGGGCACATTACCTGGCCATGCCTCAATAGGACAACTCCCTGGCATCCAGGACAGCTATAGGATTCCTTACGTTTCAAACAGGTTTCTAGAGCTAAAACGAGGTTTCCCTCCTGATTTTTTGCAATTAACATGACTCTCTCCTTCGTGCACTCTCTTACTTATTCGTAAAAGAATTCACAAAATAAAAAAACATCTAGATTACTCTAGATGCATCCCCCATTCAAACTGAAACTTGCTCCCTGCTGTATGGAAACTTAGGTTTATAGGTGTATAGCTTAACCTAGGATACAAGTGCCACTCAGTCCATTCGATCTCTTTTCAACAATCTCGATACCTAAAGGAAAATCCCCCAACTTTCCTTGGTATCAGGATCTTGAAAACAGTTTCTATCCAACATAACCATTAAAAATAGTCAATGTAGCATAGACAGATGCTCTCACAAACATCTGGTCAAATTCCGTCACTGAAGCATCATCCCAATATGCTTTTCACCCTTTTATTCCTCAATCCCACTAAAAACTTAATCCTTGAGTTGATAATGAGATAAAACAATTTTTAGACTTTTACAAGTTAAAGTCTTTATTTACTAACATTGAACCACCATTTCCCTAGGTGCAGTTCAATACCAACAAACGCAAAACCGTGTTGGTCCAAAATGGTTTCTAGTTAAGAGTATCTTGTGATTGATAGTCAGTCAATCTGAAGAACTTTCCCTCTAGCTTCTTTACACAGAACGTCATACTGCTTACAAGATACTATTTCCTAGAAGAGTATTAGCTAAAACGCCACTCTAAAAACATACCACCTATCAGTCATTAGGGTTAGTCCACCTTCTGATAGGTATATTAGCAGTTACTGCTTTATTTTCTTTCCCTCTTCGCTTTTGAAGATTAGTCTCTACCGATTCTGCTGTTTTTGAATCTGTCGTTTGCTCTACACGGATTAAAAATACCGCTAGCTCCCGCTACGATGATGCTGATGTATTAAATCGATTAATCTAATTTTTTTGCTGTTTAAATCTTCTCTTTTTTAAATCATCACAATGAAACATTGGAATTTGATAACTTAGAATTCCAGATTCTAAGCTAGTCCTTTTTGACTAGGGAGTCACCCTGCCAAAAAAACAAACTCTTCCTAACACAATCTATTATACTTTATTATAATTTTTTGTCAATTAATTTATTTCATATTTTTTGAAAATATTTTTAAACACTCTTTTTAGATAGTTAAAACAGTTCAAAAA
>ERZ772954.2536-NODE-2536-length-11462-cov-5.941089_pt1 | contig 11462 bp, 9 predicted proteins | sample MGYA00580684_ERZ772954 | MGnify/ENA primary metagenome ERZ772954 (study PRJEB29015, sample SAMEA2737654) | human gut metagenome | biome: human gut; feature: human-associated habitat; material: faeces | place: China | collected 2012 ...
CTTTACTTTTCTGTTTGCGATCGTGCTTGGTATTGAATCTCTTGTACGTTATTTTACCGGACATGCAGTAGAAGGTTTTACGACAGTGATCCTTCTGATCCTGATCGTCGGAAGCCTGATCATGATGAGTCTTGGAATCATTGGTTATTATATTTCCAAGATTTATGAAGAAGTAAAAGGAAGACCAAAATACCTGATCTCAAAAAAAGCAGGTAAGCGAAAATAGGAGGCCATTTTGTTAGGTTCAATCAAAAAAATCATTAAGAAAATTCCTTTTGTGGGCAGTTATGTGAAGAAAGTCCAGACAGAAAAAAAGGAAGAAGAACAGAAACAAAAGCTGGAGAAAAAAAGGCTGGAACTGCAAAAAGAGCAGGAACGCATCAAAGTATGGCTGAAAAGTGAAAAGCAGAACGCTCCGGATAAAAACAGTCGGAAAATTTCTGTCATTGTGCATCATCATACAGGCGAGGAGCAGCTGCAGAAGCTGAAAGAGAATTTTAAAGAAGCAGCAGCCGGCCTGGAGTTTGAAGTGTTTACGGCAGACATTGAATCAAAACAAAACACCTCATTTGCCGAATTCTGCAACGAAGCCGCAAGAAAAGCAACGGGTGAGTATCTGTTTTTTCTGGATGAAAGTGTACAGCTGGCATCCGAATGTCTGAATGCCATGCTGCTTGCAGCAGAACAGAACGAGAAGGCCGGGGCTGTGGGAGCAAGGATTCTCTATCCTGAATCTGAGAAAGCCATTTCAAAGTTCGCTGCGGTGAAGAGCTGCGGCATTGCCTTCCACAAAAAAAACCGCAACAAAACCTGGTACTGGCAGCCGTATGATCTTCTGGCAGGCGAGGAGACTCTGGAGGTGGATCTTCAGCCGTCCGTTCAGAAGGCTGTCCGTGTGGACGTGATGCTTGTTTTGCGGGAGCGTTTTCTGGAAGTACGTGGTTTTGATCCGGCTTACCAGTCCATCCATGTAAAAAAAGATGAGTTTTCAGAGACAGACCTTTGCCTGAAACTTTCAAAAGCCGGATATCAGAATCTTCTGGCACCGGCTGCACTTGCTTTTCAGAGTGCAGAAGAAAAGAGCAAACCGGATCAGGCAGAAAAGGATCGAAGACTTTATAATCTATATGTTTATCAAGGAAAATGGCAGAGCTGTCTGACACGGATGTTTTCTGAGGCAGAGGATAAGCCGATTGTGCCGAATCCGAAAAAGATCGATATTTGTGCACCGATGCCGGATGACGAGAACAAAAAATTCTGGGGCGATTATCATTATGCCCTGGCAATGAAAAAAGAGCTGGAAAAGCATGGTTATCAGGTGGATGTACGCCCTTATCAGAGATGGTATGAAAGCACAGACAGTGCCGTTACGATTGCTCTGCGTGGAAACCGGCCATATTATCCGAAAGAAGAGATTGTACAGAAAAATATCATGTGGAACATTTCGCATCCGGCTGATATTCCACAGGGAGAATACGAACGGTTTGATCTGGTCTACTTTGCATCGGAAAAACTGTGCAGAAAATGGGAAAACGAATTAAAAACAAAATGCGATGTGCTTTTGCAGTGTGCAGATCCGGATGTGATGAAGAGTACTGCCGGCGAAAAGAAATACGATCTGCTCTTTATCGGCAATTCCAGGCGTGTTTACCGTCAGATCGTGCAGGATGCCCTGACACTGGATTATCCGCTCACCATCTACGGAAGACACTGGGAAGCATTTGAAGAAGCACAGAAGTGTGTCAGAGAACCGTACATGCCAAACGATCAGGTTGGTCAGGCATACCGCGATGCGAAGATCGTGCTCAATGACCACTGGGATGATATGAAAGAAACCGGTATTGTCTCCAACCGCCTGTTTGATGCACTGGCAGCAGAAGCGTTTATCATTAGTGATGAGATGCCGGAGATCGAGGAGATCTTTGAAGGAACGGTTGTCACTTACAAAGACTGCAAAGATCTGAAAGAAAAAGTGGATTATTATATGGAACATCCAAAGGAAGCAGAAAAACTCGCCGAAAGAGGCCATCAGCTTGTGCTGGAAAAGCATACCTTTGCAAAAAGAATGGACAAACTGGTGCAGGATCTTTCCGGTCTTTAAGGAGAAACAGAAAAACAGCAGCCATTGCTTTGAAGCGATGACTGCTGCTTTATTAAGTAAATATCAGGAAAGTTCTGCATCGGCACAGTCGAGTGCGGCAGCGATGACCTGATCCATATCGTAATATTTATAATTGCCAAGTCTTCCGCCAAAAATCACACGCTCTGCCTTTGCAGCCAGTTCCTGATATTTGGCTGCCAGAGCGGAGTTTTTGGCATCATTGATCGGATAATATGGTTCGATGCCCGGTTTCCATTCCGAAGAATATTCTCTGGAGATGATGGTGAATGGCTGTGTGCCGAATGTAAAGTGTTTGTGTTCGATGATGCGTGTATAAGGAACTTCACGGTCGGTGTAATTTACCACGGCATTTCCCTGGTAATTGTCACATTCCAGACGTTCTTCCTCAAAACGTACGGAACGATATTCCAGAGATCCGTAGCAGAATCCGAAATATTCATCCAGCATACCGGTAAATACCGTCTTGTGTGCCAGGGCGGAGAGTTCTTCTTTATGGGCAAAATAGTCAGTATTTAAGCGGATATCTGCACCGGAGAGCATTTTTTCTACAATGGCTGTGTAACCTTCAACCGGAATGCCCTGATAGCGGGAGTTGAAATAATTATTATCATAAGTAAAACGAAGCGGAAGACGCCTGATGATAAAGGAAGGCAGTTCCCTGCAGGAGCGTCCCCACTGTTTTTCTGTGTATCCTTTGATCAGCTTTTCGTAGACATCCGTTCCGACCAGAGATAAAGCCTGTTCTTCCAGGTTCTTTGGCTCTGTGATGCCAAGATCTGCGATCTGTTCGGCAATTTTGGTTTTTGCCTGAGCCGGTGTCTGGATGTTCCACATTTTACTGAAGGTGTTCATATTAAAAGGAAGATTATAAAGCTCATCTTTATAGATGGCTACCGGTGAGTTGATGTAGTTATTAAACTCGGAAAACTGGTTGATATAATCCCAGATTTTACGGTCAGAAGTATGGAAAATATGGGCACCATACTGGTGGACATGGATTCCGTCTACATTTTTACAGTAAATATTTCCTGCGATGTGATTTCGTTTTTCTACAACAAGGCAGGATTTTCCATGTTTTTTTGCTTCATGAGCAAAAACGGCACCGAACAGTCCGGCACCGACAATCAGGTAATCGTACATAATATACTCCTTTGGTTATGATATAGTCGTTATCCTGGGGAAATTGCGTTCACCCAAATCTTAAACAGAGTGTAACATAAAAGCAGAAAGTTGTAAAGAAAAGCAGAATACTTGATATTGAGTGTAAAAATGTGCTATACTCGTGAAGCAAAAGAAATTCACGTATCAGGTTTTGCGTGTATTTGATTGAATAAAGGCGGTGTTACCGAGAAATGAAAAAAAATAAGGGGAACCTGTGCAGAATGTTGCGATTCTGTATATGGTACTGCATGATAATCGGAGTGATATGGGGGGTATGTCATCCGCTGAGAGTTCATGCAGATATTTATGATGCATCAGATCTGATCTATGCAGACTGGGAGGCAATCGGTGAGCTGGAGACTTCTTCAGCAAGAGGATGGCCCCAGTCTATTTGTGTTACGGACAAGTATATTGTATGTCTGATCAACGGGGCAGCAGCGGAAGCAATTCCGGATACGCTGATCGCGTTTAACAAAGACGATTACAGTTATGCGTTTGAAGTAACGGAACGAGATTATGAGCATGGAAACGGCATGACTTACAATAGTAAGACCAATGAGATCTACGTGATGCCGGGACCATGTCTGGATAAGGAAAATGAAGGCAATATTTATGTGGTAGATGCGGATACACTGCACTGGAAACGGACCTTTCAGTCCTCCAGCGGGCAGAATTTCGGCGGGATCGAGTATCTGGAAAGTACCGATCAGTACGTGGTATCAGGCGGAAACGGAAGTAAGTTCCGTCTGATGAACTCGGATTTTGAGATTCTGAAAATCATCGCTCCGAGAACCAAACCGGCAGGATCAACGTATCAGGATTTCTGTGTGACAGGGGATTATATTATCTCGCCGTGTTATGACGGAGAGAGTAAAGTAGATAATTATTTTGTTATCTATTCCCTTTCCCAGGGAGAATATCTGAATACGTTTTATGCGGATCTTCCGGGCGATGATGAGAAAAAGGAAATCGAATCCCTCTGTGAGATCGAGCCGGGCAAAATTATGCTTGGTGTGGGGATTAGCAATCCAAGAAGAGTCCGCCTTTATGTGGCAACGCTGCGTGCAGCTTATGACATCACTGCATCGGCAAAAAACGGAACGATCAGTGCCAGTGAGGAGACGGTGGAGGGCGGAACCGACTATCAGGTAAATTTTCAGCCGAATGAACATTATGAGCTGTCACAGCTGATCGTAGACGGAGAACAGGTAGAAAGTGATCCGAAACAGACAGAATACACGTTCCATGCGGTGTCCGGTAATCATTCGGTGCAGGCGATTTTTACAGAAATTCCACAGTATAAGATAAAAACAAAGGTGATTGACGGTAAGATTGATGAGACAGCGAGTGTTTACCGGGATGAAGACTGGACGGTATCTTATAAACCAAAGAAACACTATGAACTGAGCAGCATCTGGATTGACGGAACAAGCATCAATATTGAAAATGCGAAAGACAGTTATACGTTTACCAATATTCAGGGCAAACATGATATTCGTGTGAAATACACGGAGATTCCGTCCTGGGCGATCAGTACCAGTGTCAAAAACGGAACCATATCAGACAGCATACGCAAAGCGTACCGCGGCAGCAGCCATACGATCCAGTTTGAAGGAAAGAAAGATTATGTGCTTTATGAAGTCAAAGTGGATGGCGCAAAAGTGGATAAAAAGCAGTTTACGGATTCGTATACTTTTGCAGATATCAGCGGTGCACACAACATACAGGTTGTATACATATGGAAATATCTCTGGGTATGTGCCCTTCTTGGAGCAGCATTTGCAGCATTTCTGATCTTCTATATCCGCATCCGTATCATCCGGAGAAAGAAAAGAAAGAAACGTCAGGAAGAGAGAGAACTGCGGGCTAAGGAGCTGGCTGCAAGAGAACTTGCGGAAAATGAAGACGCAGATGATATCACAGAAAATGCAGAGAATATGACAGAAACTGCCGATGATAGTACAGAAGATACAGAGGATATGACACAAACTACAGATGATCATACGGAAGACGCAGTCAGTGAAGAAAAGATAACAGATTCAGAAGAAACAGGAGAGTAGGTGAAGTCACTGTTTGGATATATCATTGTCAATAAGCCGGAGATGAAATTCAAAGAATTTGATCTTTACCATGCATATTACTGCGGGTTGTGCCGGTCGTTAAAGAAATGTTATGGCATGGCAGGTCAGATCAGTTTAAGTTATGACATGACCTTTCTTGCCATGCTGCTCTGTGGGCTTTATGAGCCGGAGGAAACATGCAGCCGGGAAAGGTGTGTGGCACATCCACTGTCCAGACATATGGCGATCGAGAATATTTTTACAGAATACGCAGCCGATATGAATGTTCTGCTTACCATGTATAAGTGTGAAGATGACTGGCAGGATGAGAAAAAGGCGGGCAGGCATCTTTACGGAAGCGTACTGAAAGTAAAAAGCACAAAAAAGAATCCATATCCGGAAAAGGCAGAAAAGATCAAAGCCTGTCTGGAAAGTCTTTCGCAGAAAGAAAAGGAAAATGTCCAGGATATCGATACGATGTCGGGGCTTTTTGGTGAGATCATGGCAGAACTTTTTGCTTATCAAAAAGATGCGTGGGAGCCGCTGCTGCGAAAAATGGGCTTTTATATGGGCAAGTTTATTTATCTTCTGGATGCTTATGAAGATGTTGAAGAAGATAAAAAGAAGCAGAATTATAATCCTCTGGCGATTTACAGCAAAAAAGCGGATTTTGAAGAATTTGCAGGGCATTTGCTGACCATGATGATCGCAGAGGCGTCCAGAGCCTTTGAACAGCTTCCGATTTTGAAAAATGCAGAGATACTGCGAAATATCTTATATTCCGGTGTCTGGTGCCGATACGAAATGATCAAAGAAAAACGCAGACAGAAAGCAGGAGAAAAAGCAGATGAATGATCCATATCAGATTTTAGGTGTTTCAAGGAATGCAACCGATGACGAAATAAAGAAAGCATATCGCAGCCTCAGTCGAAAGTATCATCCGGATGCCAATCTGGATGATCCAAAAGAGGCGGAAGAAAAGTTTAAGGAAGTACAGCAGGCTTACCAGCAGATCATGCAGGAGAGAAGTTATGGCGGCAGTGCAGACGGAAACGGTCAGGGAGGCTATAACGGAGATCCGTTTGGCGGATTCTGGCAGTACGGTGGCTTCAACACGCAGCAGAGGCAGGAAACCCAGGAAGATACGCACATGCAGGCAGCAGCAAACTATATCAATAACGGGTATTATCAGGAGGCACTCAATGTTCTTAGCGGGATCTCAAGCCGCAATGCCAGATGGTATTACTTAAGTGCACTTGCAAATTCCGGAGTCGGAAATAATGTAAAAGCACAGGAAGATATCAGTGAAGCAGTACGCCTAGAACCGAACAATTTCCAGTATCAGAGCTTAAAACAGCGTCTGGAGGGTGGTACCGGCTGGTATCAGAAACAGAGTACCGTGTATGGAAGACCGGATTTCTCCGGTCAGGACTGGTGCATGAAGATGTGCCTGCTCAATCTGTTCTGCAACTGCTGCTGCAACGGAGGTATGTGCTGCGGTACACCGATAGGATATCGATGATCAGGAAAAGAGGGATTTTAAGTGATTGATCTGACAGGATGTGTGTCCATTCCGTATTTTAAGAAAACCGTGTTTACGGGAAGTGATGGAAAAATGAGATATCTGCTCGGAAAAGCAGAAGAAAACGAAGAAACGGTTCTGAAAGCGTGGTACTGGGAAGGACCTTATGCCAGCATGTATGTGCCGGAGGAGAAAAAAACGGCCGCAGTTTTTCCGTTTTCAGAAGAAGGAATCAGCCAGGCGGTTGCCTGGCTGAATGAAGCTGCGGTTAATTTTTAGCAAAATACCACATATTTTTAATCTGACCGGAAATCTCCTGGAAAGTGTAAGTCTGGGAAGTGCGTACTTTGCTGGCAGGATCATGTACCGTAAAAGCACCGTCCTGATAACCGGTCAGCACAATGAAATGTCCGGTCGTGGTAAAAATACCAGGTCCCATGCTGCAGATGATCGGACAGCCGGCCGAAAGTACATTGATCATGGCATTTTCATCCAGCCCGAGAATGCTTCCGCTGATCCCAAAATGCTCTACACCATTGGTCATCAATTCCCATTTAGTGTCTAGATTTTCATCCAGATAGCCATTGGAACTTGCATAATCTGCAACGACGGCAGGCGTAATGGAAGCATCCTGCAAAAGACCGCTGATCACCATGGAAAGGGCGGTCGGACCGCATCCGCTGACTGCAATGATCGTTTCCGAACCGTAAGGGGCATAGCCCCAGCGTTCATCCCACTGGATCAGGGCAGGGATCTCACCGGTTACAAAGTCATCTCCGATGCTTTTGGCAGCGGCATTTTTATGTTTTTTCGGATAATGCAGCACAAAATCCAGCATTTCGCTGTTTTTGGAAAGTGCTTTCAGCAGCGATTTCGGATAACGGGAAGGATCTTTTAAGATCTTTTTTAATTTGGGCAGATCCGCAGACTGCTGCTGCAGCAGACCAAGATAATCATCCGCAGAAACAGGGGTTGTCTCAGATACATCCGTTGTCTGGGACTGCTTTTTTTTCTTTTTCTGTGCTTTTTCGGTTGCTGCTGCGGTTTCCGTGTCCAGATCGTTTCGGCTGGCCGTTTCCAGAGCAGCAGAAGATGCTGCCTCAGAGAAACGTTCCGATACGTTACCGGAAGTGGCAGTCTGTTTCTGCTGATGAACGTAAGTCAGAAGGCCAAGCCCGGTAAACATCAGGATTACACCAACGCCAAGAAGAATACTGAGGCGTATGATGTGAAGCTGCCGTTCTCTCTGCTGTTGTCGCAGCTGACGGTATTTTTCTCTGTCTTGTGTATCCATAAATTGATCTCCTCTTCGTAAACAGTATATCGCTTTTTGGACAGAAAATCTTCAACACAATGTAAACAATTTACGAAAAAAGCAGAAATATCAGGAAATCATACCTTCTTTTTCCAGAATTTCCAGAATCTCTTCTGCAATCTCTGCGGATGTTTTCTGATCCGTTGCCACCTGGTAATTAGCGGCTGCTTCATAAGCAGGTCTGCGTTTTTCAATCAGGGCTTCGATGTCTGCTGTGTTTTTGCGGCCTTTTAAAAGCGGGCGGTTTTCATCGTCTGCCACTCTTTCAAGGATGGTTTCCGGAAGAGCAGTGAGCAGGACGATGATGCCGCTTTTTTTCATTTCACGAACATTTTCTTCCCGCATGGCGGCACCGCCGCCGCAGGAAACGAGAAAACCGCCAAGAGCGGAAGTTTCTTTCAGAAGATCTGTCTCAAGCTGACGGAAATAAGCTTCTCCGTGTTCAGAAAAGATAGCAGGGATGGACATACCTTCCCGTTTTTCAATTTCCTCATCCATCTCAAGAACTGGCCGGTGAAGCATCCTGGAAAGTTCAGCTGCGATCGTGGACTTGCCGCTTCCCATAAAACCGATCAGAAATAAATTTCCGGTAAAAGATTCTGCCTGTGTTTTTGTATTTACTGTTGTCATATAAACTCCTTTGTACTGTACAAAATCAATTCTGACGTCTGCAGTTTCAGTTGGATGTACGCCAGGATGCACGGAGATTCTGTCAGGTAAATGTCAGCAGAGCTGACCAGAATTGCGTGCCAGGTCTTACGTGCGTTCGACTTGAAAAAACAGACATCACATTGGCACAATTATAACACGTAAGTGCAAGTCTATCCAGTCAAAATCAGTGGCTTGCGGCTTTTTTTGCAAAGTCTGTGGTCACGAGCTGTTCATAAGGGACTTTTTCACTCAGCTCACCGGCACTTTCCAGAATGTCAGAAAGCAGTAGGAAACTGTCTTTTTCAAAAATCAGAGAATCTTTCCAGGTATCCTGTTCCTGATAACGTTTGACGATGGCGGTCAGTGTCTCCATGTCGGTATCATCAAACTGCGGTTTGATCACCTGTGCGATTTCAGCAGGCGTGTGGGCATGCACATAATCCATACCTTTTTGCAGAGCATTGGTGAATCCCTGGATGATCTGAGGTGATTCTTTCAGATAACTGGATTTTGCACAGTAAGCTGTGTAAGGAACATAGCCGGAGTCAACGCCGAGCGAAGCAACAACATAGCCGCTGCCTTCCTGTTCCAGAGCCGTGGCGGACGGTTCGAACTCGACGGTGTAATCACCCTGTCCGCCGGAGAAAGCGGCAGCAGTAGAACCAAAATCGATACTCTGGTCAATGGAAAGATCTGTTGCCGGATCAAGGTTATTCTTTTTCAGAATATACTCAAAAACCATTTCCGGCATGCCGCCTGTCGTCACTAATACCATGTAAATAATCATCTGCTAGATGTTTCGCAGTGGTTTCTGCTGATACATCCGGCAGATAGTCTTTGGTAAGCTGCGTGATTTCTTCTTTTGACTTTACAATATTGTATGGCTTCAATGGATTATCTGTGACTTCAAGAATTCCAAGTTCCTTCATCAGCTCAATATATGGAAGGATACTCTGTTTTGTTTTCTTGAATCCCAGATCAGTAATATGCTCTGACAAATATTTTGCAGAAGAAAATCCACGTTCATCCTCAGCAATCAGTTTCATCACAATCGCAATCATGGTATTTTCTCTTCGGTTCATTTCATCAGCAGGACTGTAACTAATCAGATTAGACAAGCCGTATTTCAGTGTAATTTCCGGCATCCCGTCTTCGTCCACTACGATTTTTTCAATCAGAAGTTCAATATCTCTTCGGTCAAGGCTGCCTCCTGCAATGATTTTATCTACCACCTCAAGAGCATTTTTTAGTTTATCCTTTACATCAGGCGTTTCTATGGCAGTTTCATTCAGTTCTTTTATCTGCATTTCCAGACCATGAATTTGAGCAAATAAGTCTTTCTGCATAGAATCATACGTTTCATTGATTAAATCTTCATTTCCTGCAGCGACAGCCAGATCTTTTACTTTTTGGGTAAGCAGAACTTTCAGTTGACTTTTTCGCTCATTGATAGCTGTGTGCAGTTCCTGCCGTTTTTCCGCTATTGTTTTTTTCTCTGCTTCAAAATCCTTTAAATCATAGGTAGAAATAACTTCACAGAGAGCATTTCGACACATCTTGATATAAGTCAGAACATCTTCCATCAGATCATCTTCTTCAATTAAATGTGCCTTGGAGCAATAACGTCTGCCTTTGGTGTTATAAGTGGTACAGATGTAATATTTCCGTTCCTTGCTGGAAGTTTTGCGTTTAATTGGTGTAAGGCGGCTGCCACAGTCTTTACAGAACAGGCAACTGCCAAAAGGATTCGGAATCTCTGAGCCAAGCCACTGCCCCCGGCTTCCTCGATAATTGGTACGGTTACGTTTTCTCTTTAATTCCTGTACCAACGCAAAGGTAGCCTTATCAATAATTGCCGGGTGATGATTCTCAAAAATACACTGTTCTTCCTTTGGCACACGTTTATCTTTTCCATGAACCGTATTTCTTGCACGTTTTTTCAAACGAAAAGTACCAATGTAAAAATCATTATCCAGTATTTCTTTTATCATAGCATCAGACCATTTAGAAGCTACCTGTCTTTTGGACAGTCTGCCTTCCTCTATTTCACGTTCACGCTGGATCATGGAGGGAGTAGGTGCCCCCTGTTCGGTCAGATATGTGGCAATTTTGCGGTAGCCAGAACCAGAAAGATATAAGTCATAAATTTGCTTAATATATTCTGCTTCTTTTGGTACGATTTCCAGAACGGTCTTATCTTTTTCATTGCGGCGATAGCCAAACGGCGGTCTGGTAATCAGTGTTCCTTCTTTCTGTCTGGCTCCTATGGCACGTTTGATTTTTTTACTGGTGTCTTTGACATATCGCTCATTAAACCATGTCTTTATACCAATCGTATCATCACTGGAATCCATAGAATCATAATTATCGTCAATCACAATCAGATGCTTTCCACGTTCCTGAAATTCGTCCAGAAGCAACAGAACTTTTGCATTATGTCTGCCAAGACGTGAAAAGTCTTTGACATATACAGCATCAATATCTTTATCCAGATCAGCCATCATTTGTTGAAATCCCGGTCTATCAAAGATATAACCGGAAAGGCCATCATCTTCATACCAGCGGTCAATGACTACACCATGATCTGCTGCATACTGGTTGATAATCAGCTTTTGATTTTCTATGGAAACA
>ERZ772954.2540-NODE-2540-length-11448-cov-2.900553_pt1 | contig 11448 bp, 6 predicted proteins | sample MGYA00580684_ERZ772954 | MGnify/ENA primary metagenome ERZ772954 (study PRJEB29015, sample SAMEA2737654) | human gut metagenome | biome: human gut; feature: human-associated habitat; material: faeces | place: China | collected 2012 ...
CGGCGCAAACAGCAAGGGAAAGAAGGGATTGATTGAGCAGGCGGACAAGGGAACGATCTTTCTCGATGAGATCGGGGAGATGAGTCCGGAGGGGCAGGTGCGTCTTTTGAGAGTTCTCGAGGAGAGGACGATCACGCGAATCGGAGATGACAGGCAGATTCCGGTAAATGTCCGCATCATCGCGGCGACGAATCGAAATCTTTACCAGGAGGTTCAGAAAGGAAAATTCCGTGAAGATCTCTATTATCGCCTGAATGTTCTGACGCTGAATATTCCACCGCTGAGAAAGCGGAGAGAGGATATTGAGCTTTTGGCGAATCATTTTTTAGAGAAGTACAGCAGAGAGAATGAAAAACATGTTGTCCTTGATGCAGGCGCCATGGAAGTGTTGAAAAATTATCCGTGGAGAGGAAATGTGCGCCAGCTCAGAAATTTCTGTGAGCGTCTCGTGATTATCAGTGACCGGAGAGTGATTGGGAGAGAACTTTTGCAGTCCCAGATTCAGGAGATTTATCAGCAGGAGAATGAGGAGATTGAGGAGACTGAGTTGTCGACCTTGAAATCAGGGACGTCGACAGCGGAATCGGATATGGTGGTGGCAGAGCGACGGGAACAGGATGAAGAAACGGAGAGACAGAGGATTCTCGCGGAGCTGAAACTCTGTCTGGGAAACCGTGGGGAGACTGCAAAAAATCTCCACATGTCGCGGGCAACGCTGTGGAGAAAGATGAAAAAATATGGAATTAGTGTGTAAGAATTGATGCGTAAACGGTAAGTGAAATGGGGGACTTATCGATTTTGCTTTCGTCCGCTTGCATCCGGAATTCCCAGTTCCTGGCGGTATTTTGCAACCGTTCTTCGTGCCACTGTGATATGCAGGGAGTTCAGTGCATTGGAAAGTTTCTGATCACTCAGCGGTTTCGCCGGATTTTCCTGATCAATCAGGTTTAAGATTGCGGATTTAATCTGTTCGGAGGTGATTCCGCTACTCTCTGTTTCTTCGCTGTTAAGTGGGAGTGGTTTGTCCTGATCCGATTTTCTTTCCGCTTTTTCTGGTTTTTCTAAGGGCTTTCCGACCTGACGGGTGAAGAAATAATTCAGGGGATAGACACCCTTTGTGCATTGCAGAAATTTTCCTTTCACCGCTCTGCTCACGGTTGATTCATGGATTCCAAGACGGGTTGCCACGTCCTGAAGATTGAGAGGAACTCTATGTCCGTCAGCTTTCAGGAAAAAGGTTTCCTGTGCCCGGACAATTTCTTTTGAGACAAGTTTCAATGTTTCCGCACGCTCCTGCACACAACGCTGAAGCCACTCGACCTGTTGATACTTTTTTTCGAGATATTCTCTGACCTGTTCCGACTCGTCTTGTTTCATCAAATTCAGATAATACTTGCTTGGAAAAATGTGTGGAGTCTGTTCCGTTCCGATCAGCACTTCCAAATAATCTGAAAAGTGCACAACAGTCACATCGGGTTTGATGTACTTCAATTTTTCGCGGGAGCTGAAGGAATTTGCCGGGATCGGGTTTAAGGTCTGAAGAATTGCACAGAGTCGCTGAACTTCAGCCGGGCTGATCTGCATGTGTTTTGCAATCTGATTTAAATGATTTTTTCCGATCTCTTCGATCCAGTGTTCGGTTAAGTCAGTCAGGAGATCGGCATCTGCTCTTGAGAGCGCGCCATTCTTACACCGGCGACGAATCTGGATTTGAAGACATTCTTTTAAGCTCGAAGCACCCGCCCCGGCAGGATCTGCGGATTGAAGCAGTTTTTTGTAGTTGTGTAGCTCGTCCGCAGAGAGACCGAGTGCACTCTGAAGTTCTTCTTCCGAGTCTGTCAGATATCCCCGGGAGTCCAGGTTGTATACAAGAAAATTTATACAGGCTTCGTCCTTCGGCGTTTTTAGATCCGTTACAAGTTGACTCAGCACATATTCTTCCAGACTGTTTTCGGATTCTGCGACATTCCGGAAATCTTTGTTCTCATTCTCTTCGCACTCATTTGCATAGTAGATTCGATTCTGCTCATCAGACTGGTTCAGCCATTCCAGTTTTCGGCGAAATTCGATGTCCTGAATGCTGTCGTGACCGGAACGATCAGGGGCAGAAGCGGACAGCGCATGCTCGGTCCGATCTAAATCAATCATTGGATTTTCCAAAGCCTGATTTTGAATATAAGCCTGAAGTTCCTGCAAATCCATTTGAAGAATCTCAGCGGATTGAATCATTTTCTGCGAGATGACGGTCTTTTGTGCCTGAAATTGCTGATGGTCTAGTGTATACATTTGAGTCCCCTCTTTTGTTGCAGTGAAGGTTGGATGCCTTGTAAGTTAAGTCAGTTACGTTGCAGATCAGATACTTTGTGAAGCAGAGAAGCGTTTTTTCCGGATTCATATTGTCTCAGGAGTTCCAGTGCCTCTCTCGACATCGGGTAGAGGATCACAATGTTAAACAGCGTCATCAGTCCGATGCCGACATCGCCGAGATCCCAGACAACCGTGTATTTCTGGAGACCGCCGATGAAGAGCATGATCAGTGCGAGTACCTTGTAGGCGGTCTGGAAGCACCAGCGGTTTCCGAACAGGTAGGAGACGTTGGAGCGCGCATAAAACAGGATTCCGATGAACGTTGAAAAGCTGAACAGTGCGAGTGTCAGTGCAATGAAGATCACGCCGATCGATCCGAGATGATAGTGCATTGCAGTCTGGAGAAGATCCATTCCGGTCAGATCAGCAGTCAGATCCTCCGGTGTGAGAAGCATAATCATCGCGGTACAGCTACACACAACGATCGTGTCGATCAGGACACCGAGTGCCTGGGTGAGACCTGTGCGAACCGGGTCATTGCTGTGGGCAGCGGCAGCGGCACATGGGGCAGAGCCGGAGCCGGCTTCATTCGAGAAGAGTCCGCGCTTGACTCCGTTCATCAGCACAGCGCCAAATCCACCGGAAACTGCCTGACGAAGCCCAAATGCCTCCGAGAAGATGCGGGAGAAGACCGATGGGAGAAGCGTCAGATTTCGGGCGATGATGAAGAGCGTGATCACGAAAAATCCGCCCGCCATGATCGGCACGAGGAAATCGAGGAGCCTGACTGTCGCATTTCGCTGAAGCACAATGACCGCGGAGAGGATCACGAGAATGATCGTCGTGACAAGTGGCGGGATCTGAAACGCATTCTCAAATGCCGAGCTCACCGAGTTGCTGATGACCTGGCTGATGCCACACCAGCAGATCAGACCGGAGATTGCAAACAGACAGGCAATCAGAGAGTGAGACGTTTTTCTGCCGGTTTTCTTCTCTACAAAATGGTGGATGTAGTAGGCAGGTCCGCCGTGGTATCCACCGTAGAGCGGATCAGGCTCCTTGTATTTCTGGGCGAGAACTGCCTCGACAAACGCGGTTGAGGAGCCGATCAGCGCCGTCACCCACATCCAGAACACGGCACCGGCTCCGCCGAGGGAGACGGCAGCGACAACGCCGACAAGGTTTCCCATACCAACGCGGGTCGCAGTGGAGATGATCAGTGTCTGAAGCGAGGAGAGATTGTCTGGATGTTCTTTTTTCTCACTCAGCGCGCGGATCATGTCCGGAAACAGACGAATCGGGAGAAGACGGGTGCGAATCGAAAAATAGATGCCTGCCGGAATCAGGAGCAGAAGCATCAGCGAGATGCCGATTGAGCTGTTGTTCAGCGGAATCGTGAACAGATCGCCCCACAGAAACGAGTAAACGGTTTCAATTAAGTGTATAATCAATGAGAAATCGTTCCTTTCTTGAGATTTTTGCAGTCCGGATTTCTATTTTATTTAAAACCGGACGTTTGCTATTATATCGGTTTCCGGCAGGTTTGTAAATTGACAATTCCTTGAAGTTTTGTCGATAACGGAAGACAGAGTTACTGACTGTATGTTGGTTGCACAAATGATAATGGTAAAGCAGATTTTTCCGATGGATCAGGAAATTCACCAGGGACGGCTTGTCATGCCTGTTAAAATGTGATAAAATATAGGAACGTTGCGACAGAAAAGTCGGAAAATCCCGGGTGTGAGTCTGCATCCGGGATTTATCGTTTGTACTGTGACACCGAAGTTTATGAGAAAAGGAATGATGTACGATGGGGCTGAACCCAAACGAGTGACAATTTTTATTGTCAAGCATTATGGCGTGATTTACCGACTGCAAGGCTCAGGGAGTCGCGTCCTATGACGCTTTCATAGGCTTTGAGAAAGAGAAAGCAGATAAGACTATAAGACTTACAGCCAGATGTAAGACAAGATAAGATGGCTGTGGCAAAAGAGCGAAAAGCAGGAGGAGCAGATTATGTTAAATTACAAGAGATATAAGAGAGTACCGGTTGTAGATTACCCGGAGAGACAGTGGCCGAACAAGGAGATCGAGAAGGCACCGGTATGGTGTAGTGTTGACCTTCGTGATGGAAACCAGGCGCTGATCGAGCCGATGGTTGTTGAGGAGAAGATCGAGTTCTTCAATATGCTCGTCAAGCTGGGCTTCAAGGAGATCGAGATCGGTTTCCCGGCAGCTTCCCAGATCGAGTATGATTTCCTGCGTCAGCTTGTTGACCGCAAGATGATCCCGGATGATGTTCGTGTGCAGGTTCTGGTACAGTGCCGTGAGCACCTGATCAAGAGAACCTTTGAGGCAATTCAGGGAATCAAGAAGGTAGTTGTTCACATTTACAACTCTACCTCTACCTTACAGCGTGACGTGGTATTCCACAAGAACAAAGAGGAGATCAAGCAGATCGCAATCGACGGAACGAACATGGTCAAGAAGTATGCGAAGGACTATGACGGAGACCTGATGCTTGAGTATTCTCCGGAGAGCTTTACCGGAACTGAGCTGGATTATGCACTTGAGGTATGTACCGCTGTTCAGGATACCTGGGGTCAGGCAACTCCTGAGAAGCCGATCATCTTCAACCTGCCGTCCACCGTTGAGATGAACACTCCAAACGTTTACGCAGACCAGATCGAGTGGATGGATCGTCACTTCAAGGATCGTGACAGCGTGATCCTGAGCGTACATCCGCACAATGACCGCGGAACCGGCGTGGCAGCTACCGAGCTGGCACTGCTTGCAGGTGCAGACCGTGTAGAGGGAACTCTGTTCGGAAATGGTGAGCGTACCGGTAATGTGGACATCCTGACACTGGCTTACAACATGTTCTCTCAGGGAATCAATCCGGAGTTGAATATCGAGAACATCCGTGAGATCGCAGAGGTTTACGAGCGTTGCACAAAGATGAACATCGATCCGAGACATCCGTATGCAGGTAAGCTCGTATTTACCGCATTCTCCGGTTCTCATCAGGATGCCATCAACAAGGGTATGCAGGCTCTGCATGAGCGCGGAGGCGAGATCTGGGAGGTTCCGTATCTTCCGATCGACCCGTCCGATATTGGTCGTCAGTACGAGCCGATCGTTCGTATCAACAGCCAGTCCGGAAAGGGTGGCGTAGCCTTCGTTATGGATACGTTCTACGGATTCAAACTGCCGAAGGGCATGCACAAGGAGTTTGCAGATGTGATCCAGAAGATCTCCGAGAAGCAGGGTGAGGTTGCTCCGGAGCAGATCATGGATGAGTTCAAGAAGAACTACCTCGACAAGAAGGAGCCGATGCACTTCCGCAAGTGCCAGATCACGGATACGGAAGTTGAGCCGGGTGAGTACGCAACCCTTGTCAAGGTTACCTATACGAACCATGGCATCGAGAAGAACTTCGAGGGCATCGGAAACGGCCCGATCGATGCAGTTCAGAGAGGTCTTGAGAAAGAGCTTGGCATTCAGATGAAGGTTCTCGATTACAACGAGCACGCACTGACTTCTGGTTCCGGCGCACAGGCAGCTTCCTACATCCATCTGATGGATCAGGTAAGCGGACGTGTGACCTATGGTGTTGGCATCAGCTCCAACATCACCCGCGCTTCGATCCGTGGTATTTTCAGCGCAGTGAACCGCCTGTTCTTTTCATAAACTGAGATCATATTCGTATAGCTTCATATAACTCAGAGTCGATGTTTCCCTTCTTCTATTAAGTGGGGGGACATCGCAAAACGAAAAACTGGATAACACAAAACAGGACAACACAAATAGGACAAAAAACGCACCGGAGGAAAATTCCTTCGGTGCGTTTGCTTTTGTTGGTTATTGTGAGCTTTACGGTTGGGGACCGCCGGTCTGACCCGGGGTCAGGCTCGTTCCGCCGTTTGCACTTGAACTGGTTGTTGAACTCGTGCTGTCCGTTGTGGAGGTGGAGGTACCGGACGGAGTTGAGCTTGTGCCGGAAGCCTTTCCTGCTCCAACGGTGATCGTTGTGCCAGTGGAAGTGTTCTCTTTCTGGTTGCCGGTTCCGGATACGCCAGGACCGCTGTTGCTGTCATTGCTGGAAGAAGAGCTTCCAGACGGAGCGGAGGTTGTGCCGGAAGTGTTACCGGAGGTGCTGTTGCTGGTGCCGGAATTAGCGGTTCCGTGGGAAACGTTCTGGGCAGCAGTGCCATCGTAAGCATTTGCAACGGAAACAGTCGTGGTGCAGATTCCATTTGCACCGAACTCATAGGTCGTGCCGTCAATCTTCTTCGACTCGCCTGCAACCATGCGTCCGTCTGCCTTCGGATCAAAGTAGTAATAATTTCCGCTTAATACGACCCAGCCGGTCTGACGATGTCCGGAGGTGTTGAAAAAGTAGTAGTAACCGCTGATGTCCTTGCTTCCGACAGACATGCGTCCATTTGCCGGATCCATGTAGTACTTGTTCGTTCCGTCAGACAGCCATCCGGTCAGCATGCGTCCGTCGGTGTGGAAATAGAAATAGTAACCGTCGACCTGTTGCCATCCGGTCTTCATTTTTCCGTCTGCGCCGAAGAGGTACCAGCTTCCGTTGACTTCCTGAGCCTTGTTGACAACACATTTTCCGGAATCCGGTGTAAAGTAATACCAACCGCCGTCCATCTGTTGCCATCCAGTCACCATCACTCCGTTGCTTCCGAAGTAATAATAATCCTCGCCGATGTTCAGCCAGCCCTTGTGCATCGTGCCGTCGGTCAGAAGGTAATAGTAGTTGCCATTGTCATTGACAAGTCCATTTCCCATTACACCATCTGCCTGGAAATAATACCAGGTGTTGTTGATCTGCTTCCATCCGGTTGTCATAGCTCCGGTTGTAGGATCAAGATAGTAATAGCCGTTTGAAAGGTTCAGCCAGCCCTTGTGCTGGGAACCGTCTGCATCATAATATACATAGGCATTGCCGGACTGTGCCCAGCCGGTAGCCGCATATGCGGTGAGACCAGAACCGAGTGTCATCGCACTCATCATTCCAGCGACCACAGTTGCGGTAAAGAGCCGTTTGTTTTTCATGATAACCCCATCTCCTTTATTTTATTTTTTATACTTTTTCTCTCGTATTGATTATAACACAACAAAAAAAGGAAAAGATAACAAATTTATTACGAACTGCGAAAAAATTCTAGTCGGTATGATGCTCCATTTTAGAAAATTCCTGTTTGAAGAAAATCAAAGGCAGATCAGCAGTTCTTTTGTTACTGTTCAAATGCCCTGCAAACAGTAACGTTCTTTTACTTTGCGGTAGTAGGCTTTCGCATAGCGATACTGGATGATTGTGTACTCGCCAAATTCCTCTCCGAGGGAAGCCTTGTAGACGGCCCAGAGACTCCACAAAAATCCGCCGAGGGCGACATAAGAATAAACGACGAGACGCTCGGTATTATCCGGGATTCGTCCAAAATAGATTTCCATCAGTTTTTCGAGGTCTTCTTCCTTGTAATAGGAATAAATTCCCGCCATCGACAGATCGATCAGCGGATCGCACATTCCGGCATACTCCCAGTCGATCAGGCGCACGGAACCGTCTTTGAGAATCAGGAAATTGTCGGCATTTGCATCGATGTGCGACAGGACTTTTGGGCGGTTCATCGAGTCGAGCTGGTCGAGAAGTTCGATCATCTGAGCACGCACATTCTGATAATCCTCAAACGGGATTCCGCCATGCTGGAGACAGAGACGCTCATAAAACAGAATTCGCTCGCGGATGTCGAAGGAGTGGTCGACCGTCAGACCGGACTCGTGGAGCTGATGCAGGACTTTCATGCAGGCGCGCATGTCGTTCCAGTTGAAGGCTTCGGAGTTGCGTGCGCCATCGTAATATCTTGAAATCTTGTAACCGGTGTCTCCACTGATATAGATTAAGCGGTCGGAAATTCCTAGTGGCTGGATGGTCCGGTAAACTTCCGCTTCTTCCCTGCGGTTGATCAAAAGACCGGTTCCGGGTCCCGGAATTCGGCAGATGTAGGATTTTCCGTCGATCTGAAACAGGAACGATTTGTTCGTCATTCCCGATTTCAGACAGCGCAAATCATGGATTTCGGATTCCGGTACCCTGAATACCTTTGCGATCAGCTCAAGAGCTTCGTTGTTGGAGCGGGTCTGATAGCGGGAATCGAATCTGCGGAGCTCTTCAAGGTTCTCAAACTCATAGATCTGGTTGGCAGGCTGGCGGTTAATGTCGATCTCGAAGCGGTCAAAGTGGTGGATCAGAACATTTTCCCAGTAAAACTGCTCTGTTCCCGGAGTCTCGTATTCTTTCTCAAGCTCCGGAAGAAACTCGGCGGAAAACTCCCGCGAGAAGTAGACCGGTCCGTACATCACCCATGCATTTTCGCCTCCGACAGTCACATCGGTGATTCGTCCTTTTTTATTATAGGAAAGAACCCACTCGGAAGTTTTGCCCTCCATATAAGTCGAAGCGTACCACGCACCGCACTCATATTTGTGGAACATGTTTTCGCGGAGCCAGTTGTCGGACGAGAGAATGTACATGTTCTTTCCGTAGAGCGCTTTGCGCGCATGGTAGATCGTTGCGAGCGTGTTTTTGCAGGAATATTCCGGATTGTAGAGCAGGGTCACGTTGTACTTGTCGATCAGGTACTCGAACTTTTCTTTCAGATAACCTACCGCAATCGTGATGTTTTCGACTCCGGCTTCCCGAAGCTGGCGGATCTGGCGCTCAATCATGCGCTCACCGAAGACTTCAAGGAGTCCCTTCGGGGTTTCAAATGTGAGCGGGACAAAGCGGGAGCCGAAACCGGCGGCAAGGATCAGAGCTCCATCCACCTTGAACTGGTTCAAGAAGGTTTCGCCCTCGCCGGTCAGCTCGTAAGTGCCGGCGATACTCTTTCCCGGTGCAATGTAATGAAGATTCATACATTCTTTGATCAACGTGTTTACGGTGCCGAGGGAGAGCTCCATCTTCTGTGCAAGATCTCTCTGACTGCTGTGTGGGTTTTCTTTTAGGTAACGACAAATGAGTCCGATTCGGTTCATAAAAAAATCCTCCATCTTATTATTCAGATTCGTAGGTTCCGTATTTTGCTGGTTTTGCAGGTGCACGATGTTGAGATGCACTGCAGGTGCGCGCATGTCCTCGTGTGCACGACAGAATCGTCATGAATGTTCAAAAATAAATAAAATAACTAACTAATGAACAGTATAGCGCGGAGAACTAAAAAAAGCCATATAAAAACAGAGTTGTACTAATATTAATACAATTTTCGTGAAAAATTCGATTTCCGTAAGATTTTCGTAAGAAAACGCTTAGGGTTTTGTTATAGCATTTCCGGAAAAAGTGTATTATACTGTGAACTGTGATGGAGAGGTGGTAAACTTCCGGGCAGTATCCATAGTTGGTCATTTGTTACATAAATGTGAAAAATGTAAAAAACTATTGATAATTTACCTTATCAGAAGTATAATCACTTCGTGATGCGATTTTAATAGGAATTTTAAGAGCATTTCAGAAAGAAAAAGGAGAGTGCATTCATTATGAAGAAGCAGACTAAGATCGTTGCAGTTGCATCTGCAGCAGCAATGCTTGCTATCGGCGCTTCCATGACCTCTTTCGCAGCTACTGGCTGGGTTGAGGAAGATGGACAGTGGTACTACTATGATAAAGATGGCAACAGAGTAGAGGATGAGTGGAAGAAGTCCGGAGACAACTGGTACTGGCTGGATAGCGAGGAGAACGGCGCTATGGCAACCGACAAGCTAATTGAGGATGATAGCGATACCTACTATGTAGATGCAAACGGCGTCATGGTAAAGAATACCTGGGTTAAGGTAGTAAACGAGGAGCAGGATGAGGATACCGATCCGGCTGAGTATCGTTACTACTACATGCAGAACTCCGGTAAGGCTTACAAAGCTTCCGATAGCAGCAGTAAAGTACAGTTCAGAACTATCGATGGTAAGAAGTTCGCATTTGATGACAGCGGTAAGATGCTGTACGGCTGGATTAAGAAAGATGACCCGAGCCTGCAGATGGACGATGATGCTTGGAAGAGCGCAACCTATTACCTTGGTTCTTGGGAAGATGGTTCTCTGAAAGTCGGCTGGCAGAAAATTTCTGTTTACGATGACGAGGATGGAAAAGAAGATGACTATGACTACTGGTTCAACTTCAAGTCCAACGGTGAGAAGAGATCTGATGAAAACGATAAAAAGATTAACGGTAAGCACTATCGTTTCGATGGTCGTGGTGTTATGGTTTACACCTGGGGTCTGGCAAGTGGCGCAGAGGCATCTGCTTCTTCAGCTGCTAACTGGCAGTACTTCAACAGCCCGGAGGACGGTGCTCGTGTAACCAAGGGTTGGTTTAAGGTAGTTGCACCTATGGAAGGAACCGATAACACCTTCAAGGATTACGGTAAGGGTAATACCTTCGCAGCTAAGCATGCTGATGATGAGTCCGAGAAATGGTACTATGCAGATGGAGATGGTAACCTGTACAACAGTGCTATCAAGAAGATCAAAGGCAAATACTACGGTTTCTGGAATGATAACGGCGCGAAGGGTGCTTCCATGCTGACTGGTCTGTGTCTGCTCGAAGTTGAGAATGGCGAGATCAAGAATGTTCTTGCTGATGATATCGATGCTGATGATCTGGATGACATTCTGGATGGTACCTTCCATACAACTGGTGATGATGCTAAGACCATGTCTAACCAGAATAAGTGGAAAGATAATGAGAATGTAACCCTGTACTACTTCGGAAATAATGCAGATGCCGACGGTGCTATGAAGACAGGAGCTACCACTGTTACCTTAGACGGTGATACCTACAACTTCTATTTCAGCAAGTCTGGCGGTGAAGAAGGTAAGGGTAAGGGTGTAACTGGTATCGATGACGATAAGTACATTTACATGTATGGTTGCCGTATCAAGGCAGATTCTGATGATAAGTATCAGTTAGTTGAGGTTACTGCAACTGGTTCTAATGATATCAACGCAACTGGTGTAACTGTATCTAAGCAGGATTCCAGCGAGTTCAGAAGCAGTAATAAGAGCTACACCAACAAGGATGATGAGACTGTAACTTACTCTGTTCTGGAAGGCAAGGGTTACTACCTTGTT
>ERZ772954.2548-NODE-2548-length-11427-cov-3.030953_pt1 | contig 11427 bp, 13 predicted proteins | sample MGYA00580684_ERZ772954 | MGnify/ENA primary metagenome ERZ772954 (study PRJEB29015, sample SAMEA2737654) | human gut metagenome | biome: human gut; feature: human-associated habitat; material: faeces | place: China | collected 2012 ...
GAAAGCTATGGGCAAAAATGGCGTTGCAAAAGAAGTTGTCAGTTCTACTTTGCAGGAATCCAAAGGTCGCCGTGGACGCAAGCAAGCCTGTGTCCTATTTGAAGAAATGCTGATACAACCTCATGGGGAACTTCTTACCAACGAGATACAGGTAATACTTACCGAATGGATGGAAACAAATGGTACAGATTCCGTTCTTGCCTATATTTTTGCTGCACTAACCAGTAGCAGTTTGCTTAATGACTCTTACAACTATCGAACTTTCCATACAGCCATCTTAGAAAAGTTCCCATCCATAGGATTTAAGCCAGGCTTTGATTGGGCAGAAGCCCTTTATAATGCCATTGTCAGTGAATATGGCTACGACTATAATTTGAGCTTATCAGAAAAGGCTGTTCAAACCGGAAAGGAACAGGCTAAGTTGATAGGCATAAGGCTGCGCACCTTACTTTCCCCTGATGTATATTGATTGCATCATGAAGGCTTGATTTGTTAAAAAGAAACATTGTTCCGTTAAAAGCACCTCGGCAGAAATCGTCATGATTTTTACCGAGGTGCTTTCATTTTATTCCATCGTAATTTCGCAGCATAATCATTTAAACAACATATTATGCAAGGAAATTTTATAATGTTACAGAAGGATGACCTCAAGCAGGTTGTTTCCGAATTGGTAGAAGAGTTGATCGGAAAGAAGCATCAATCCGATTTGACACCAGAAGAGAGTGACGAATACTATACGCGTGACCAAGTTTGTGAACACCTCCACATCACCTACACCACTTTGTGGCGTATGCAGAAAGAGCGTACAATCATCGTTCACAAGTTAGGTGGACGTAATCTTTACTCAAAAAAGGAGATTACTTCGCTTGTGAAATCGAAAGTGCAGGATTCGGATAGTAGTGTATCACATAAATGATTTTCAAAGAAGCAGTATGGAAGAGCTATATATTCGGGTGGGTACCACCATATATAAGGTAGTGCAGCAGCCGTTGGCTGATGGCACGACAATTACCCGTCGGATTCAATGGAGCTTTGGCACCATCCGTCAGGACTATGGAAAGAACAACATTCCTCCCATCACAAAGTACAATGGTTTTTGCACTGTGCCGAGCCATACAGACTACCAAAAGGAGATTGTCGGCTTCTACAATCTTTATGAGCCAATTGATCATGTTCCCACAGAGGGTGTCTTTCCTAATATTGAACAGTTGTTGCGTCATATATTCGAGGAACAATATGAGTTGGGATTGGACTATATGCAATTGCTCTATACGCAACCGACACAGAAGTTGCCCATTCTCCTATTAGTGTCGGAGGAACGCAACACTGGTAAGACCACTTTCTTGAATTTCCTCAAAAGTATCTTTCAGGACAATGCTACCTTTAACACGAATGAGGATTTCAGGAGTCAGTTCAATGCAGACTGGGCAGGCAAGCTGCTCATCGTTGTGGATGAAGTGTTGCTGAGCCGTAGGGAAGATTCCGAGCGGTTGAAGAACCTAAGCACGGCTCAAACCTATAAGGTGGAAGCGAAAGGAAAAGACAGGCAGGAGGTCAACTTCTTTGCCAAGTTCGTACTCTGTTCCAACAATGAACTCTATCCCGTTATCATTGATCCAGGAGAGAATCGCTATTGGGTACGCAAAATCCGTCCACTTGAAAATGATGACACCAACTTCTTACTGAAGCTCAAAGAGCAGATACCTGCTTTCCTCTATTACTTGCAGCATCGCACACTCTCCACCATTAAGGAAGGGCGCATGTGGTTCAATCCTGCTCTTATCAGGACCGAGGCTTTTGATCGTATCATTCAGTGCAACCGCAATCATACGGAGTTGGACATGGTGGAACTGATACGGGACATTATGGAAACGCAGAATGTAGATGAGGTGTCTTTTATCCCTCAGGATTTGATCCCCTTATTGACTATGAACGGAGTCAAGGTAGAGCAATGGCAGATACGAAAGGTGGTGAAAGATGTCTGGCGGCTTATTCCGGCACACAATGCACTGACCTATCTTACCTATCAGTGCGACTATGGCAAACCGGGACGAGTTTCATCTATCAACAGAGTGGGACGCTTCTACACGGTGACAAAGGACTTCTTTGATTCTTTAGAAATATAAATCCTTTGTTGAGCCGTTGAATTGTTGAGAACAACAAACTAATTATTGATACTCAAACAAATACAATTCAACAAAACTTCAACAAAATGGATAACTGGGCAAAAGAGAAAGCTATTTTTCTTTTCACCAGCCATACTTCTCAACAACTCAACATTTCAACAATTCAATCTCGTATGATGACTATACAAGAAATAAAGACAATTCAAATATCTGACTTCCTTTCAAACAAAGGTTATGAGCCTGTAAACAAGAAAGGAAATAAATGGTGATACCTGTCGCCTCTTCATTCCGAGTGAACCGCCTCGTTCAAGGTAGATTTGAACAAGAATCTATGGTATGACTTCGGATTGGGCAAAGGAGGCAATATCCTCGACTTGGCAATGGAACTGTATCACACGCATAACATTTCAGACGTATTACACATGATGGGTCATTTAACTGTCGTATCGGTACGCCCGTCACAACTGGTCACTTGCAAAGACCCCGTTTCGTTTGAAGATGTAGAAGTAAAAGAACTGGTGCATCCTGCTCTACTCAATTACCTTTCGTCAAGAGGCATTAGCTCCGACATAAGCAAAGGTCAATGCGTGGAAGTACATTACAAAAGTCAAGGCAAGAATTATTTTGCTGTTGGTTTTAGGAACGATGCTGGAGGTTATGAACTTCGCAACCCATATTTCAAAAGGTGTATATCTCCGAAAACAATTACCACCATAACAAATCACAAAACGGTGTGTCATGTATTTGAAGGCTTCATAGACTACCTTGCCTAACTTGTCCTTTATGCCAAATGCGATGCAGTGGTACTCAACTCCATTGTAAATATTCCTCTTGCCATACCTATTATAGATGAGTATTCACAAGTGTTCTGCTATCTGGATAACGATACGGCTGGGTGAATGGGTACACGACAGATAATTGCAGCATTGGGAAACAGGTGTACTGATATGGCAAGTGAATATGAAGGAGATAATGACCTCAATGAATATCTAATGAACAATAACAGTACACATGTTCAAGATGTTTCAGCCAAAAGATTAATGCGGTGAAATTGATAGCGGTGTTGCAAGAAATACCAATGTCATACAAAACTCGCTTTGCTTGTCAGTATGCCGATGGACTCCTTGAACACTCGCAAGCTCGCATTGGGTTACACACACTTTACAAAAATCACATATATGAAAAAGAAAAAGACAGAACTAAACGCACCCAAATATACGAGTCGTCTTATAGTGAGACTGACATCACAGCTTCATAAGGAGATTGAGGAATACGCCTCGCTTTGTGGGCTGACCGCAAGTGCATACGCACGCAAACGTCTGGAGGGGAAATATCCCAAGCAGAGACTAACCGACAAGGAAATGGAAGCATTGAATAGTCTTTCTGATGCCAGAGGGGACATACAGAAACTGTTTGGTTTCCTCAAAGGACGACCATTGTCTGAGCGTGAGAATATTCTTCGCAGTGAGATATTCATGAGGCAGTGGCGGTTGAGTGCAGAAGCGATACTAAACCGAATGATAGAGATTGAGAAATATATAACCCAATAATTTACTAAATAGATATGATATCCAAAGCAAAAGTTATAAGTCATGGGGCAAATGCCATACGTTACTCCGTAGACAAGGACAAGGCAGAGATTGTAAAAACCAATCTTCTCCCAGATGATATTGCTCCAACAGCAATGTGGGCAAGAATGCTCGCTTTACAAAAGAAATTTGAGGATAAGTTGAATTGTCATCATCCTCTCAAACGAAACATGATACGAATGGAGGTTTCCCCAACATCAGAAGAGACTCATGGTTGGGAAATTGAAGATTGGCAAAAATTGGCGGATGATTTTATTAGGGAGTTTGATGCGATTGACCTTTCTGCTAAGTCGAAGCGCAAAAGTGCAACAACAACTAATCTCCAAAACAGCCAATATGTGGTTGCTCTACACCATGATAGTAAGAGTGGTATCATGCACCTTCATATTGATGCGAACCGCATAGACATGACGGGTAACGTGAATGATGCCCATTACATCTATGAAAGAGCAATGATGGCAGCATCAAAGGTTTCACAACAGCGAGGTTGGACGGATGCGCAAGAGGTGAGCCAACGTAACAAGGACAAAATTACACAAGATTTCCTATCTGTATTGGTAAAAATGCCATACTTTGATTGGGAACTTTATGTAAAATGTATCTGTCAAAAGGGGTATGATGTGAAAACGCATCTGGACAGTAATGGTAAAGTCCGTGGATATTCTATCAAACGAGGTAACTCTACATATAAGTCTTCTGAACTTGGTAAAGGTCGTTGTCTTATGCCACTAAAGATTGAAAAGACATGGGAAAAATTGCATCACCAGAATCAAGAGAACACCTTATTGACATCACCAAGGCAAGAAACGATAGGGCATCATACTCAAATGCGACCAGAAACAAAACCATTGGACATTGTGGACAGCAGCTCAGTTATGCGACACATTGACTTTTCAACAGACGAGTTCCATCACTATCCTGTTGACATTTCCCAGGGTTGTCTGGATGTGATAGACAACAACATTACCCTTGATGTTGATAATGTATTCGCCCAAATTGGCGATGTCCAGAAAATAGCAATTCTTCTATTTGCAGAATACATTGATGCAGCAACTACCGTTGCAGCCCAATCTGGAGGTGGAGGCGGTGGCGCAACCTCTAGTTGGGGACGTGATAAAGATGATGATGATTTGAGATGGGCATATCGTTGCGCTATGATGGCAAACTATTTGTGCCGTCCTCGTAGGAAACAAAAATATGGAAGATAACAAGAATATTCATAAGACAGAAATATCAAAATGGCTATAGGAAAAAGTAAAATCTCAGATTTGAGCTTTGATTCTTTTCAGAATATGATAGATAAGAACATTGAAACAGAGCGAACCTCCGACAAATTCGACCGTCAGCTTCGTGCCTATACAGAAGCAGGTGAGAGATTTGACGCAGCGAGAAAATGTATAGATACTGCTAAGGACTCTCTCGATGAAGCCTATTCCATACTTCGGAAAGCTATAATCAATGCAAATGTTGCAGCAAAGGGCATCAAAGAATCATTCTCGAAAATTCAAGATGTTACCATCTGTGCTAAAATCTCTACATCGGACTGGAACAAACTTTCAGAACACAGAAACGGTATTGTTTCTGACGAGAGACAACTTCTTGAAGATCACCAGCGGAAAACCAAAGAAATCCTCTCACATCATTTCTATGACATGACTAATATGATGGCAAAGAATAATGGTGTTTGGTTGTCAAATAATTGGGTAAAGTCTCTGTTATGGATATTCCTGCCATGCCTATTATACACAGTTTCATCCATTGCCTATTATGTTATATTTTTTGTAAATAAGTAAAGCAGTAGACATAAAGAACGTGATGCAAGCATTTGGAAAGACAAAAGAACAGCAACTGGCAGTAGGTTCTTGGTTATGTGACTATACCGAAAGCCAACAACCTTTTGACAAAATAAGACATTGGCAGACCTACAAAGAAGTTGCCGATGTTGCTAATGAGGCGTATGATTGGAAGATTGAACGAGGACAAAACAAGAGCGTTAAACTATAATCGGATGTAATATATTTACTCATGCTAGATTATAAAATTAAGAATATAAGCACTCGTTGTTGGGAATATCCTTGTGTATCCAAATTTATTTATGTAAATTTGCAAGGCATTTTATGCAAAAAAGTCAACTATAGTTTAAACATTAAAAAGAATATATTCGGAAGAAATAGTTTATGAGTTTAAGGCATCCTTGACTCGACTGAGATACCAGAATTAGCACTTCATGAACACATCAGTACAGTCAAGGCGATGGGTGGCTACGCTCTTATATATTAGGGCGTGGGCAGTTTGGTTGTTGTCTGATGTGGGCTGTGCTAAGCCTTGGTATCAACCTCTACCACGCCCTTTTCTTTCAAAGAAGAGGGTATTTACTTTCTATATTCGTATAAAAGTAGTGGTAGATGAGCGATTTGAGTTTTCCTCCTGCAAACATTTCAGATGTTATGTCTGGGCAAAAGCTTGCAGATAGATTATATCCCCTTATAGGGACAAAATTCTCTTTAACTAAGAATCCACGTACAAATGGATCAGCATTGCGTAAAATAATCTCTAAACAATTGGATGATGGAAGGATTCAGATTGCAGACAAAAATGATTTTGAAATAGTTCCTGTGAGAAAGAAAGGTGTCCCTAAACTATTAGCATGTTTGGCTGATTCGTATATCGTTACAACAGGAAATAGCTATAATTTGCAAGTCTGGAACAGATTCCCCAATACCTCAAATGTATTAGTCAGATATAAAAAAGATAATACATTGATTAAATGTGATGATATTAGATTCATTTTAGTTCAAATAGACACGAATAAGCAACAAATAAAAACGATTATTGTGGCAACACCTCAATATATTGTGGATAATTTTGGCGTTTTTGGTGTGCCTACTATGAAATACCAACTTATCATTGCTGAAACAAAAAGGAAAGAAATTACGGGCCTTTTTCCAAAATGCCTTTTCTTTAATGATACCCCTAATATGACCGCTCATACCCAACATGGCGATTTCAATATCACGGACAGCATTTCCACTTCTCCCCAATCTGGAAAGTTATTGCCACTAAAAGTCATAAAGAGTAAAGTAGTAAGTTCTCTTTTGGGCAGAAAGCTCATAAACGCAGATACGAAAACACGAGGACAAGAATTAGAACGGCTTGTGGCAACCCTCCTTGGCTATCAAGTTGATGACCCTTTGGTTGGCGGGTATCCCGATATTCCCAATCAACTATTGGAGATAAAAGTTCAAGATTCTCCTACAGTTGATTTGGGCAAATACTCTCCAAGCAATCCTGTTGTCATTGATGCGAATCTTAATATAACAACAGAAGATGTTCGATATTTAATAGCTCTTACAGATAAAAGCGGAAATATCGAAGGTATAAGTTTGTGTCCGGGGAATAAACTTGGCGATTCATTTACCTTTGTTAATGGAACAAGTTATAAATGCCAACGTTCAATCCCTATGAATTTTTTGGAATCTTTTAGCGGAAAATCTGTTTTCAATCCTAAGTATCCTGGCAATCAGTAATACCAAAAGATATTTTTACCAAGTTGTTAATTTCAGATGCAAGTGACTCTTTTTCACATGCATCTGAGCTATTATTTAATTTTTCCACAAGTGACATAATTTGTTTTGAAGACTCTAATTCTGGAGATGGGATAGGATATTGTTCAATGTATTGAGCAAGATAGCGTCTCCGTCCTGAATATAGCTTATTGTTAAAGCAGAGGTCATGATATCTAATCATTACACTAGAGTTGCTCACTCCTTCAATTAGTAATAATAGCGACCTTTCTTCTTCATTCTGTGCGCACATCCAATAGCAATTACCATTTACAATGGCTCCGCTTTCATCAAAGCAAAATCGAGGACGTACACTAATATCTGGGAAAACGACTTTAGGCATCTTCCAAAAATCGGGATTTTGTGGAACCCAATACTCATACCACTTTCGCCCTGCTTTCATCAAATAATTTCTCCCTTCTAGTTGCTCACGATGTTTTTGAAGATAGTGAAATGCTAATGGTAATTTTTCAATGTCAAATACTTGACGTTTTCCATTCTTTGAATAATGAGGATATAAGACTTGCAACATAGAGTCTTTATCAATTGTCCATGCTTCAATGTTCTCTTGTGAAATCATAGGATAAAGAAGTTCTTCTTCAATTTTACATCCTTCCTTATCCCATAATTGAGATATAAAAACATTGTCTGCACAGGATTTGATACCAACTCTAACCTTGAACTTATCTTTTATCCGAAATGCAGTATGTGCATCAATCGCCTCAATCCATTTATTCTCTTTATCATCGGACATCTGCCAAATCCCTTTCTTATCTGCTGGATGTTTAAGTAGTCCTATTTTAAGAGTGTACTTTTGTCCATTGACCAAATAGTTACCGGGTTTATCAGATTCTAGTACATTATAAATATCGTTTAAAGAGGACTCTATTTTACTTTTATCACCTTTATCAGTTTCATAAATACTCATATATTTCCCAACTTTGGGTGTTAGAGAATGTGTTTCTTTCTTCTTACCTATAAAAATAGCAGGCAACACAGCTGCATCAAACAGTTTTGTATCACCAAGATCTATTATTTCAATTATCTCATAGTTGTCAAGAAGATATTTTCGAATATCACTACCACTCTTTGTACTGAGATAACGATTTGAAGTAATAACACCCAATATGCCTCCTTTTTTAAGAGCATTTGTCATAGCCATAAAAAAGGGATAATATAAATCCACGCGTCCTGTAAGATTGAAATCACGAGCTAATTGTTTTGCTTTAGTTGTACCTAATACCTGTGTCCTTACATATGGAGGATTGGCTATTACAATATCTGCAAATTCATTTTTTATATTATCCATGTAAAGGTTTGCCACATTGGGACATACAGTTAGAAAATCCTTACAAATGAAATTACATTTATTTTCGGAATCTATTGTCTGCATTGATAAACGGGCGTCTTTTAGATATTCTTCATTAGTATCATACCCAATAAAAGACGTAATTTTGGCACCGCCTAATTTACATATTGAAGATAACAAAGAACCATCACCACATGCTGGATCTAATACCGTAAACGATGATAATGAAGGGTCAATTGTGGAGAGAATCTTTTTTGACAAATAATCCGCTAATCTATTAGGAGTAAATGTAGCTCCATTTTTTTTAATCTCGCTAAGTATATTATTCATAATTTATTCCTCCACCATTTTATTTATTCCATACTCTACAATATCTTCAGCAACCATGTTTATGACCTCCTTAGCATTTTCTTCTTTGTAAAGAAGTGAATAAACTTGTCCTGCGAGCCAATACTTACTTAATTCGTCAGCAGGTATATGATATATTGTAGCCACTTTATCTAGCAACTCACGCTTCATATAGCGTTCTCCTTTTTCATAGCGATTATAAACAGCTACATCTATATCTAACATAGAAGCTATTTGTCTTTGTGTAAACCCATTAGCTTCTCTAAGGCTTTTTAGCTTTTCTGTAAATTTCATATTAAACTCTATTCTTGTTGACAAATTCCGTCAACAAAATTACAATAATTGTTTCAATTAACCAAGGAAATAGAGCAAATTACCAAAATTTAGCAACAAACTCAAATTGTCATTTAATCTATTCCCTACAATCTTACAAAAAAAGATTACACCATATTATTTCAGATGGTTTGTACCTCACTTGTTTCTTAAATCGAATATAGTATTCATTTTCAGTAGTGAAAAGCAATTCCTTGACAAGTGTTCTGCCGTTTTACCACACTCCGTAGAGCAGATGTTAAAGCATAAAAATATCTATCTATTGTTAATTTTTAGTCAAATATTCATTTTTTTTCATTTTTTCTTGCCAATTCTGCCATTCAAAATGCAAATTTCGCATCATTGATTAGCAAAATATATTTGTACCGTTATTTTTTCTTATATCGTTGATAAACAATGATATAAATCATCGAAAACCAATTCCACATAAAACTATACGTTCTACTTCATCGTCAGAATCAGCAAGTTTAAATGCTTTGCGAACATATATAGCTAAGGTCTTTATGTCAGGGCTATATGCATCGGCATAATATTTTGTTTTTAAATTCATGTCGATTCAAAAATTAAGCATTAATTTGTGTGGTTTTATTGCTACAGTCTTGTTTTCACTTAACAGTTCTGAATTAATCTCATCAGGCATTAACCCAACAATGTCTGATAGTTCATCCATTGAGTAATTGAGCTCAGAAATATGTAACTCAAACATCCTATTTACAATCTTAGGGCTATCTATTGGAACTTGAACTGACTCATTTTTTCTTTCTCCATAACGTCCAAGAGTTACATATAGGTATTTTGATGTTTGATCTGAAATGCATTTTAGCTCTTTAGCTCTATATATAATCGCAGCTTTCGAAACCTTCCAGTAATATTTCTTCATTCCTAAATCTTTGTATTTCAGATTAAAGAAATCTTCTTTGCATTGGCTTTCTGGCATTAAAAACTCTCCTGCAAATTCATTTGCTTCGATTTCTTTTTGTTTTTCTGGTTTCTCAAGGTCCTCCGAACGTAGATGCATAACAAGATGACCTAATTCATGGGCAATGCTAAACCGTTTTCTATCATTGGAGATGTTACTATTTATCCAAATCACAGGAGCCTGATTGGTTGTGAACATTGTTAGGCCATCAAACTTTTCCATATCATCAACATCCAAGAACATTACGATAACACCATTCTTTTCAAGTAATGAAACTATATTATCAATTGGCCCTGCTGGGACGCCTAAATAATTCCTAATCTTATAAGCTATTTCTTGTGGACTATTTTCTGCTGTAGGCTCAACAGAGGGGATTCTCAAATCAGGAATATTTATTGACTCCAACATTTCGTCTATACTTTTGCTCAAAATACTAATTTTGCTTTCAAGAATAGAAAGATCTTTTACCGTCATTGACGCTCTTTTCCTGTAAAAGAGACTGGTTTCGCCTGCAATACGAATGTCCTTTTCAAAAAACGATGCCGGATAGTTAAGTGCCTGAGCTATTTTGGAGACAAATTCTGGGGCAACTGTTAGTACACCCTTTTCGAATCTCGAAAGAGTAGCTTGGGTAACTCCCAATAATTCGGATAACTTACTTTGGGAAAGACCACGACTTTCTCGTGCAATTTTTATACTTTTTCCGTTAATCATATTTTATATGACCTTTTTGTTTTTTGCTTCACTGTTACTATTGGTTCATTATTAGAAGAATTTGGTGTAATTAAGACTTGGTTAGAGGCTGCAATATCACCAAGATCTATAGGTGCCCAAAGATGTTGGTGCCCTTCCAAGTATAATATGTAAACATGTGAAATTCTCTCAATTTCATCTAATTGATATCCAAGGATTAGCATTGGCATTGTGTCTTCACCTTCTGCCTTTTGGTATATTCTCTTGGTAGAAGATTTCGTAATATTCACCCATGGCATTCCTTTAGTATCAAGTTTTTTTATCCATACTTTATAACTTCCTATCTCTAAAATAGAGTTGCCTTTGCTGATTTGAACTATCCGAATGCCTTCTACTTGTGATAAATATTCAATTATTAATCCATGCATATTACTTGCGCAAAATGTGTTTTCACGACGGGCGACTGCATGTTCATCTGCATACTGTAAGTAACAATCGCCTGCTTCAAGTATTTTAGCAATAAGATTATTAGCTAACGGGGTAAATG